>Ga0209550_10005695_pt1 | contig 11654 bp, 7 predicted proteins | sample LauGreSuBDMM15SN_2_FD_187567 | JGI IMG/M metagenome (GOLD analysis project Ga0209550, IMG submission 187567) | Freshwater lake microbial communities from Lake Michigan, USA - Su13.BD.MM15.SN (SPAdes) (version 5) | ecosystem: Environmental > Aquatic > Freshwater > Lake | place: Lake Michigan, USA... | reverse complement strand
GCCGGCTTGAATTTGTAGGAGCTTGCCTGCAAGCGAATCATGCTGCGCCACAACCATCACCACAGGCGAACATTCGCCGGCAGGCCGGCTCCCACAGGGTCAAGCCGGCTTGAAATTGTAGGAGCTTGCCTGCAAGCGAATCATGCTGCGCCACAACCATCACCGCAGGCGAACATTTGCCGGCAGGTCGGCTCCTACAGGGGGCAAGCCGGCTTGTATTTGTAGGAGCTTGCCTGCAAGCGAATCATGCCGCGCCACGGTATCACGCAAGCGCTTTCAAGGCGTGCTGCATCTAATGCCTGCTGCAACACCCACCCGGCTTGCCCGCTCACAACAACAGCTTTTGCCTGGAAACACGTAAATGGGGGCCTGGCTTCGCCAATCGGGGTAATCAATCAGCACGTCATTTTTTTGCTCGCCCAAGGCCAAGTGAAGACGGGCTAAACATCAATGAATTCTTGCGCGTCGCAATCCATGCCACATGGCATCAGGACGGTTTGACAAAAATGTCCACAACCTTTTGGGCCAGCGCTTGATAGTATTGGTCACTTCCGTGGTACCAGTGCCTCTGACCGTTTGCAAGAACCACCTTCGAGAAATACTCTGATTTGAATTTATCCCCTGAAAAATACAGTCCCGCATTGAAAGTGCTGCAGCCAATTTCTTTCAGCATTTTTAAGGACTCACGGTCATAGTAAATCCAGTAATCTATCATCTGGTTGATTTTTGGATTGACCGAACGTGTTGGCGGGTCGCTGATAGCCAACAAAGAATAGCCGGCCTTGATCAGATTTTTCATCAACTGCATTTTGATCTTATTTTCTTGTTCAAAGTAAGAGCGAAAAGCGGCATCAGTGAACTCGCTCTTTTGACTGGAATTCAGGTAATTGATCAAAAAATGAACGCTTCGGTGAGTTTGCATACCAATATTTACAACAATGCGCTTGCCACGAGAGGGCGACTTGAAAAACGGCAATGCTTGTTTCCACCTTTCCCGCGCAGAAACATCTTCTAACGGAACAAAAAATTCATCATGATCGAGATGCAGCAGGTTGGACGTCCATGCACTACCATTCATAATCATTCCGCCGTGGTGAGGAATGCTCATATGGTTCAATGCCTTAGACAGCATGCCCATGTGGCTATCGCCAAGCAGGCACAAAGAGGTTTCTAATGGCTTCTCGCCTTGCATGTTCCAGCTCTCCAGAAGAATATCTTCGCAAATTTCTTCATCGGTCGATGGTGCATTCTTCGGTGATGTGTGCTTTGTAGTTTTCACTGGGTCAGTAGCCACTGGAGAACCTGCACTGATGCCCCGACTGAAATGCGCCATCACATATTCAACCCCTTCCGAACGAACAGACCGCAAGTTATCTTCGTAAAAATTTTGCCGGGTGGCATATGACGTGATGAGCTCATAGGATGGAAAGTAGTCCACAAAGTCATAAGCAGCTGACAACTCACCCGCCGCGCTGCGAAGCACTGCCTTGGAATAGTTCGTGGCTGTCAGCACATGGCTGTCGGTGGCCGTGGCCGTCAAGGGCACAGGCGACACAGTGAGGATGAACCGCATCTGCGGGTTGACTTCGCGCAGCCTTTCGATGATCCAACCCATGTCCGCAACGATAGCGGCTTGGCTGTAATTGATGAACTGATGCTGCTTGGGGTCAAAGACGCCCTTGACTGTGCCTGGGCAGACAGGGTAAACCGTGCCATCGACGTGCGTCCAAGCTTCGGTCAACCCCAGCGTGAATACAAAAATATTGGCTTGCGAGATCGAATCACGTAACGCACTCAAAGTAGCTGCGCGCGCCGTTTGAAGTTGCTCCGCACTGTCGAAGCCTTTCAGTGGAATCGCAGGCCTCAGGGGATCAAAGAACCGGCCATTCTCTACAAAAAAATCATCGCTTGGCGTTTGATGCCCAAAGGCCTGCGCCACCCATTGGCGCAACAAAGCCGGGGAATAAATGTTGCCCGTGCGAAAAGAGAAAATGCCGTACCCTGCCTCTTTCGTCTCTTCGGTAGACAGGCCTGCGGGAGCGGGCTCTGAATCTATCCATTGGTAGCCATTGGCAATTAGCCAACGACTGATGTGCTGGGCAAAGCAGGACCCCGCAGTGAGGATCTTGCTGTCCTTGTCAATAGGCTGCTTGGGTGCCCAAAGACCATCAAACAGCTCGCCAGCAGCAACATTGGTCACCCCAGTTTTCCAGAATTTTTCAGGGGTCAAAGACTGGTATGGGTTCTGCATGGGTCACCTCAAATAGAAAAATTAACTTTAGCACCGCGATTTACCAGCCCAATCAGGTTAGTCATTTATTTTTAAAAATTCCTTTGTCAAGTGGTGCCGGCTGATCGACTTCTTTGAGCAATGCAGTCAACGTTGTAGCGTTGGCCAGCAGCAAGGCTCGTGGATATACCTCTTGAGGTGAGCAGGGAGTTGTCTGCTGTGCCGAATGGGTTCAGGGCCATAGTGGTCGAACACCGTAACAATAAAGGAATGGCAAGCTGACCGAAGGCACCTGCTTCGATGCTTGGTCCTGCGCGGCGATCAAATTGCCATCAAAAAGCCGTGCATACAGGGGTAAAACAGCTTGTATCTGTAGAAGCCAAGCCTTCAAGCCAATCGTGCCGCGCCACAACCATCACCGTAGGCGAACATTCGCCGGCAGGCCGGCTCCTACAAGGGGCAAGTGTTTTGTCTTTGTAGGAGCTTGCCTGCAAGCGAATCGTGCCCCGCCACAGCCATCACCTCAGGCGAACATTCGCCGGCAGGCCGGCTCCTACAAGAGGCAAGTGTTTTGTCTTTGTAGGAGCTTGCCTGCAAGCGAATCGTGCCCCACCACAACCATCACCGCAGAAGAACATTCGCCGGCAGGCCGGCTCCTACAAGGGGCAAGTGTTTTGTCTTGGTAGGAGCTTGCCTGCAAGCGAATCATGCTGCGCCACAACCATCACCGCAGGCGAACATTTGCCTGCAGGCCGGCTCCTACAGGGGGCACGCCGGCTTGAATTTGTAGGAGCTTGCCTGCAAGCGAATCGTGCCTAGCCACGGGCATCACGCAAGCGCTGTCAAAGCGTTATGCATCTTGCAACGGATTCTCAAATGACAGCAGCAAGGAAACTGCGAGTGGCGTACAAGGCGCCCCTTTGGCAAACCCACCGTCAAAAATTGTGAGTTTCAGGTAGCAAGCCCTGCGCCCTCAAGTCATGCTGCAGCTGTTCAAACTGCACCAAGTAGCGCGCCTCACCACTGGCCGCATGCATGTGTTTGAGCGCATTGGCCATGACCGCTTGAGCCAGCTTACAGGTAGCACACACGCGGGGGACTTATGCAGAGTTTCCTCAGGGGCATTGATCGGCTTGATCTGCTTGGCTTAGAATTTGCTAACTAACGCCTAAAATACGCAACTTGTCAAAAAACAGCCACATGTCCATCTTTCCCTCAGCCACCTCTGCGACCAAGCGACTGCGCACGCTGATGGCTCTCGCAAGGGCCATGACCAGCCCCGAGCAAGCACGGCCTTGACATGAACTCCGATCGCATCATTTTGGCCCCACTCAGGCCGCGCCAATGAGTGAAAACATGAAATTCATCATTGAATCCTCATCGGTGCCCATCTACAACAGGATTGCGACCGCATTTGCCAAAACTCTCATGGAGTTTGGACACACAGTACACTTTATTGATGCAAGCGGATTCAATGAAACAGATTTTGTAAATACAATCAACGGCATTGAGATCGACTACTACCTCTCAAGCAACGAGCAGAACGTTGTTCAAAAAAAATCAAACTCAGATGATTCATTTTTGTTTGAAAAAATATTGACGAAATTAATATTCATCCATCACGACAACTTGTTCAGTGGATGCCGAAGCATCAAGCACATAGACAGCAAGCTACTGGCATTGGGCAATATCGGCCATCGCAGCCATCATTTTTGCCTGGAAAGCTCAAATGTTGATTTACTCAAAGCCGCAGGAATACCAAACGCCATCAAAATCAACCATGCCAGTGAGTTTACCGCTCCGCCCAAGGAGAGTGACGCGCAATGGGGTGTGACATTCATAGGCCATTTGATGTCCAGCCTGCATCTCTATCCTGCAGACAGCGTAGCGGGAGGGCAACACTTGCAAGTGATGGCCTGGAACAGGTTCAGCCAGAGCTGTTATGCGGCACAGCCCTGCATTGAAAAAATAGCAAATGATCCGTATGTTCTAGCCACACTTGGCCCTGATGCAATTAAAAACCCCTTAGCCACTCAGCAATTTTTGATGGCAGGTTTGAATAAATTTTCATCGCCCATGCGAGGACAAATAATTTCAACCATCAAACATCACCGCGTCGATATTTTTGGTGGCGATCTTTCGTACGGACGAATCGCGGACCCACTGCTTATTCTTCAACAAAGCAATGTTCACTACCAGCCAGCGACCCAAAATTACCAATATGCCTGCAATATTTATCAATCTTCTCGGATCAACCTAAATATCAGCTCATTACAATTTGATTCGGCAGTGAATAACCGCGTGTTTGACGTGGTACTGTCAGGGGGCTTCATTTTGACCGACAAGCGAAGTGACCTGATCGATGCCTGCGCGCTTGCCGACGAAATTAGCTACGACACACCCGAAGAAATGAACGAAAAAATTTCATACTACAGCGACGTTACAAATAATTCAAAATACATAGATTTAAAGATGGTCATTCATGATCAATTTAAATCAATCTATACGTACATTAACGCCGTTGATTATATTTTAAACAATATCTCCTCAGAAAACTCTTCAAATCAATTTAAGCAGGTGCCATGAAAACTGTCATTCTCATCCCTTTGGGTTCTCGCACAGGTGGCCCAGAAGCACTGCACCAGCTCTCTGACGCTCTCTTACAACAAGGCCACGACGCTGTTGTTTGGTATGTATTACCAAGCGATATTGATGGCATCAAAGATCTTTACAGCCGCGGCCAACTCACGACAGAGACCATCTTGGATATTGGAAATAGGCCCTCTGACATAGACGAATACAAAGCCTATAAAACAGTCACCGAGCCTCACATCCAACTTTCAAAAGACATGTGCTTTGTGATTCCAGAGGTGTACATCGAACTGGTGAAATACTTCGTTTTTTGCAAAAACCTTGTCTGGTGGCTGAGTGTAGACAATGCATTTGGCTATCTGGCCAATGGCCAAGTCAACCTGAACTACTTGCGCAAAAATAACTGCTTCCACGGCTATCAGTCAAATTACGCTAAAAATTTTATAGATGCAATTCATTTAGCTCAGAGTTACCCGCTCTCAGATCACACGCCAGTGTTTGAAGCGAACACGCCCGCACGCCCAAAGAACTCGGTTTCTATCAACGCCGGTGGAAAAGTCATCTTTGATGTGGAAAAACTGGCCGAAGAAATTCAAAAATCATGTGGCTGCGACGTTTATTTGTTAAGAAATATGCCGCGCAAACAAGTCTATGAATCTCTTGAAAGCAGCAAGCTCTATATTGATCTGGCCAACTTCCCAGGGAAAGACCGCATGCCGCGCGAAGCCATGCTGCGTGGTGCTTGCGTGTTTGTCACATCCTCAGGTGCAGGACACAGCAATGACTTTGAATTGCCAAAAGAATTTATTTTTGATGTGAATGACATCGACATTGTGGCAGCTTCTGCGAAGCGAGTCATGGATCAATATCCCTTTTATGTAACCTTGATGCAAGCCGCCGTTGAGCGCGTGCACAGAGAGAAATTAATATTTCAAAGAGAAGTGGCAACTATGATGAATGCCATTTCATTAAAATGACAGAGGAAATTTTATGAACTATGATTACCTTATTGTTGGAGCTGGTTATTCGGGCAGTGTTTGTGCAGAGCAACTGGCTTCTGCTGGTAAAAAAATATTGCTCATTGACAAACGAAAACATATTGGCGGAAATGCCTACGACAGGCTGGATCAACATGGCGTATTGATTCATCCCTATGGGCCCCACATCTTTCATACGAATTCAAAAAAAGTTTTTGCCTACCTCTCGAAATTCACAGACTGGAGGTTTTATGAGCATCGCGTTCTAGCGAACCTGAATGATGAGCTGTACCCCATTCCCATCAACCGAACCACACTGAATAATCTTTACAAACTGAATCTTACTGAAGAGCAAGCCAAGGATTATTTTGAACAGGTCAGGGTGCACGGCTTAAGCAATGAAACCAGCGAAGATGTCGTGCTAGGCAGCATTGGGCATGATTTATGTGATAAATTTTTTCGTGGTTACTCTCGCAAGCAATGGGGACTCGATCTATCGGAACTGTCTGCCGGCGTTGCTGCACGCATCCCAACCCGAACAAATGATGATGACCGTTACTTTACCGACACTTATCAGTTCATGCCTGTGCAGGGCTACACCAAAATGTTCGAGCGCATGCTCAATCATTCCAATATCACCCTACAGTTGGATATAGACTTTGATGATGTAAAAAAACAAAACCATTTCAAAAACTTGATTTACACGGGACCCATTGACAGCTATTTTCAACACTGCCACGGTAAACTTCCCTATCGCAGCCTCAGGTTCGAGCATACCAATTTGCCGGACACAGACACCTATCAACCTGTTGGAACAGTGAATTTTCCAACCGACAAGGACTACACACGCATCACCGAGTTCAAGCACCTGACAGGGCAAGAGAACAACAGCACCTCCATCGTCAAAGAGTATCCAACCGCAGAAGGGGATCCATATTATCCGATCCCTCGTCCCGAGAATGAAATATTATTCAAAAAATACCAAGAAATGGCAGATTCAATAAGTAATGTGACTTTTGTGGGTCGCCTTGCCCAATACAGATACTACAACATGGACCAAGTTGTGGCTGCCGCCCTCGAAACATCAAAGAAATTGCTGGATCAAACTTAACCATGAATCTCATTTTTTCAAATTTCCTGAACAAACTTGCGGAATCAGGACTGCACGCCGCATATCCACTTATTCCCGAAAATCTAGACAACCCAACTGATAATAAAATTGCAAGTGAATTGCGTGCCATCTGCACGTCTCATTTCATAAGGCAACGCTCCAGCAAACTGAATGCTCTTTTTAATTTGAAGAATTCAGGATTTAACCCGACTGTGGTCTTCGACGTAGGAGCACAGGTGGGTACACCAGAGCTTTACAGCGCCTATCCTGATGCTCACCATGTGTTCATTGAACCGGTCGTTGAATGCTTACCCATTTTGAATGAGATTGCGGCCAAGCTTCTCTCAGCGAGTGTCATCAACTGTGCTATCAGCAATGTCAATGGCACCAACTTATTGAGTGTGACACCTTCTCGTCAATATTCATCCATTGATGCCAAAATGGGTGATGAATCGCGTGAGATAGATGTTAAAACTGTTGACGCAATCTATGAGGACATGGACATTGAAGGTCCGGTACTTTTGAAAATTGATGTAGATGGAATTGAAATCAAAGTTCTGCAAGGCTCTAAATCAATTTTAAGAAAAGACTGTGTTGTAGTGATTGAAGCATCTATGGCCGATGAAAACCCACGCTTCAACAGTGTTGTGGAGTTTTTATCGAGCTATGGATATGCGGTTTACGACATCGTTGACCCCCTTTACCGCCAGAGTGACTGGCATTTATGGCAAGTCGATTTGATTTTTGTAAAAACAGCGTCTCCGATCTGGGGATCAAAAACTTACAGTCAAGTCAATTAATAAACTGGATTAGCAATGTCAAGAACAAGCACCGACGGTTTTAAAGCATTCAACCTGCTCAAAGGTACTGGCATCGAAATCGGTGCACTCTCCAATCCATTTGACTTGGATGCCAATGTTCTTTACGCTGACACGGTGACGCCTGATGTCATGGCAGAACAGTTAAAAAAGAATGAGGGTAAGGTCTATCTAGAACGGAAACTTGTCGATGTAAGTATATTACTTGAAGCACCATTTTATAATTTCAAGGACATAGAAAGTAATTCTCTTGATTTTTGTGTTAGCTCGAACGTCATTGAGCACCACCCAAATCCCATCTATTTTTTACTTGAACAATTCAGGGTCACCAAACCTAGCGGCCATGTTTATGTGAAAATTCCAAACAAGGAAATCACTTATGACAGATCCAGAATTTCAACTCCCATCTCTTACCTAGAGAATAAATTTATTAATTTTGATTTTTCAGATGAGTACATGCGCGCATTGGACATCGTTAAAAATTCTGTCGGGCATCTGGACTATCATGGACAAGGGGAAGAAATGGCTCGTTCAATCACCAATCATCGCGACGGGCATCATCATTTTTTTGTATTTGATCCAGAGTCAACTCTTGAAATGATAAATACATTGAAAAAATACCAAACCTTCCGTCTTGTTTTTTTGAACCTAGAAGCTGGAAATATTCATTTTTCTTTGCAAAAGAAATAAATTCAAGTAAAGCTTAATTTTGCTTGTCAATTGCGATCTGCAACTGCACTCAAAATTTACAAGCACAAGTTTGAAATCACCTATGAGTTTGAATGTGTGTATTTATTGTATGTCTGCAATTAACTGCATCAAGGCTGCCGCCTGTGCCTGATCACTGGGCGGCCACTGGGCATGGCTGATGCGTGACCTTAAATACTCAGCAACCACCATTCTTTCTTCGCTGTGCGTTGCCATGCGTAATGCGCAAGACTTATAGTCCTCCATGGTATTGCATGCATATTTTGGCAAGCCGACATCATGCAACAAGCTAGCAGCCACTCTGGACGCAAAACTTTGACCGCATAAACTGACCACGGGCAAACCTGCACGAAGTGCATCTCCTGCCGTGGTGTGGCCGTTGTAGGGGTAAGTGTCTAAAAAGAGATCTGCCAGTCTATACCTCGCCAAATGGTCCTGAACGCTGGGCAAGCGGGTGGCGTACACAACTCGTTCGGGATCCACGCCATGTCCAATGGCAGACTTGCTCAGATTGAAATGGGCATTGTCATTGAGTTTCATCAGCCACAAAACGCTGCCTGGAACCTCTTTGAGTAAATCCATCCACACTTTGAATATGGGTGGATTTATTTTATAGTCGTGATTGAAAGAGCAAAAAACAATGCCGGTTTCAGGCAGGCCAAATTCGCTGCGATCGAGTGTTTCAGACGAAGGGACTATAGAGTTATCTCTTGGCAAGTAGCAATGCGGCAGATAAACCAATTTTTCGCTGTAATGGCACTGAAGATCTGGCGGAATGATGCGTGGGTCGGCAATCAAATAGTCAATGAAGGGCAATGCTAGCGTCCCCGGAAAACCCAAATAGGTCATTTGCACCGGTGCCGGTCTATGCGCTAGGACATCGAGCCTGGACCCTTCGGTATAGCCTGACAAGTCAATGGCAATGTCAATTTCCATGGCGCGCAGCAGTCGCGCAATCTCCAAGCTCGGCTTGCCCTGCACATCCAGGTAGTGATCAAAGGCGCAGCGGTAACGCTTCCACAAGTCGCTGCCGTCAGGCGCACTGGTGGCGACACCCGTGATTTCAAAGCGTCGCTTGTCCAGTCCTTCGATCATGCCGATCAACAGGTAACCTACTGGATGAGTTCGGAAGTCTCCAGAAATAAAAGCCACTCGCTTGCGGCGGTGGTGGTAGACCTCACCTTGCCATAAATTATAAAAAGAAGTTCCGACTTTGTCGGCCGCATATATTTCAATGCATCGCTTGGCGAGTTGCGCATCATCGGTCAAAGACATGATGGTATGTGGACTGCACACGCGTTTACCCGCGCGTACACCTTCAAAAATACTTTCTCTGGCCGCTTCAAAATCGGTCCAATCGCAATTGTGCAAGCGTGCATTCATGAGATTTCCCTCTAAATAGGGATAACCAGGGTCTATCTGCATGGCGCGTCTGAACGCATTGGTCGCCCATTCAAACTGCTTGAATTGCGTGAGCAGCAAGCCCTGCCCCTCCAAGGTTCGTATGTCGTTGGGATTGATTTCTGAGGCCTTGACCAAAGTGGTCAGCGCATCGTGGTGTCGATTGACGGCCTGTAACAGTGCTGCTTTGCTATTGTGGGCCTGCATGAATTGAGGGTCTATCTCAAGGGATTTTTCAAAAGCTGCAAGCGCCGCCTCCACCAGTCCCAGGTCTTGAAGCACCTTGCCCAAGGCAAAGTGCCCAATCGCCGCAACGGGCTGGGCTGCTACGGCGCGGGTGAAATAGTCAAGCGCCTCCTGCAAACGACCGGTGCGCGAGAGAGACAGGCCAATGGAGTACAGCGCGGGAAAGTGCTCGGGCTCCAAGTTCAGGGCTTGCTCAAACAGAGCCAAGGCCTGTTCATGCTGGTCTTGCGTTTGAAAGTTCACGCCCTCGCCTACCAGCCGGCCAGATTCTGTCACCCAGTTTGGCTCCGAATTGCCGCCAGCGGCAGTCTGTTGCCGTTGCTGGGCGGCAAGCTTCATGGCGTCAAGGTGCTCTTGAACACCGGCTAAGTCTGGCTCCAAGCTCAAAGCCCTTTCTGCGCTGGCCAAGGCTTCATCAAGCAAGTTCTCATTGAAGCTGACGATGGACAGCGCCAGGTGAGCGGGTGCGAACTTGGGGAAAGCGGCAACCACCTCTTGAAAGTGCATCAAAGCCTGCAGACCCTCCCCTGCACTGGCAGAGATGGCGCCCAGGGAGTAGTGGGCTGCAGCGTGATGCGGGTCGGTCTGAAGAACCCTGCTGAAAACTTCCTTAGCAGCCTCGACAGCACCTGCATTTTGCAGAGCCACGGCCTGATCAATAAGCTGCTGCGAGGACAGTTGAGTTGACTTGGTATTCATTTTGCTTGAGATTGAGAGGTGTTAAAAATAAAAAGCAAATTTCGAGCCAAGATTTTTATGATTGTGAAAAAAATTTAGCGAAAAAAGTGAGAAATTCTCTCAAGTTTTCCAACACGCTACCGAATGAAAGAAAGTGAAGGTTAGTTGCTTTCAGGCAGTGAAGCCGCAACCCGTCCAAAAATCTGACTGCTCATCAGTCAAAAAAGGGTCAAACATGTCGTACATCAGCTCAATCAGCGCCTCTCAAATTCAGTCTTTTACTACCAAACAGATTGCTGACTTGAGTGTGAGCCAAGTCAAAGAGCTATCCACGGCGCAGGTCAACGCGCTCAGCAGCACCCAACTCAGCGCCATGGAGAATGCAGACGTCTTGGTGCTCAGCAGCGCACAGATTGGCGCTATCAATGTGACGGCACTCTCAGAAGTCTATGATCGAAAACGACTTTTGGCCGCAAGTCAGATCAGCAACCTCACCACAAGCCAAATTGCGGCCTTCACTACTGCTGCTCTGAGCTACATCAACACAGCAGACATTCAAAAACTGACTGCGGCCCAACTCAACGCCTTTCAGACAGGCGTGGTTGCTGCCATGGGGACAGACCAGATCCAGGCCCTGACAACGGCACAGATCAATCAGTTAAGTACAAGTCAACTGACCAGTTTTACTACCAGTCAAGTCCAATCACTCAAAGTGACGGGTCTGGGCACCAGCCTGATCAGCAGTTTGACCACCGACCAAACCGCCAGCCTGACCTCCACCCAGGTCGCCGCGATGAGCTCCGCTCAGATCGCTCAGCTGAGCACCGCGCAAGTGGCAGCCTTGACCACCAGCCAAGTGAAGGCGCTGACGGCCACCAACGTCAAGGGCTTGA
>Ga0209550_10005694_pt1 | contig 11654 bp, 10 predicted proteins | sample LauGreSuBDMM15SN_2_FD_187567 | JGI IMG/M metagenome (GOLD analysis project Ga0209550, IMG submission 187567) | Freshwater lake microbial communities from Lake Michigan, USA - Su13.BD.MM15.SN (SPAdes) (version 5) | ecosystem: Environmental > Aquatic > Freshwater > Lake | place: Lake Michigan... | reverse complement strand
TCGGCCCAATCTAGCGGAGTGCCCCCCCCTTCAGCAACCATTCCCCCGCAAAACACCCTTGAAGGCCCCAAGCTGCTGGGTCACAGGTGGGCCAACCACAGGAGCATTGAACAAAAATGTTTGACGGTTTTGCGCGCAAGCTTATGGATCCCGCTTTGACCAAAGCGGGCGCTTGGGCTGCGGCCCAAGGGTTCCATGCCAATCATGTCACGCTTGTGGGCCTTGCGCTGGGCGTTTTGGCGGCGGGGATGATCGGTGCTGGCGCGCCCACGGCTTGGGCGCTGGCCCCGCTTTTGGCTAACCGCATGGTCGATGGGCTGGACGGGGCGATTGCGCGGGCAAGGGGCAAAACCGACTTCGGCGGGTTTTTGGATATCGTGGCGGATTTTGCCTTTTACGGCCTGATCCCCTTTGCCTTTGCGCTGCGCGACAGTGCCAACGCCTTGGCTGCAAGCTTTTTGCTGCTGACCTTCTACATCAACGGCGCAAGTTTTCTGGGCTTTGCGATACTGGCCGAAAAACGTGGGATGAAAACAGCCGTGCGCGGCGACAAGTCGCTTTATTTCTCGGTTGGGATCATGGAGGGGGGCGAGACGATCTTAGCCCTGACCGCTATGTGCCTGTGGCCGCAGCTTTTTGCGCCGTTTGCATGGGGTTTTGGCGCACTTTGTGTGGCCACGGCACTGGCCCGCGTGCTTTTGGCGGGCCAAGTTTTCGGGCGTCGATAGCGCCAATGCCAGCGCGCGGCCCGATTAGCGTTTCTTTGACCTTTTGGGGCAAATATCCCGCGCGTGTCAAAGATTGCGCCCCCGCCCTTGCAGCCCCCGATGCACCAAACTAAGACTCATGCAATTCCTTGGCGATATGCCGTCACGTGACAACAGGCAGGATTGATATGCGCGACCCGATTGATACCTACATGAACACCCTTGTCCCCATGGTGGTCGAACAGACCAGCCGGGGCGAACGCGCCTATGACATCTACTCGCGCCTGCTGAAGGAGCGGATCATTTTTCTGGCAGGCCCCGTGCATGATGGCATGTCGTCGCTGATCTGCGCGCAGCTGTTGTTTCTTGAGGCGGAAAATCCGTCAAAAGAAATCTCGATGTATATCAACTCGCCCGGTGGCGTGGTGACATCGGGCCTGTCGATCTATGACACGATGCAATACATCCGCCCCAAAGTTTCGACCATGGTCATGGGGCAGGCGGCTTCGATGGGATCGCTTTTGCTGCAAGCGGGCGAAAAGGGGATGCGCTTTAGCCTGCCCAATTCGCGCGTGATGGTGCACCAGCCTTCCGGCGGGTATCAGGGGCAGGCGACCGATATCATGATCCACGCGCGCGAAACCGAAAAGCTCAAGCGCCGCTTGAACGAGATTTACGTCAAGCACACCGGCAACCCCTATGAGGTTGTCGAGGCCGCTTTAGAACGCGACAACTTCATGTCAGCCGAAGATGCCAAGGCTTGGGGCTTGATTGATGAGATCCTCGAAGGGCGTGGCAAGATGGATGATGCGTCCAAGTAACGGGCAAATCTAACGCTAGGGCAGGCGCGGCGCTTGCCCTAGACAAATTCGGATTGTGGCGGCGCAGGCCTTGGCCTAGACTTCCATCATACGCCCTTCGGGGCGCTGGGCAGAGGACGATAATGGCGACCAATTCGAGCAGCGACAGCAAAAACACCCTCTATTGTTCGTTCTGTGGCAAGAGCCAACATGAGGTCCGCAAGCTGATCGCGGGGCCGACCGTGTTCATCTGTGATGAATGTGTTGAGCTTTGCATGGATATCATCCGCGAAGAGACCAAGACGACAGGCTTAAAAGCCACCGATGGTGTGCCGATACCGCGCGATATCTGCAAAGTGCTGGATGATTATGTGATCGGCCAAGAACATGCCAAGCGCGTGTTGTCGGTGGCAGTGCACAACCATTACAAGCGCCTGAACCATGCATCGAAATCGGATATCGAACTGTCCAAGTCGAACATCCTGCTGATCGGCCCGACGGGCTGTGGCAAAACGCTTTTGGCCCAAACCTTGGCGCGCATTCTGGATGTGCCCTTTACCATGGCCGATGCGACCACGCTGACCGAAGCGGGTTATGTGGGCGAAGACGTGGAAAACATCATCCTCAAGCTGTTGCAGGCCTCGGAATACAACGTGGAACGCGCCCAGCGTGGCATCGTTTACATCGACGAGGTGGATAAGATAACCCGCAAGTCTGACAACCCATCGATCACCCGCGATGTGTCGGGCGAAGGGGTGCAGCAAGCCTTGCTCAAGATCATGGAAGGCACGGTTGCCTCGGTTCCGCCACAAGGCGGGCGCAAGCACCCGCAGCAAGAGTTTTTGCAGGTCGATACGACAAACATCTTGTTCATCTGCGGCGGCGCTTTTGCCGGTTTGGAAAAGATCATCGCCCAGCGCAACAAGGGCACGGCCATGGGCTTTGGCGCTGATGTCAAAGACCCCGATGCGCGCGGCGTGGGCGAATTGTTCATGGAGCTTGAGCCTGAAGACCTGCTGAAATTTGGCCTGATCCCCGAGTTTGTCGGCCGCTTGCCCGTGATCGCCACGCTGACCGATCTGGACGAAGCCGCTTTGGTCACGATCTTGACCGATCCCAAGAATGCCTTGGTCAAGCAATACCAACGTCTTTTGGAAATCGAAGGCGTAAAACTGACCTTCACCGCCGATGCACTGGTGGCCATCGCCAAACGCGCCATCAAGCGCAAAACCGGCGCGCGTGGTCTGCGGTCGATCATGGAAGACATTCTGCTCGACACGATGTTTGAGCTGCCGGGCATGGATGACGTGTCGGAAGTTGTGGTCAACGAAGAGGCTGTCGGCCCGAAGGGCAAGCCGCTGTTGGTCCATACCGACAAAAAAGAGAAAAAGCCCGCAACGGCGGGCTGAAGCTCGCAGAGATTTGCAAGAACAGGCGGCAACCCGATGGGTTTGCCGCCTTTTTCTTTTAAAGCCGCCCCAACCGCTCGGTCAGCAGGGCAAAAAACCCGTCTGCATTGACAGCGCCCATGAACAGCGCATTGGCGGGCCTGTCAGTGACACCCCACCAATCGGCCACGGTCATGCCAAGGGTCAGCTCGGATTGGGTTTCAATTTCCACGTTGATGTGGCGGCCCTGAAACAGCGAAGGGTCAAGCAGGTAAGCGATGACACAGGGGTCATGCAGCGGCCCACCTTCGGACCCGTATTTTTCCATATCGAAGCGCTCAAAGAAATCAGCCCATTCCGCCGCAACCCGCCCAACTTGGCTGCCCAAAGCGCGAAAGGCTTCCACGCGCGCACGGGTGGTTAGAACTTTGTGGGTCAAATCCAAGGGCATCACGACCAAGGGCACACCAGATTTAAACACAATCTCAGCGGCTTCTGGGTCGACATAGATGTTAAACTCGGCCGCAGGGGTGATGTTGCCCACCTCGAAATATGCCCCGCCCATCAGCACAATTTCTTGCACCCGCGCCACAATATCGGGGGCCTTTTGAAACGCCGTGGCGATGTTGGTCAAAGGGCCCAAGGGGCAGAGCGTGACGCTGCCCGAAGGTTCACGGCGCAGCGTTTCGATCAGGAAATCCACCGCGTGCTGCTCTTGCAGCGCCATGGTGGGTTCCACCATCACAGGCCCGTCTAGGCCCGTCTTGCCATGCACGTGTTCGGCGGTGACCAATTTGCGCTTTAAGGGGGCAGCGCAGCCTTCAAACACCTTGGCTTGCGGCTTGCCCGCCAATTCGCAGATGATGCGGGCGTTGCGCGTGGTCCAGTTCAACGGCACGTTGCCTGCGACCGAACATATGCCCAAAACGTCCAACTCGTCGGGGCTGGCCAAGGCCAGCAGCAGGGCAAAGGCATCATCCTGCCCGGGGTCGGTATCAATAATGATCTTGCGGCGATGGCGTGTCATGAAATGCTCCTTTTCGCGCCCCATCCAACAGGGGCGCGAACGATTCGTCTATCGTAAGCGCGGCTTAGCCGTCGAAATCAACACCCTCGATCAGCTTGACTGCATCGCTGCGCGCTTTGGCAATATCGGCCAGCCCCAGACTGTCGGGCGTAAATTCTCCCCAGCTTTGCACCAAGGCTGACCGCGCAACGCCAGCCTTCACGGGAAATTCGTGGTTGGCTTCGGCATAGATCTTTTGCGCCTCGTCCGAGGACAGCCAGGCCATCAGCTTGACCGCCGCCGCCCTATTGGGCGCAGCTTTGGTCAAGGCGATGCCAGAGATGTTCATATGTGCGCCGCCGCCTTCAAAGATGGGAAAGTCGATCCGCACCGCAGCGGCATAGTCTTTTTCACTGTCATCGTTGAGCATTTGGCCGATGTAATAGGTATTTCCCAAAGCAATATCGCATTCTCCCGACCAGATCGACTTGACCTGATCGCGGTCCCCCCCCAGCGGCTTATGCGCCAAGTTGGCCTTCAAGCCTTGCAGCCAAGCGGTGGTTGCCTCGGGCCCGTGGTGCAGCAAAAAGGCCGCGGTCAGGGCCACGTTGTAATCGTTCAGGCCCGACCGCATGCACAAGCGCCCCTGCCACTTGGGATTGACCAAGTCTTCATAAGTGGTGATTTCGCCCGGTTTGACGCGCTCAAGGCTGGCATAGACCACGCGCGAACGGGTGGTCAGGCCAAACCACAGGTTGCCTGGGTCGCGGTACGCGGGCGGGATATTGGCCGCAAGCACAGGATCTTCTGCCGCTTGCAGCACATCGGCCTCCACCAGTTCCTCCATCCGCCCGATATCCACCGTCAGCACCAGATCGGCGGGGGAGCGGTTGCCCTCGGCCTTCAGCCGTTCGACCATGCCCTTGTCCACAAAGGCGATATTCACATCAATGCCAGTTTCTGCGGTGAATTGATCCATCAAGGGTTGGATCAATTCGGGCTGGCGGTGGGAATAGATGTTCACCTCTTCAGCAAAAACGGGGCTGGCGACGAGCATAGCGAGAAGGAATAGGCGCGACATGGTTGAGTCCTTTTGTCAGGTATTATCGCCCATAGACTGCGAAATGCCCCAAGCGTCAATAGCTGACAAAAACACTTTATTTTGCGATAATGCCAATCTGCGCGCCTAAAGCACCAAATTTTCTGCGAAAACTTATCTTCCACGAATTTTCGCAGAAAATTCGGAACCGCAACGTTTTCGCAGAAAACGTGTTAGCCCTTTGCCCGCTTGTCTTCGGCCCGCGCGCGGTTCCACAGCGCATCCATTTCCGCCAGATCAGATTGATCCGGCGTCTTGCCGCTTTCGGCCAGCCAATCCTCGATCTTGCCAAAGCGGCGCTGAAACTTGGCATTGGTGCCGCGCAGGGCCGCCTCGGGGTCGACCCCCATATGGCGGGCCAGATTGGCCATCACAAACAGCAAATCACCCATTTCCTCCGCCACTTCCACCGCCGTCAGCTGATCTCGCGCCTCAACCAGCTCGGCCATTTCTTCGCGCAGTTTGTCCAAGACCTCATCGGTCGTCGGCCAATCAAACCCCACCCGCGCTGCACGTTTTTGCAATTTCACCGCACGGGTCAGGGCAGGCAGGCCAAGGGCCACGCCGTCCAGCACACGGGCGGGGCCACGTTCGGCGGCTTTGATCTTCTCCCAATCCGCCGTTTGCTGGGCCGAGGATTTATCACGGCTTTCATCACCAAAGACATGGGGGTGGCGCGCCAGCATCTTGTCAGAAATAGCACGCGCCACATCGTCAAAGCCGAACAACCCCGCCTCTTCGGCCATTTGGGCGTGAAACACCACTTGCAGCAGCAGATCGCCCAACTCGGCGGGCAATTCTTCCCAAGCTTGGCGTTCGATCGCATCAGCCACTTCATGCGCCTCTTCAATCGTATAGGGCGCGATGGTGGCGAAGGTTTGCTCAATATCCCAAGGGCAGCCCGTGGCCTTATCGCGCAAGCGCCGCATAATCTCGCGCAGACGCTCTAGCCCGCCGTTTGCATCCCGCACCAAAGCATCAGAGTTTAGGGCCATTGCCGATCCCTTCGTTTTCAGATTTGATCAAAGGGCAGGAAAAGGAGTCTCCCATGCCCGTTCTGAACCGTATCGCCGCTTATGCGCCGGAAATGAAGGGCTGGCGTCAGCATCTGCACCGCCATCCGGAACTTTCCTTCGATTGTGTCAACACCGCAGCCTTCATCGTGGAACGTCTGCGCGAGATGGGCGTGGACGAAGTACACACAGGCATCGCCCAAACCGGCATTGTGGCCGTGATCAACGGCTCTGCCCCCGGACCTACCATTGGCCTGCGCGCCGATATGGACGCGCTGCCGATTGTTGAGATGACGGGGGCTGACTATGCCTCAACCATTGTGGGCAAGATGCACGCTTGTGGGCATGACGGCCATGTCACCATGCTTTTGGGGGCCGCAAAATATCTGGCCGAAACCCGCCGCTTTGCGGGCCGTGTGGCGCTTATTTTCCAACCCGCCGAAGAAGACGGTGCAGGGGGCCAAGTGATGGTGGAAGAGGGGATCATGGATAAGTTCCAGATCACCCAAGTCTACGGCATCCACAATGCGCCCAACCTGCCGTTTGGGCAGTTTTTCACCACACCGGGGGCCTTGATGGCCTCGGTTGACACGGCCTTTGTTTATATCACGGGCAAAGGCGGTCACGGGGCCAATCCGCATGAATGTGTCGATCCTGTCGTGGCCGTGGTGGGCATGGTGGGGGCCATTCAAACCATCATCCCGCGCAATGTCTATGCTTTGGACGAGGCGGTGATTTCCGTCACCCAAATTCACACTGGCACAGCTTCAAACATCATCCCCGAAGAGGCGATGTTCTGCGCCACGATCCGCAGTTTCAAACCTGAGGTCCGCGCTTTGCTGAAAAAGCGCGTCTATGAGATCGTCGAAGGCCATGCCAGCGCCTATAACGTCACCGCGCGGATTGACTATGATTGGGGCTATCCCGCCACGGTTAACACGCCCGAAAACGCCGCCTTTGCCACCGAAGTTGCCGCCGAGATTTCAGGCCCAGACGGCGCACATGGCCATTCCAACCGCGAAATGGGGTCCGAGGATTTTTCCTATATGCTGGAAAAACGCCCCGGCGCTTATCTGTTCCTGGGCACTGGCCCCGGCGCTGGCCTGCACCATCCTGCCTTCGATTTCAACGACGAGGCTGCCCCCGTGGGCGCATCTTTCTTTGCAAGGTTGGTCGAACGCGCCCAGCCTTTGGGCTAAGATCGTCAGATAAGGGGCTGTCTTTGAACAGATAAAGACAGCCCCTGTCCCTCTTTATAGCGTGGTGCGCACGTGCCACAGCTCGGGGAACAGTTCCACCTCAAGCATCCGCTTCAGGTAGCTTCCCCCCGAAGTGCCGCCCGTGCCGCGCTTCATGCCGATCACCCGCGTCACTGTGGTGAGGTGATTAAAGCGCCAGCGGCGGAAGAAATCTTCGAAATCCACCAGCTTTTCGGCCAGCTCATAGGCCTCCCAATGCAGCTGCGGGTCGCGGTAGACCTGCTGCCACATCGCTAGAACGCCTTCGTCAAAGGCCCAAGGTTGGCGCAGGTCGCGGGTCAGCACCGCCTGCGGCACGGGCAGACCTGCGCGGGCAACATGGCGCAGGGCTTCGTCATACAGCGTGGGGCGGGCCAGTTCAGTCTCCAGCTTGGCCATGATGTCGGGGCGATGGGCATGAGGGCGCAGCATGGCGAGGTTGCGGTTACCCACGGCATATTCGATCAAGCGGTATTGCCACGATTGAAAGCCTGACGACTGGCCCAAAGCATCGCGAAAGGTTGAATAATCTGACGGCGTCATGGTGCGCAGCACGTCCCATGCGTTGTTGAGTTGCTCAAAAATCCGCGCGATGCGGGCAAGGATCTTGAACGCCTCGCGCGCGCGGGCAGCGGCGATCATCTGGCGCGCTGCATCCAACTCGTGCAGCGCCAGTTTCATCCACAGTTCGGATGTTTGGTGCTGGATGATAAACAGCATTTCGTCATGGGCGGGACTGAGCGGGCTTTGCGCACCCAAAATAGCGTCGATGCGCAGATAGTCGCCATAAGACATACGGCCGTCAAAAGACATCTGCGCGCCATCGGCTGCGGGATCATAGGTCATGTTGGTCTCCAATGTGGGAAAGGGGGCGGCGGATCAGACCGCGCTCGCCCCGTCCAACACCGAAAAGGCCCCGATGCGCCGCCAGGCCGCAACCCAGCCCGCTGGGCGGCAAAGAGGGGCTTGTGATCCGCCGCCTTGGGTCATGTCACCTTGGCCCGTGCTTTGAATTCGGGCCTGTCCCATGATCCGCTCGCCATGATCTGCGACAGCGCAGCGATGGCGCCGTCAATCTCGGCCTCGCCGACAAACAGCGGTGTGATGCCAAAGCGCAGAATATCGGGCGCACGAAAGTCGCCGATGACACCTTGGGCGATCATGGCCTGCATGATGGCGTAGCCTTCGGGATGGGCAAAGCTGATCTGCGAGCCGCGCTGGTCATGGGCGCGCGGGGTGACAAGGCGCAGGGTGGGGCAGGCGGCTTCGACCCCTGCAATAAAGCGGTCGCCGAGCGACAGGCAAGCCGCGCGCAGATCGTGCAAATCGACTGTGTCCCAGATGTCTAGTGCCGCTTCCAAAGCGGCCAGTTGCAAAATTGGCGGCGTGCCCACCCGCATCCGTTCAACACCTGCGGCGGGGCGATAGTCGGGGTCAAAGGCAAAGGGCGCATCGTGGCCCAGCCAGCCCGACAGGGCCGGTTGCACCCTATTCGCATGGCGCGGGGCCACATAGATAAAGGCAGGCCCCCCGGGGCCAGAGTTTAGGTATTTATAGCTGCAGCCCACAGCGAAATCTGCGCCATCTTTGGCGACATTAAGTGGAAAGGCCCCTGCGGAATGGGCCAGATCCCAAACGATCAGCGCCCCCACCTCATGGGCGCGCTTTGACAGCGCCGCCATATCATGCCGCCGCCCGCTGCGATAATCGACCTCGGTGATCATCACGACCGCAACAGTTTCATCAACCGCCGCCAGCACCGCTTCGGGGGCGACGGTTTTCAACCGATAGTCTGCACCCAAGGTTTGCGCCAAGCCCTGCGCCATATAAAGATCCGATGGGAAATTGCCGGTATCTGACAAAATCACCCGCCGTGACGGCGCAAGTTGCAGGGCGGAGGCCAGCGCCTGATAGACCTTGATCGACAGCGTGTCGCCCATCACCACATGCCCCGCTTCGGCCCCGATCAGGCGGGCCACACGGTTGCCAACCTTGGTCGGCATATCCATCCAGCCGGCCATGTTCCATCCACGGATCAGCATTTCGCCCCATTCGCCCGTGATCGCCTGTGCCACACGCGCGGCGGCGGTTTTGGGCAGCGGCCCAAGCGAGTTGCCATCCAGATAGATCAGCCCCTCGGGCAGATGAAACTGGCGCTTTGTGGCGGCGAAATCGGTGGTCATCGGCGTCTCCCTTTGGGGCAACCTATCGCAGATTGCGCGGGGGCGAAACAGGGGGTTATTTTAAGTTTAAAATGCACGAAAAGCCAAATTTTCGTGGTATACCAAGGTATTCTGCATCTTAATCCGACGTTTTACCCCCAAAATGCGAAATTTGCGCTGGTATGTCGGGAAAGATTACAGCAATTTCCGCGCGTATTGCTGCAGCGTAGCAAGCAGTCACTTGTCCAGACTGCCGAGATAGGGAGAGCGCGTGTGAAGATAGGGGCATTGGCAGAGATTTTTCCGGGCGAGAATCGCGTGGCGATGACGCCGGAGTCGGCTTTGCAATTGGTGAAATTGGGCCACACGTGCGTGGTGCAATCGGGGGCAGGGGTGAAAGCCGGCTTTTCGGATGCGCTTTACGCCGCAGCCGGTGTGCAAGTGCTGCCCGATGCGGCGGCGGTTGTGGCGTCAGCGGATGTGCTGGTCAAAGTGCGCGGGCCTGAAGTGCCTGAGGCCGAGGCGTTGCGCAACGGCCAGACCCTGATCAGTTTCTTCTGGCCCGCCCAGAACCCCGAATTGCTTGAGGTGGTCAAAGCGCGCGGTGCCACCGCCGTGGCGATGGACATGGTTCCCCGCATTTCGCGCGCGCAGAAGATGGACGCTTTGTCGTCGATGGCCAATATCGCGGGCTACCGCGCGGTGATTGAAGCCGGTTCCAACTTTGGCCGCTTCTTCACAGGGCAAGTGACGGCTGCGGGCAAAGTGCCCCCCGCCAAGGTGCTGATCGTCGGCGCAGGGGTTGCAGGCCTTGCAGCCACCGGCACATCCGTATCGCTGGGCGCTATTGTGCACGCTTTTGACGTGCGCCCCGAAGTGGCCGAGCAGATCGAATCGATGGGGGCCAATTTTGTCTTCCTCGACTTTGCCGAAAGCCAAACCGACGGCGCTGCAACAGGTGGCTATGCCGCCCCCTCATCGCCGGAATTCCGCGAAGCGCAGCTGAAGAAGTTCCGCGAACTTGCGCCGGAAATGGACATCGTCATCACCACCGCCCTCATCCCCGGCCGCCCCGCGCCCAAGCTGTGGACAGCGGATATGGTCGCCCTGATGAAACCAGGATCGGTCATCGTTGACCTTGCCGCCGAACGGGGCGGCAACTGCGATTTGACCGTGATGGACCAAAAAATCGTCAGCGAAAATGGCGTGACGGTTGTGGGATATACTGATTTCCCCAGCCGGATGGCCGCACAGGCATCCACCCTGTATTCCACCAACATCCGCCATATGCTGACCGATTTGACGCCGAAAAAAGACGGCGTGATCGTGCATAATATGGACGACGATGTGATCCGTGGCGCAACCGTGGCCAAGGATGGCTCTGTCACATGGCCACCACCGCCGCCGAAAATTGCAGCGATTGCAGCACAAAAGCCTAAAGAAAAGGCCAAGGAACTGACTGCCGAAGAAAAGCGCGCCGCTGAAACGGCCGCTTTCAAGGCGCAAAGCCGCAGCCAAGTGATCTTGCTGATCGTGGGCGGGCTTTTGATGGGTCTGATCGGGGCCTATGCCCCGGCGGCCTTTATGGGCCACTTCATCGTCTTTGTTTTGGCCGTGTTCATCGGCTTCCAAGTTATCTGGGGCGTCAGCCACAGTTTGCACACGCCCTTGATGGCCATCACCAACGCGGTGTCGGGCATCATCGTTCTGGGCGCTTTGCTGCAAATTGGGGCGGACGGGTGGCTGATCCAGATTCTGTCGGCAATTGCGATTTTGATTGCCACCATCAACATCGTTGGGGGCTTTATGGTCACCCGCCGGATGTTGCAAATGTTCCAAAAGTCGTAAGGGGGGCGGGTAGATGTCATTTGGTATTCAAACGGCGGCTTATATCGCCTCGTCGGTGTTGTTCATTCTGGCCCTTGGCGGCTTGTCGGGGCAGGAAAGTGCCAAACGCGCGGTCTGGTACGGCATTGTCGGCATGGCCGTGGCGATTTTGGCCACGATCACCGGGCCGGGCGTGCCTCTGTCCCCTATGCTGATCGGCGCTTTGGTCGTCGGCGCGGGCATTGGCCTTGTGCTGGCCCAGCGCGTGGAAATGACGGGGATGCCCGAACTTGTGGCAGCCCTCCATTCGTTCGTTGGTATGGCGGCGGTGCTGATTGGCCTGAACTCTGACCTTGGGCCGCATGGTCTGGAAGGGGCCGAGCAGATTATCCATCAGGCCGAGATTTTCTTGGG
>Ga0209550_10005693_pt1 | contig 11654 bp, 8 predicted proteins | sample LauGreSuBDMM15SN_2_FD_187567 | JGI IMG/M metagenome (GOLD analysis project Ga0209550, IMG submission 187567) | Freshwater lake microbial communities from Lake Michigan, USA - Su13.BD.MM15.SN (SPAdes) (version 5) | ecosystem: Environmental > Aquatic > Freshwater > Lake | place: Lake Michigan, USA... | reverse complement strand
CCCCACCTCCGCCCCCGCCTGACTCCCGCGATGGATTCTGCCGCGCTCCGCGACCTCCTCATTTCCTGGGCCAATATCAGCTCGGGATCCGATAACTTTCCCGGCCTCGACCGCATGCGCCTCGCGCTCGCTACCGCGTTCGCCACGCTCCCCGGTGCGACCGTGGAGCACCTCCCGCTCGCTGGCACGTCCGCCCAGGCCGTCCGTATCCGCGTCCGCCCTACTGCTCCCGTGCAGCTCCTCTTCTCCGGTCACTACGACACGGTTTACGAGGCGAGCCACCCCTTTCAAACGTGCACACTCCTCGACGCCGATACCCTGCGCGGCCCGGGCGTCGCCGACATGAAGGGTGGCCTCGTCGTCATCCTCGCCGCTCTGCATGCGTTCGAAAAATCAGCACCCCCCGACGCGATCGCCCGCCTCGGCTACGAGGTCCTGCTCACGCCCGACGAAGAAATCGGCTCCTTCGGGAGCGGCGCGCTCTTCGCCGCCGCCGGTGCCTCGCGCCAGTTCGCCCTCGCCCTCGTCTTCGAGCCCGCCCGCCCCAACGGCGACCTCGTCCACTCGCGCAAAGGCACCGGCAACTTCGTCGCCACCTGCCACGGCCGCGCCGCCCACGCCGCCAGCCCCACGCGCGCCGGCCGCAACGCCATCGCCGCCCTCGCCGAATTTCTCGTCGCCGCCCACCGCGTCCCCGACGAACTCCCCGGCGTCATGCTCAATATCGGCAACATCCGCGGCGGCGGCCCGGCCACCAACGTCGTCCCCGATTTCGCCGAAGCCCAACTCGATCTGCGCGTCACCCGCATGGCCGACCGCGATCCCTTCCTCGCACGGCTGCACGCACTCGCTGCCCCCATAAACGCCCGCGACGGATTCCGTCTCGAAATCACCGGCGCCTTCAACCGTCCGCCCAAAGAAAGCGGGCCCGTCGAAGCCGTCGCCCTCGACGCGTATCAACGCGCCGCCCACGAACTCGGTCTCGCGCCCTTTAATTCCGTCCACACCGGCGGTGCCAGCGACGGCAACAACCTCGCCGCCGCCGGTCTCCCCAATCTCGATGCCCTCGGCCCCATCGGCGATCGCCTCCACAGCGCCGATGAATTTGTCCGTATCGGCAGCATCCTCGACCGCGCCCGCCTCACCGCCCGCGTCATGGCCAAGCTCGCCACCGGCGAAGTCGTCCTCCCTCCCCTCCCCTAATCGTTCTCGTTCTCGTTCTCGTTCTCGTTCAAGTTCTCGTTCTCGTTCTCGTTCTCCCACCCGATGACGCGCCCCATCCCCCTCGCCCGGCTCGCCGCCCTTTTCGCTTTCTTCTCCACCGTGTCTTCCCTCCACGCCCACTCTCCCGCGCTCCAGCCCCTCGTCGACCGCGCCGCCCAAACCGCCCTCGAAAAATACGCGCCACAAAAACTCCTCCCCACTCAGCTCGCGATCACCCTCGTCGACCTCTCCTCCTTCCCTTCTCCCCCGTCTTCCGCCTCTTCCAAGTCTTCCGCCGACTCCGCTCCCCGCGCCAGTTACCGCGGCGATGTCCAAATTTACCCCGCCAGCGTCATCAAACTTTTCTACCTCGCCGCCGCCCACCGCTGGATGGAAGACGGCAAACTCAACGACACGCCCGAGCTGCGTCGCGCGATGAAAGACATGATCGTCGACTCCTCCAACGACGCCACCCACTACGTCATCGACGTAATCACCGGCACGAATAGCGGCCCCGAACTCCCCGATGCCGACATCAAGACATGGTTCGACCGCCGCAACGCCGTCACGCACTACTTCGCCTCCCTCGGCTACACCGGCGTCTTCGCGCACAAGAAACCTTGGAGCGACGGTCCCTACGGCCGCGAGTCGCAGGCCATCCGGCTCTTCGAGCCCAAGCGCAACATGCTCACCACCGACGCGACCGCGCGCCTCTTCACCGCGATCGCCACCGGCCAATGCATCACCGCCGCACGTAGTGCTGAAATGATGACGCTGCTCGCACGCGACCTCGCCACGAAAGATCCCGATCCCGACAACCAAGCCACATTCACCGGACCCATCCTCCCCACCGGCGCGAAGCTCTGGTCGAAAGCCGGCTGGACGAGCCAAACCCGCCACGACGCCGCCTACATCGAGCTCCCCCACGGCCCAAAATTCATCGTCGTCGTTTTCACGACCGATCACGCCCACGAGCGCACGATCATCCATACCGTCGCCAAGGTCATCGTCGACGCCTTCGCCAAATAGGGCCTCCTCGCAGGCGATTTTTCCTAGCCGCGCTCCTTGCGGCGCGCCGCTTAGGCTGTCCGCCCCGCGGCCCACGTCCGCACCACCGCCGGCAACTCCCGCAGCATTTCGATTTGAAAAAAATCCGCGCCGGCCTCCGGAGCTTTTTCCACCTGCTCCGCCGCCCACGTCAGGTGATACGGCACATGCACCCCCGCTCCGCCCAGCGCTAACACCGGTACAATATCCGACTTCAGCGAGTTACCGACCATCAAAAACCGGCGCGCCTCGATCCCCCGCCGACGCCAGATCGCCTCATAGGTGCCTTCGTCTTTCTCGGACACAATCTCGACGTGCCGGAAATGCGCCGCGAGGCCGGAGCCCGCCAGTTTGCGCTCCTGATGGTGCAAATCGCCTTTCGTTATCACGAGTAACCGATACGCCCCCGCGAGTTCCGCCAGCGTCTCCGCCACGCCGTCCAGCAATTCCACCGGCTGCGCCAACATCTCCTGCCCCAGCACAATCAGCTGGCGGATTTCCTCCGCGCTGATTTTTCCCTGCGTCAACTCCACCGCCGTCTCGATCGCCGAAAGCGTGAATCCCTTCGCCCCGTAGCCGTAGAGCGGCAGATTGCGCAGCTCCGTCGCGAAGAGCGTGCGATTCACCGTCGCCGCATCGTGATAGTGCACCAGCAACTCCCGGTAACGCTCATGCACGCGCTCGAAATAAACTTCATTGTGCCAGAGCGTGTCGTCGGCATCGAAGCCTATGGTCAGGTCGCAAAGAGACATAGCGGGTTGAGTCCGCGGGACGAAGCCCGCGCCGCTGCGAATGTCAATCGCGCCAGCCGGCACACCGCACCTGCCCGCCGAGTCCAGCCGCCCGACGGCTCGGTTGCGACTTCTCGCCTGCGACTTCTCGCCTGCCGTCTTGACGCGCGCCCAACGGGCCGTTCCCTATCCACGGAACTCAACCCTCACTTATTATGTTCGAAGCCAATCCCACCATCCGGCGCCTGTCCAATGAGAGCATCACGGGCGAAACGCTCACGTTTAACGGCGTGATCCATCGCACCGGCGCGCTCCTCCTCGCGACTGGCATCACGTTCGCGCTCACGTGGCGCGGCCTCGAGAGTGGCGAGTTGCCCGTCGGCGCCGGCCTCGTTGGCACCATCGTCGGCCTCGTGCTCGCGCTCGTCATCATCTTCACGCGTGCCACCAATCCGCTGCTCATCGGAAGTTACGCGGTCGCCCAGGGCCTCGCGCTAGGCACCATCAGCTATTTGGCCAACCAGAAATTCCCCGGGATCGCCTTCCAAGCCGTCACGGGCACCGGAGCCTGTTTCTCGATCGTCCTCTGGCTCTACTCCATGAAAGTCCTGCGCGCGACGCCGGTCTTCGTGAAGGTCATCACCGCTGCCATGCTCGGTATTATGGCTCTCTACCTCGTCGATCTCGTCGCCGGCCTCTTCGGTACCGAACTCGGCCTGATCCGCGGCTCTTCCGCGATGGCCATCGGCATCAGCGCCGTAATCGTCGTCGTCGCCTCCCTCTGTTTCGTGATCGATTTTGCCGCCATCGAAGAATCCATCGAACAGGGTGCCGATGCCAAACAGGGCTGGCACTTCGCCTTCAGCCTCTTGATGGGTCTGGTCTGGCTCTACCTCTCGATCCTCCGCCTCCTCACCAATCTGCGCGGCCGCGACTAAGCAGTCTCCGCCCGCTGTCTCTTTCCAAGCCGCGCTTCACCGTGCGGCTTTTTTTGCGCCCAAAAAAGGCAGGTTGCCCGCCCGCTGGCCTGGCCGGCATCCACCACCGGCCCACTACCTCCCCGCCCCTTCGCTCCGACTCGCCAACCCCGCCAGCCACACCGCGACTTCGTCTAACTCGGCCGCCACAGTGCTCCCAGGCTGCACCGTCACCCGATTCGCCATGAGACTGAACGCCAAACGCTCCCCCGCCGCCGTCGTCACGTAACCAGAAAGTGAATTCGCGTAACGCAGCGAACCCGTCTTCGCCCGCACGTTCCCTTCCGCCACCGTACCCTTCAACCGCCGCCGCAGCGTCCCGTCCACGCCCGCGATCGGCAACGAATCCCCGAAGGCGCTCGCCTCCCGGTGCGTGGACATCAGTCGCAACAGCGCCACCGTCGCGTTCGCCGTCGTCAGATTATTGCGCGAAAGCCCCGAGCCTTCCTCGAAGCGCACCTCGCTCACCGGCAACCCGTGCGCCTTCAAGAACTCACCGAGCACCACCACACCACTCTCCTCCGTCGTGCGCCGCTCCGGCGTATCCACCGCCCGCCGGACTTCGCCGACGTGGCCAAAAATCAGATCCGTCTCCAAATTCTGTGACGGTTTCATGAACGCCGCGACCAACTCCCGCATCGGCGGCGACACGATCTCCCCCACCTGAAAACTCTTCGCACCCAACGGCGACGGGTCTGGCCAACGCACACTCCGCGCGCCGCCTTCGACCACGATGCCGCGCTTCGCCAGCGCTGCCCGCAAGGCCGCGGCAAACCAGTTCGCCGGCCGCGGCACCGGCAAACTCACCACCTCGTCCTGTTCGCCCGCCGGCAGCTCGCCGAAAACGTGCACCACGTTTTCCCCGAGGACACGCGTGGCCTCGATCGTGCGTTTCCCGCCCTTGGCCACCGTCGTCACCCAGTTGTCGATCACCAGTCCGGTCTGCGGCTGCAGGAGCGTAAACGAACAGCGATCGCCCACCTGCGCACCGGGGCTCAGTCGCAACTCCGCATAATTGTCCTCCAACGTAATCGCGGAAATCTCTGCGCCGTAGGATTCATTCAAATCATTCGCCGTCCAACCCGCCCCTTGCGGCACCCCGCGCCACCAAGTCGCATCCGCCACAATGTCGCCCGTCACCCGCCGCACCCCCGCCTTTTCCAGCACCGCCACAAAGGGCTCGAACGTGCTCCAGAAATCCTTGCCCTCGGCCCCAGGCGCACCGCGCGTTTTCCAACTCGGATCGCCACGACCACTCACGATCACATCGCCCTGCACCACGCCCGCTCGATCTGGTTTTGTCGCCGCAAAAATGGGCGTCACGATGCGATAGCCCCCGCCGAGCACGTCCAGCGCGAGCGCTCCCGTATAGAGTTTCGTGTTCGACGCCGGGCTCATCAGTCGGTCGGCGTGGTGTTCAAACAGCGTCCGCCCCGAATCGAGCGAGACAATCTTCACGCCCCAAAGCCCGCCACCAAATCGCGCTTCCGTGACATGCGCCTCCAACCGCGCCCGGAGTTCTCCCACCGTCTGCACTGCCGGTTTCGGCTGCGCCTCACTGCGCGCGGCACCGAGCGCGACCAGGACCATCACGCTAAATAGGCGAAACCATGGAGGGGTTGGGGTCATAACAAGAAAAGATTGGGCGCGACCGTGACCACCGCTTCCCTCCAGCGCAATCGATTCTCCTGTCCGAACCATTGGACATTTTGGACAACGTGCCTTTAGTCATGACCGAACCGCCGGACCTCCGGCACAATCCTCCCTACCGTCACCCTATGAAAAAACTCGTCCTCTCCCTCGCCACTGCTGGGCTGCTCGCGTTCGCCGCCGCGCCCCTCAACGCCGCCGACACGGCTCCAAAATCCGTGATCCACGTGGTCACCGTCTCCTTCAAAGCCGACGCCAAGCCCGAGCAGATCAAGGCCGCTCTCGACGGCGTCAAAGCCCTCCCAGCTGCCTACAAGGGCATCACGCGCGTCTGGACCCGCGCCATTAAAGTTCAGGGCGGAAAGACCCACGCCATCGTGATGGAATTTGCCGATGAAGCCGCCCTCAAGGCCTACACCGACAGTCCCGCCCAAAAAGACTGGTACAAGCTCTACATTCCCGTCCGCGATTCGAGCACCACGTTCGATATCACGAACTAATCCCTTCGTTCCCGTTTTTTCTTTTCACCGGGCGGCCCCTTCGGCCGCCCTTTTTGTGTCCACCACTGAGCCAGCGCCGGCCGCACGCTCGCGCTCACCGCCCCGCCCTCACTCAAAGAATATAGCGCACTCCGCGTTGCGTCCAACCGCCAAACCCCACGATGTCCTGCGTCTCGTAGTTATCCGCGTAGTGGTAGAGATGCATCTTCTCCTTCCACTTCATCGGGAGTGCCTTCAAGTCAGACAGCGGCGTGTGCACCGCTCCCGAAAAAAACTGCACGTCGTGAAAAATCACTTCCGCCCGGTCCGCGTAGAGGTCGAGCAAATCCCGGTCGAACCGCGTATCACCCGAGACCAAGACCCGCCCGTCGATCATCAAACCGACGCACAGCAAACTCGACTGCCAGTCGGTCGCCGTTTCCGGCACGTGTTTCGTGCGAAACATCTCCAGTCGGATACCTTCGAAATCAATCGTCCAAATTTCCCGTGGTTGCTGCATTTTCCAAGTCGGCCGCACCACGTCGCAGTAGTCGGTAAACGCCAAGAGCTGCCCCCGATCGGCCCCTTCATTCCACCCCAATCCACCCCGCAACGAGCGGTCCCAAAGGATTTTTTGGTACTGCGCGGTAATGATACACTTCGGCTTAGGCCCGCCGTTCTTCACGCTGCCATAGCGCCACGCAAGGAACATTTCCTCCATGCCGCCAATATGGTCGGCGTGCGAGTGCGTGGGCAGGATATTCCCAATATCCATCGGCGCCAAACGCGCCGTCTGAGACAGCGCAAGCGGGCCCAATGTCCCCAAGTCGACCAGCAAATGAGCATCGCCCTTGATGATGAGAAAATTACTCTGCCCGCTCTTCTTCGAGGCCGCACTGCCGACACCAATCCAAAACAGCTCCAGCTCCCCGCCGTTTTTCAACGCGAGCTTCTGATCAGCGGGCAAAGTTTGAATTCTCATAATATTCTCGGCCACTCTACTCGCGCCCGAAAACGCGTCGACACCTGATTGAAACGTTCCCTCGCCCCGCAACCCCGCCTCCTCCCACCGAAATCCCCTCGCCACCAAGCCGACTCCTTCCCCTGGTAATCCCACTCCCCGCACGCTTGGCCCTTAGTCATTACTCATTAGTCATTAGTCATTAGTCATTAGTCTCCCTCCTTCCCTCCCTCCCCCTCTTCTTCACCTCCACCCCCTCAACCTCGCATGAACAGCTACTTCAATTTCGCCGACTGGCTCGTCATCATCGCCTACCTCGCCGGTATCATTGGCCTCGGCATCTGGTTCGGCAAAGACCAGCGCAACACCCGCGACTACTTCCTCGGCAGCCGCAACATCCCGTGGTGGGGCATCGGCGTCTCCATCGTCGCCGCCGAGACGAGCGCACTCACCATCATCGGCGTCCCCGCCATCGCCTACGGCTCCAACATCATGTTCATCCAGATGATCGTCGGCTACGTCATCGCGCGCATCATCTTGGCCGTCGTCATGGTCCCGCACTACCTGAAGGGCGAAATTTATTCTCCCTATCAGCTCCTCGAACAAAACCTCGGCGTCGCCCCCCGGCGTCTCGCCGCCGCATTTTTTCTCTTCCTCGAAACCATGGCCGCCGGCGTCCGCGTCTACGTCGCTTGCATTCCCATCCGTCTCCTCCTCGGCGAATCCGTTTGTAGCCTCGGCGGTCTCGTCGACCCGATCCTCGGTGCCATTATCCTCTTCGTCGGCCTGTCATTGCTCTACACCTACATCGGCGGCGTCAAAGCCGTCATTTGGACTGATGCCGTGCAGTTCGGCCTCTTCCTCCTCGGTGGTGTCTTCGCTCTCCTCTATATCCCGAGCCTCATCGATGGCGGTTGGTCTTCCGCGCTGAAGATCGCCGGCGAGGCTGGCAAACTCGCCTGGCTCAACACCCACTTCACATTCTCCGCGCCCTTCAACATCTGGATGGGCGTCATCGGTGGCACCGTAATGGTCCTCTCCACCCACGGCGCCGAACAACTCATCGTCCAACGCGTCCTCGCCTGCCGCGACGTCGCCGATGGCCGCAAGGCCCTCGCCCTCAGTGCCGTCCTCATCTTCCCCCTGTTCCTCATTTTTCTCTTCGTGGGCGTGCTGCTCTGGGTCTTCTACACCGGCACCGGCCATCCGTTTCAAATCCCGCTCCCCGAGGCGCGCCCCGGCATCAAGTCCAACGATTTTATTTTCCCCATCTTCATGATGACCGAGGTGCCGCACATCTTAAAGGGCTTCCTCATCGTCGCGATTCTCTCCGCCGCGATGTCCTCAATCAGCTCCGCGATCACCTCCCTCGCCTCTGTCTCCACCATGGATTTCGTGAAACAAATCGTGAAGGGCCGCGACGAGGATTACTTCCTCAAGTTCAGCAAATATTCGACCGTCTTCTGGGCCGCCGTGCTCGTCGGCACCGCGTGGCTCACCCGCGAAGTCACCTTCGTCCTCAACGCCGCCTTCTCCCTGCGCGGCCTCACCGCCGGCGCCCTCCTCGGTTCACTCATCATCGCCCTTTTCTGGAAACGCCTCGGTGCCCGCGCCACGATGGTCGGCATGACCGCCTCCCTCGTCGTCATGAATATTATCTATTGGCCCGCCAACATTCCCGCCCTGAAACCCTGGTGGACCGCCACCTTCGGCGCCGAAGTTTTTTGGCCGTGGTTCACCCTCATCGGCACCCTCGTCACCCTCGGCGTCGCGTGGGCGGTGCGGTCGGTCTGGCCGGAATCCGCTCCCCGCCCGCCGATCACCCCAGCCTAGTCAACCCGCTCCTGCGCAGTGCCGCAGAAACCCACCTTGACGTTTGCTCTCCCGCCCGACTCGGTCTCTTTGACTCTCTACGGCGTCTCGCCTCCACCAAACCGATCGACCGCCCCCATCGCTCCTCTCATGCCCCGCCCCTTTCTCACATCATCCCGCCTCCGCTCGCTCGCCCCCGCGCTGATTGCGGCGACCTCCCTCTGCGGAATCGTGTGCTCCTCCGCCGTCTTGGGCGCAGCCGCACCCGCCAAAAAGACGCCCCTGCCCACCACTCAGATTGATTCCGCCTCGTCACTCCTCAGCGCCTACTGCGTCGACTGCCACGACTCCACGACGAAAAAGGGCAACCTCTCCCTCGAAGGCCTCGACGCTAAGAATCCCGCTCACCTCGCCCGCGATCCCGCTCTCTGGGAAAAAGTCATCCGCAAGCTCGACCACCGCCAGATGCCTCCCGTCGGCGAAGATCGCCCAGCCGCGCCCGCCTACGTCACCGCCGTCTCCGAACTCCAAGCCGCCCTCGACCGCCTCGCCGCCGCCGCGCCCAACCCCGGCCGCACCGACACCTTCCGCCGCCTCAATCGCACGGAATACCAAAACGCCATCCGCGATCTCCTCGGCGTTTCCATCGACGCCACCGCGCTGCTCCCCAACGACGAGCCGAGCCACGGTTTCGACAACGTCGCCGTCGGCAACCTCTCGCCCACGCTCTTGGATCGCTACGTTTCCGCTGCCCAAAAAATCGCCCGTCTCGCCGTCGGCACACCCAGCAAATCCCCCGGTGGCGATACCTTTCGCGTCCGCCCCGACGTCACGCAGGAGGGGCACGTCGAGGGTCTACCGCTCGGCACCCGCGGTGGCATCTCAATCCCGTATCTGTTTCCCCGCGACGGCGACTATCAGGTCCAGGTCCGCCTCCAGCGCGACCGCAACGAGCAAGTCGAGGGCCTCAAACGCCCGCACGATATCGAGCTCCTCGTCGACCGCGATCGCATCGCCCTCGCCACGGTCAAGCCGCCCGGCGCCGACAAAAATGCCGAGGCCGTCGATCAACACCTGTCCTTCCGTTTCCCCGTCAAAGCCGGCCAACACACGCTCGCCGTGACCTTCCCGAAGGATCCTTCCCCCGTCCTCGAGAACGAGCGCGCCCCGCTCGCCTCGCAGTTCAATATGCACCGCCACCCGCGCACCGCGCCGGGCGTCTTCCAAGTTACCATCACCGGCCCCTTCGACGCCAAGGGCGCCGGCGATACCCCGAGCCGCCGCCTCATCTTCGGCGCCCTCTCCCCCTCTCCCCCTCTCTCCCTCTCTCCTTCTTCCGCCGTCACCCCCTCCGCCTCCGCCACCTCAGAGGATTCCCGCGCGCGCCAAATCCTCGCCCGCATCCTCCGCCGCGCCTACCGCCGCCCGATCACCGACGAAGATCTTCGCAAACCCCTCCAGTTCTTCCGCGAGGGACGCGACGAATTTCTCGCCGCGTCCTCGCCCGTATCCTTAAAGTCCCCACCGCAAACGTCCGACTCACTCGCGTCCGCGAGCTTCGAAGCCGGCATCGAAAACGCCGTCAGCGCCATTCTCGTCAGCCCGCAATTCCTCTTCCGCATCGAGGCCGATCCCGCTGGCCTCGCTCCCGGCACCGCCTACCGCGTCAGCGACGTCGAACTCGCCTCGCGCCTCTCCTTTTTCCTCTGGGGCAGCATCCCCGACGAGGCCCTCCTCGACGCCGCCGAGCGCGGTGAACTGCGCTCGCCCGCGAATCTCGACACCCAGGTCCGCCGCATGTTGGCCGACGATCGCGCAAAAAATCTCGTCAATAATTTCGCCGCGCAATGGCTCCATCTCCGCGGCCTCGCCGCCGTCACGCCCGATGCGCGCCGCTTCATCGACTTCGATGAAAACCTCCGTCAATCCATGCGCCGCGAGACCGAGGTTTTCTTCGAACACATCATTCGCGCCGATCGCCCGATCACCGAGCTCTTGAGCGCCGACTACACCTTCCTCGATGAACGCCTCGCCAAACACTACGGTGTGCCGCACGTCTTCGGCAGCCAGTTCCGCCGCGTCTCCTTCGCCGACGATCCGCAACGCCAGCGCGGCGGCCTCCTCCGTCACGGGAGCATCCTCACCGTCACGTCCTACGCGACCCGCACATCGCCCGTGATTCGCGGGCACTGGATTCTCGCCAACCTCGCCGGCGAGCCGCCACCGCCACCACCGCCGAATGTCCCTTCCCTCGACGACAACATCGTCTCCGCCTCGCTCCCCATCCGCCAGCGCCTCACCAAACACCGCGAAAATCCTGCCTGCGCAAGTTGTCACGACGTGATGGACCCCGTCGGCTTCGCGCTCGAAAACTTCGACGCCGTCGGCCGTTGGCGCACCGAGGAAGACCACCACACCGTCGACGCCAGCGGCGGTCTCGCGGACGGCAGTAAGTTTAATGGCGTCGCCGGCCTCGAACGCGCTCTCCTCCTCCGCCCCGAACTCTTCGCCAGCACCTTCGCCGAAAAACTCCTCACCTTCGCCCTCGGCCGCGGCACCACCCCCACCGACGCCCCCGCCCTCCGCGCCGTCGTGCGCCGCGCCCATGCCGACCACTACCGCTTCTCGTCCGTCGTTCTCGGCATCGTCAACAGCGTCCCGTTCCAGATGCGTCAGACCCCCTGACGCCGCCCTTCAAAATTTCCCTTTATGCTCGGCCATCTTTCTCTTTCCTCTTTCTCTTAATCTTTCTCCTCTTCCTCCAAACTCCTGGCGAAAGAGAACGATCGCCCCT
>Ga0209550_10005684_pt1 | contig 11663 bp, 6 predicted proteins | sample LauGreSuBDMM15SN_2_FD_187567 | JGI IMG/M metagenome (GOLD analysis project Ga0209550, IMG submission 187567) | Freshwater lake microbial communities from Lake Michigan, USA - Su13.BD.MM15.SN (SPAdes) (version 5) | ecosystem: Environmental > Aquatic > Freshwater > Lake | place: Lake Michigan, USA... | reverse complement strand
CCGCCTCCAAGGCAAGGCCATGATCTGCGAGCCCACGATGAAGAACATCGCGCTTTTCGACGTCGTGCGCGACGGCGCCGGCTACACCGCGCATGACGCGTTCAATCTCGTCGCCAGCACCGATGAATGGATGTCGCCCGTCTTCGCCGAAGTCGGCCCCGACGGCGCCATCTGGTTCTCCGATTGGCAGAACTACATCATCCAGCACAACCCCACCCCGAGCGTCGTCCGCGGTGGCTACGAGGCGAAGACCGGCGTCGGCGGTGCCCACGAAAATCCCCTCCGCGATAACCAACGCGGCCGCATCTACCGCGTCGTCTGGAACCAGGCCAAGCCCGCCACGCTCACGTCGCTCGCCGGCGCCACCACCGCCCAACTCGTCGCGGCCCTCGGCGACAGCACGCAATTCTGGCGTCTCACCGCCCAGCGCCTCCTCGTCGAAGGCAAGCACACCGACGCCGCCCCCGCCCTCAAGCAGGCCGTCGCCACCGCCGCGACCGTCACCGCGATCCACGCTCTCTGGACGCTCCACGGCCTCAGCCAACTCGACGAACCGACCCATCGCGCCGCTCTCACGCACTCCGACGCCGCCGTCCGCCGTAACGCCACCCGGGCCCTCGGCGAAGACGCGGCCGCCGTCTCGCTGTTCTTCGCCTCATCCGTCGCCAGTGATTCCGACGCTCTCACCAAACTTGCCGCCTTCGTGAAGCTCGCCGAGTTCCCCACGACCCCGCCGATCAAGTCCGTCATCACCGCCCTCGTGCGCAACCCCGCCAATCAAAAAGACGAATGGCTCCGTGAGGCCACCCGAGTCGTCGGCAAGGTCCACGGTGCCGTGCTCTTCCGCGAAGGCCCGAACCTCCTGCCGAATCCGGGTTTTGAACACCTCGGCGCCGACACCCTTCCAGTCGGCTGGAAGCGCCGAGACTACGGAAATCGCGAGGGCAACGCGTCCGCCCTTTGGTCCATCGCGAGCGCGGAGCGCGAATTTCGCGGCGGCCAACACGCCCTCCGCGTCGTCAGCAGCGGTGACGCCGACACGAGTTTTCACGCAGACGTGCCGATAAAACCCAACACCCGCTATCGCCTCGCCGGCTGGGTCCGGATTCGCTCCATTCGCGGCAAAGCCAGCTTCAACATCCACAACGCCCGCATCGAAACCGAGATCGTTCGCCGTGACACCAACTGGACCGAGATTGAGATTGAATTCGACAGCGGCGCCCTCACCACCGCCAGCGTCAATGTTCTCCATGCTGCGCACGGTGAGTCGTTCTTCGACGACGTGCGCTTGGTCGAACTTACGCTGGTGGACGAAAACACGCAGCTCCAGCTCGGCAACGTCGCGCGCGGCGAACAGCTCTTCACCAAGCACCCTGCGGCCTGCATCCTCTGCCACGCCGTCAAGGGCGTGGGCAGCACTGTCGGTCCCGCCCTCGACGGTCTTGCTTCCCGCGCAACCGCCTCTTCCATCCGCGAGAGCCTGCTCGAACCGAGCAAGGTCATAGCCAAAGGCTACGAGCAGTTCGGGAAAATCTCCCCCATGCCCCCGATGGGCGACATCTTCAGTCCACAGGAAATTTCCGACCTCGAAGCCTATCTCCAAACCCTGAAGTAGGCCGCCAGCTCGCTGGCGCTCCGCCACCTTCCCCTCTCTTAACTTTCAACGCTCAGCCCTCAACTCTCAACTCCCACCTCATGAAGAAAATCAATCTCGCCATCATCGGCCTCGGCTTCGGCGCCGAGTTTATCCCGATCTTTCAAGCCCATCCCGACGCCAATCTCGTCGCCGTCTGCCAACGCGACCCGAAAAAACTGAAAGCCATTCAAGAGGCCTTCGGCATTCCCAAAGGCTACACCGATTACGACGAACTCCTCCGCGATCCGGAGATCGATGCCGTTCACATCAACACCCCGATTCCCGACCACGCCGAGCAGTCGATCAAGGCCCTCAAAGCCGGCAAACACGTCGCCTGCACCGTGCCGATGGCCACCTCCATCGCCGACTGCAAACGCATCGTCGATCTCACCCAGAAAACCGGCCTGAAATACATGATGATGGAGACGGTCGTTTACGCCCGCGAGTATCTCTTCGTCAAAGAACTCTACGACAAGGGAGAACTCGGCAAAATCCAGTTCCTCCAAGCCAGCCACCAACAAGACATGGACGGTTGGCCGAACTATTGGCCCGGCCTCCCGCCGATGTGGTATGCCACGCACTGCGTCGGCCCCATGCTCGCACTCACCAACGCCACCGCGGAATACGTCTCCTGCTTCGGCTCCGGCACCGTCCGCAAGGAACTCGTTAAACCCTACGGCTCGCCCTTCGCCGTCGAGACCGCACACATCAAATTCAAGGACTCCGATCTCACCGCCCGAATTATCCGCTCCCTCTTCGACACCGCCCGCCAATACCGCGAGAGCATCGACGTCTACGGCACCAAAAAATCTTTCGAGTGGTCGCTCGTCGAAGGCGAGTCCCACGTGCTCCACACCGCGAAACTCGCCGAGCACAAGATCCCTAAAAAGATCACCGTGCCCGACTACGCCAAACGCCTCCCGAAAGGCATTCAGCAGTTCACCACCAAGGGCGTCTACGACCTCGGCAAGAAGACGCACCTCAGCTTCACGCAGGGCGCGGGGCACGGCGGGTCACATCCTCACCTCGCGCACGAGTTCCTCCGCGCGCTCGTCGAAGACCGCGAACCCATGCCGAATGCCGTGCAGTCCGCCAACTGGACCTGCGTCGGACTTTGCGCCCACGAATCCGCCCTCGCCGGCGGCAAGATCGTGAAGCTCCCGGCCTTCACCCAGGGCTGAAGTAGGTCAGGGTCTTCGACCCGCCCTCGTAGGCATCGCACCTACATGTGACGGGCGGGGTCGCCGAACCCCGCCCTTTTTCATGTCCGCAAACTTCCCTTTGCATCCAGGCCGCATCGCACTTCACTGCGCCCTCCGATGATCGAAGTCCAAAACCTCACCCGCGTCTTTCGCACCTACAAAAAGGTCCCCGGCTTCTGGGGCGGCGTGAAAGGTCTATTCAAGCGCGAGTTCGAAGAAACCGCTGCGGCGAAGGACGTCTCGTTCACCATCGCCGAGGGCGAATTTGTCGGCTTCCTCGGGCCCAACGGCGCAGGTAAGACCACCACCCTCAAAATGCTCTCGGGCCTCATCTACCCGACGAGTGGCACGGCCCGCGTCGCCGGTTACGATCCCACCAAACGCGAGAACGCCTACCGTCGGCTCTTCGCCCTCGTCCTTGGCCAAAAGAATCAGCTCTGGTGGGATCTCCCCGCGATCGAATCGTTTACCCTACTGCGCGCCATCTACGGCATCCCCGCCGACCAGTTTAAGGCTACGCTCGACGAACTCGTCGATCTCCTCGAGGTCCGCCCCAAGCTCAACGTCATGGTGCGCGAACTCTCCCTCGGCGAGCGCATGAAAATGGAACTCATCGCCGCGCTCCTGCACCGCCCGCGCGTGCTCTTCCTCGACGAGCCCACCATCGGTCTCGACGTGATTTCTCAGAAAAACGTGCGCCAGTTCCTTCGCGAATATAACCGCAAGCACCGCGTCACCATTTTGCTCACGAGCCACTACATGGCCGACATCAAGGAACTCTGCGAACGCGTGATCGTGATCCACAAAGGGGCCAAGATCTACGACGGCGCCCTCGACCGGCTCGAGGCCGGCTCCGGCACCCGGAAAAAAATCCTCACCTTTCTGCCCGGCGACGCATCCTTCCCTGAGGCGTGGACTTCGAAACACGGCGAGACTAAGCGCGACGCCGACACGGGAAAGTTTACGGTCTGCACCCCGAGCGACACGATTGTGGCCGTCTCCCAAGAAATTCTCAGCACCGGCCCAGTCGCCGATATCACGATCGAAGACGTCCCGCTCGAAGACATCATCGCCGAGCTCTTCGCCACCGGCACCGCCCGATAATTGCGACGGCGCTTGTCCCGGTAGGAGCCCGCTTGCGGGCGATCAATCGCCCGCTCTCATCCCAGCCCCACGGATAATACCAATGGCGGTTGATTTTTAGACTGCGGGTTCCGAGGTGGCACGTGCATCTTGCCCGTGGGTTTGAGGATGAAACTCAACCGCTATGGGTCTCAACCCAATCGCCCGATCCTTTCTCATCTTTGTAGGGCCCGAACTCGGGTCGGGCCGTTCAGGGTGTCGGGCTCCAAAGAGGGAACGGCCTCACGCAAGGTGAGGCCCTACCATGAGAAAAAATCAGCCGTTACCGCCCACCGGGCTGAGCCTCGTTCGCTTTCAACCTTGAATCCGCCGCAGCCCAACCTTCCAAATTTATTAACCACGGCTGCACCCGAATTAACCCGGATAAAGACGGGGAACCGGCTTCACCTCAGGGGTGAGGCGTTCACTGCTCCCATCGGTTGGGGATCCGGGTTCATTCGGTAGTGAGTTTCTCCACGAACTAGAGGGTTTGAGACTCGCAGCATTTGCGGTGCGCAGCGTAGATTTACCCCGGCCAAGAAATCGAACCGGCAATCATTTACCGATTACGTCCCCGCCCCTCCCTCACATGTCTTTCATCATCCCAGCCCTCTTCGCTGCCGTGCTCGGCGCCGTCATCACCTGGTTCTTCTGGCACGGGCGCGCCGCCACGCTCATCGAGCGCGCCCGCGCCCTCAATGAAGAGAACCTCCGTCTCACCAACGAGGTCGCCACCCTTCGCACCGAGCTCCAGCAGCTCGCCACCCTCAACACCCAGCGCGCCACCGAACTCACCGCCGAACGCTCCGCTCACGAACGTCTCGTGGCCGAGTTCAAAGCGCTTTCAGCCGACGCCCTTCGCGCCAACCGCGCCGACTTCCTCGAGCAGGCCCAGCAAACCTTCGCTCAGCTCCAAACCCAGTCAGCCGGTGACCTCGAAAAACGCCAGATCGCCATCGACGCCCTCGTCAAACCCCTCCGCGAATCCCTTGAAAAAGTGGACGGCAAGATCGCCGAAATCGAAAAGGCGCGCGCCACCGCTTACGGCGCACTCGGCGAGCAACTCAAGACCCTCGGCACCGCCCAGCTTCAACTCCAGGCCGAGGCCAGCAAGCTCTCGACCGCCTTGCGCTCGACCTCGTTCGCCGGCAGCTGGGGCGAACTCCAGCTGCGCCGAGTCGTTGAAATGGCCGACATGCTCCCCTACTGCGATTTCTCCGAACAGGAAACGTCCGCGGCCGGCGGCTTCCGCGCCGATCTCGTCGTCCGCCTCCCCGGCGGCCAACGCATCGTCGTCGATGCCAAGGCTCCGCTCGAGTCCTACCGCGCCGCCGTGGATGCCACCGACGAAGCCACCCGCGCCGCCCGCCTCGCCGATCACGCCCAAAAAGTTCGCGGCCACATCGACGCCCTCGGCGCCAAAAATTACTGGGAGCAGTTTCAACCCGCCCCGGAGTTCGTCGTCTTATTTCTCCCCGGCGACCACTTTCTCACCGCCGCGCTCACCGCCGATTCCAGTCTCATGGACCGCGCTCTCACCCGCCGCGTCCTGCTCGCGACGCCCACCACCCTGATCGCGTTGCTAAAAGCCGCCGCCTACGGTTGGCGCCAGGAATCTGTTTCCAAGAACGCCGACGAAATCAGCGCCCTCGGTCGCCAACTCTACGATCGCATCACGACCTTCGCCGACCATTTGGAAAAAGTCGGCCGCGGCCTTGATGCGGCCGTCAAAGGCTACAATACCGCCATCGGCTCTTTCGAAGGCGCCCTCCTGCCCGGCGCGCGCAAATTTGCCGAACTCGGCGCCAAGGGCACCAAAGAACTCACCGCGCCCTCCGCCATCGAGACCGCCGCCCGCGACCTCACCAAACGCGCATGATTCTCCCGGACACCGATACGGCCGCGCCCGACGCGCCCTCGATTCGCGGCACTTGGCAGATGATCCGCGCCGAACTCGCCGGCGAGCCCGCCCACGCCCTCGTGGTCGAGCATACCACCCTTGAGATCACCGGCGACCGCTACTTCGTCCGCTACGACCGCGAGGTCGCCGACCGTGGACGCATCTCCTTTGTTTCCGGCGAACCGCATTCGACCCTCACCCTGCGGGGCACGGAGGGCCCCAACGCCGGCCGCTCCATTCCGGCAATCTATCAAGTCCGTGGTGATCTTCTCCGCATCTGCTACGGCCTCGACGGTGAACCTCCGACCGCTTTCACCAGCCCGCCCGGATCCCCCCGGTATCTCGCCACCTACCGCCGAAAAAAGTAGGTCTTCGACCTGCCCTCCGCGTTCCATGCCTCATGCCCGCGCGCGCCATCCTGTGATGCATCTCTCCGCTCTCTACCTATACCCGGTCAAGTCCCTAGCCGGCATTTCCGTTCAGGTAGCCACGCTCGACGCCCTCGGCCTTGTCGGTGATCGCCGCTTCCTTGTCGCCGACGACACCGGGCGCTTTCTCACCCAGCGCACCCTGCCGCGCATGGCGCTGATCCAAACCGCCCTCGACGCCACTCACCTCACACTCTCCGTCTCGCCCTCTCTCCTTCCCTCCAGCTCCGCCCCGTCCGCCATTCGCATCCCCCGCGCCTCAGATCCCGCTGCCCGGCTTCGCTCGGTAAGCGTTTGGCAGAGCGAAAACCTCCAGGTTGAAGACTGCGGCAACGAAGCCGCCGAGTTCCTTTCCTCCTTCCTCGCCACACCTTGCCGCCTCGTCCGCCAAGGCCCCGCCTATCACCGCCCGATCTTTAAATCCACCGCCCACGCCGGCGATGTCGTCTCATTCGCCGACGGTTACCCGCTCCTCGTGACCAACGAATCCTCCCTGGCCGACCTCAACGATCGCCTCATCGCCCGCGGTTCCGAAGCGCTCTCAATGGACCGCTTCCGACCCAACCTCGTGATCGCCGACGCCCCCGCCTTCGCCGAGGACACTTGGCCACGCATCAAAATCAACGACACGATCCTGCGCGCCGGCGGACCGTGCGCCCGCTGCAGCATGACCACCGTCGACCAAGCCACCGGCACCTTCGAAGGCCCGGAGCCACTCCGCACCCTCGCTACGTATCGCCGCGACCCGACCGACTCGACCGACGTCAACTTCGGTCAAAATCTCATTCCTGAAACCAAATCTGCCACCCTCCGCGTAGGCGATTTCGTCACCTTACCATGAGGTCATTTTTCCCGTTTCTCATACTTTTCAGCGTCATGTTCACCCCGATCTCCCGCGCCGACGACCTCGCCCGCTGGCAACAGCACGCGCAGAATGTCACCATCCTCCGTGACGCCTGGGGCATCGCCCACGTCTACGGAAAGACCGATGCCCATACCATCTTCGGCCTCCTTTACGCCCAAGCCGAGGACGACTTCAACCGCGTCGAAATGAACTACGTCAACGCCCTCGGACGCCTCGCCGAAATCGAGGGCGAGAAGGAACTCTACCGCGATCTACGCATGAAGCTCTTCATCGACCCCGTCGAGCTCCGCGCCCAGTACGCCGCCAGTCCCGCCTGGCTACGCGCCCTCATGGACGCCTTCGCCGACGGCCTGAATTTCTATCTGCACACGCGCCCCGACGTGCGCCCGAAACTCATCACCCGTTTCGAACCATGGATGGCCCTCGCCTTCACGGAAGGCAGCATCGGCGGCGACATCGAGTCCGTTTCCCTTAAAAACCTCGAAGCCTTCTACGGCCCGCGCCTACCCGCGTCCCCGGCGCCGTCGCTCACCCGCTTCGTGCCCTCGCCCGCCACCTCCGACCTCGTCGCACCCCCCGAGGCTCAAGGGTCCAACGGCTTCGCCATCGCCCCCGCCAAATCCGCCTCCGGCCACGCGCTCCTCCTGATCAATCCCCACACGTCGTTTTATTTCCGCCCCGAGATCCACGCCATCAGCGAGGAGGGTCTCAACGCCTACGGTGCCATTACCTGGGGCCAATTCTTCATCTACCAAGGCTTCAACGACCGACTCGGCTGGATGCACACCTCCAACGGCGCCGATGTGATCGACGAATATCTTGAGACGCTCGTCGCTGCTCCGCCCACGTTCGCCGGCCCCGCCGCGCCCACCTATCGCTACGGCACCGAGACGCGGCCGTTCATCGCCAAGAAAATCGTCCTCCCTTACCGCACCGCCCCGGGCCCCGACGGCACCACGAGGATCGCCGAACTCACCGTCACCGCCTACTTCAGCCACCACGGCCCGATCATCCGCGAGGAGCACGGCCGCTGGGTCGCCGTGAAAATGATGAACGATCCCGTCCCCGCGCTCACCCAATCCTACCAGCGCACCAAAGCCCGCACTTACGCCGAGTTTACCAAAGTGATGGAGCTCCGCACCAACACGTCCAACAACACCGTCTACGCCGACGCCGACGGCAACATCGCCTACTTCCACGGCAACTTCGCCCCGCGCCGCGATCCGAAATTCAATTGGAAGCAGCCCGTGGACGGCTCCGACCCCGCCACCGAATGGCAAGGTCTCCACTCTATCGACGAGACCATCCGCCTCTTTAATCCCGCCTCCGGTTGGATTCAAAACACCAACAACTGGCCCTTCTCCGCCGCCGGCCCCGCCAGCCCGCGCGTCGCCGATTATCCCGCCTACCTTTGGACCACGCCCGAAAACGCCCGCGGCCTCAACGCCGTCCGCGTGCTCACCGGCAAATCCGCCTTCACCCTCGATTCTCTCATCGCCGCCGCTTACGACCCCGCGCTCCTCGCCTTCGAGCGGCTCTTGCCCGCGCTCTTTGCGTCCTTCGACGCGCTCGCCCCCGCCGATCCTCACCGTGCCGCTCTGGCTAATCCCATCGCCGCGCTGCGCGCTTGGGATCACCGCGCCGCCGTTGATTCCGTTCCCACCACGCTCGCGATCCTATGGGCGCAGTCCTTCGGCGCCGCCATCGCCGAGGCCAAGGCCTGTGACCTCGTCGTCGTCGATCACCTGCTCGCTTCGACCACCGCCGTCCAACACCTCGACGCCCTCACCCAAGTCGTCGCCCGCCTCACCCACGATTTCGGCACGTGGAAAACCCCGTGGGGCGAGATCAACCGCTTCCAACGCATCTCCGGCGACATCACCCAAAAATTCGACGACTCGGCGCCGAGCTTGCCGATCGCTTTCGCCCCGAGCGACTGGGGCGCCTTACCGGCCTACGGCGTATCCGGCCCCGCGCAGACGACCAAGCGAATCTACGGCAACCGCGGCAACAGCTTCGTCGCCGTCGTCGAATTCGGCCCACGGGTGAAAGCCAAGACCATCCTCACCGGCGGTGTCAGCGGTGACCCGCGTTCACCTCACTTCAACGACCAGTCCGAACGCTACGCCGCCATTAAATTCAAGGACGCGCTTTACTGCCGCGAAGACGTCGAGCGCCACGCGACTCGCACCTATCATCCCAGCACCCCGAAGTAGGGGTCTCCGACCCGCTCTCCCCTCGCCTCGGCGAAGCCCGATGTCTCGAGACATCGGGCTCCATCTTGCCCGAGCACCGCTGCGATCAGCCCAAATCAACGCGGTCCGCGTTCATAACCTTGTTCCAAGCGGCCACGAAATCGTGGACGAACTTTGCCCCGGAATCGCTCTCGCCGTAAACTTCCGCCAGCGCGCGGAGTTGCGAGTTCGAGCCAAACACGACGTCCACGCGGGTGGCCGTCCACTTCACATCGCCCGTGGCGCGGTCGCGTACTTCGAACAACTCCTCGGCCGGCGAGGTCGCTTTCACGACGTACGCCATGTCGAGCAGGTTGACGAAGAAGTCCGTGGTCAGCGTCTCGGGACGGCTCGTGAAAACACCGTGCTGCGTCTTGCCGTGGTTCGCGTTGAGGACACGCAGACCGCCGATGAGCACCGTCATCTCCGGCGCGGTGAGCCCAAGCAACTGGGCCTTGTCCAACAAGAGCCGCTCGGCGGGCATCGAGTAACGGGTCTTCAGGTAATTCCTAAACCCGTCGGCGGTCGGCTCGAGCACGGCGAAAGACGCGATGTCAGTCTGCTCCGCCGAGGCGTCCGTGCGACCGGGCGCGAATGGCACCACGACGTCGTGGCCGGCTTTCTTCGCCGCAGCTTCCACGGCCGCGCAACCGCCGAGCACGATCAGGTCGGCGAGCGAAACTTTTTTCCCGCCCGTGGCCGACGCGTTGAACGCCTGCTGGACGCCCTCGAGGGCCTTGAGCACCTTGGCGAGACGGGCGGGCTGGTTGGCCTCCCAATCTTTCTGCGGCGCGAGGCGGATGCGCGCACCGTTGGCCCCACCCCGCTTGTCGGAGCCGCGATACGTCGAGGCCGAGGCCCAGGCGGTCGAGACGAGTTCGGAGACGGAGAGACCGGTGGCGTGAATCTTGGCTTTGAGGTCCGTTATATCCTTGGCGTCGGCGAGCGGATGATTGACGGCGGGAATCGGGTCCTGCCACACGAGGTCGACGGCGGGAACTTCCGCACCGAGGTAGAGCGCCTTCGGCCCCATGTCGCGGTGCGTGAGCTTGAACCAAGCACGGGCAAATGCGTCGGCGAATTGATCGGGATTCGCGAGAAAGCGGCGGGAAACTTTCTCGTAAGCCGGATCGGCCCGCAGGGCGATGTCGGTGGTGAGCATCGTCGGCCGATGCTTCTTCGCCGCATCATACGCGTCCGGCACGGTGGCGGCCGCGTCCTTGGCCACCCACTGGTGGGCACCAGCCGGGCTCTTCGTGAGTTCCCACTCGAAGCCGAGTAGGTTCTCAAAGTAGTTGTTGCTCCACTTCGTCGGCGTGTTGCTCCAAATGACCTCAAGCCCGCTGGTGATCGTGTCGGCGCCTTTACCGGTGCCGAAACTGTTGGCCCAACCCAAGCCCTGCTCAGCGAGGCTGGCGGCCTCGGGCTCGCGGCCGACGTGGTCGGCGGAGGCGGCCCCATGAGTCTTGCCGAAAGTGTGACCGCCGGCGATGAGGGCGACCGTCTCCTCGTCGTTCATCGCCATGCGGGCGAACGTCTCACGGATGTCGCGGGCCGAGGCGACCGGGTCAGGCTGGCCGTTCGGGCCCTCGGGATTGACGTAGATGAGGCCCATCTGCACGGCGGCGAGCGGGTTTTCGAGTTCGCGGTCACCGGTGTAGCGCTTGTCGCCCAGCCAAGTGGTTTCCGCGCCCCAATAAACGTCCTCCTCGGGCTCCCACACGTCGGCCCGACCGCCGCCGAAGCCGAAGGTTTTAAAGCCCATCGACTCGAGCGCGCAGTTGCCGGTGAGGACGAGCAGATCGGCCCAAGAGATTTTCTTGCCGTATTTTTGTTTGATCGGCCAGAGCAGCCGGCGGGCTTTGTCGAGGTTGGTGTTGTCCGGCCAGCTGTTGAGCGGCGCAAAGCGCAATTGGCCGGCCCCGGCCCCGCCGCGCCCGTCACCCGTGCGATAGGTGCCGGCCGCATGCCAAGCCATGCGGATGAAGAACGGGCCATAGTGGCCGAAGTCGGCCGGCCACCAGTCCTGCGAGTCGGTCATCAGCGCGTAGAGGTCTTGCTTCAGTGCCGGCAAATCGAGCTGCTTGAACTCCGTCGGGTAGTCGAAGTCCGCGCCCATGGGATCGGACAGCGCGGAATTCTGGTGTAGAATCTTCAGATTGAGCTGATTGGGCCACCAGTCGCGGTTGGAAAGCCCGCCCGCGATCGTGGGCGTGGGTTTCGGGGTGTTGCCTTGCATGTGGGGGAACGGACATTTACCGCCGGTGCTGCCATTT
>Ga0209550_10005682_pt1 | contig 11664 bp, 6 predicted proteins | sample LauGreSuBDMM15SN_2_FD_187567 | JGI IMG/M metagenome (GOLD analysis project Ga0209550, IMG submission 187567) | Freshwater lake microbial communities from Lake Michigan, USA - Su13.BD.MM15.SN (SPAdes) (version 5) | ecosystem: Environmental > Aquatic > Freshwater > Lake | place: Lake Michigan, USA... | reverse complement strand
CCATGAGGCCGGCCGGACCGCCCCCTATGACGGCCACTTCAGAAGGGGATGAAACGGGGTCTGCCAAAAGAGAATTCAAAAGCGGGGGTCCAAGTGCTTGTCAAAGTAGAGTGCAGTCGCGGGTCTGAGCCGGGCGGTGGATTATGTGGCCGGCAGGTCTGTGAATTCAGCCACCTCCACCAAGGCGCCCTGCCCCGTCAAAAAGGCCACTCTGACAGGCGCGCCACCCTGCCAGGCCTGCACCGCGCGCCTGTAGGCCTGCATCTGGGCCACTAATTCGGGCTGGGTTTCAGGTCGTGCCGCAGATTTGTAGTCCAGCACCCACCAGCCGCTGTCTGTGTGTTGCACCAGCCGATCCAGGCGCAAGAGCTGGCCTGCGTGGGCCAGTTCCACCTCGCTGCCTTGCCAAAGCAGTTGCTCGGACTGCCACACCCAAGCGCCCTCGCCTTGCAAAATGCGCTCGGCCGCCGCACGGGCTTGTTCGGCCTGCCCAGCGTCCAGGCGAAATTCACGCGCGGCCGACTGCACCTGGGCAGGCCCCACCGCGCCCCACTCCAGCAAGCGGTGCATGGCTTGGCCCATGCGGGAGGCATCGCTGTCGGGGGCTGTTTCCAACTGCGCGCAACGCAGGGCCTCGGGCAGCAGGGGCAACACAGGCAGAAAAATGGTGGCAGGGGCAGCGCTTAAAGCAGGTGCATGCTGTGCGGCAGTCTGGGGCTGAGCCACCTCCTCCAGGGGCGCAGCCAAGGCTTGCAGGCGCTGCCACCAAGAAGCGGGTCCTGAGGCACTGGCGCGCGCAGGCTCAATCGACGACAAGCCCAGCACCTGCCTGGCGCGGGTCATGGCCACGTAAAGCATGTTGAGCTCTTCGCGGTGGCGGGCCTGCTTTTCAGCGTCCAGGGCCAGCCGCAAGCAAGCCGGTGGCCGACTCTCGCTGAGCAAAAACGCAAAGCGCAGCGGGTGCACGGCCTCGCCCGGCCAGTCCACCAGCACGCCCATGCTTTCTGCGGCGCGCGCTGGGGTGTGTGTGTCCACCAGCAGCAGCACCTCGGCCTCCAGGCCTTTAGCGCCGTGGATGGTGAGCAGGCGCACTGCTTCCTCTGACACGGTGGCCGGGGCCGCTATACCGCCAGCTTTGAGCGCACGCACCAGCGCGTAGGGCGTGATGAAGCGCCCGCCTTCGTGGTTGAGCGCGGCCATCAGCAAGGCGCTGAGGTTGGCCAGCACGGCGGGGCGTTGGGCGGCAGGAGCGGCCGCCGCGTAGCGGGCCATGACGTCACCATCGGTGTAAATGGACTGCAGCGCATCGTGCGGCGGCAAGGCTTGCACCCAGCGCTGCCAGCGCGCCAACACGGCGCCTATCTCGAGCAGGGGCTGAGCTTCGGGCTGGGCCAACTCGGCCACGCTGCCCGGGCTGGCTTGCAGCAACGCAAGCCAATAGCTGTGCGTGCGCTTGGCTGCCAAGGCCAGCGGCACCAGGGCCGGGTTGTCCACGCCAAACAAGGGCGAGCGCAGCACCCGTGCGAGTGACAGGTCGTGGCGGGGTGAGACCAGCACGTCGAGCAGGGCCACCAAGTCTTGCACCTCGGCACGGTCCATGAGAGCGGTTTTTTCGCCCACCTCGGCGGGCAGACCCAGGGCCTGCAGCGCCTGCTGCATGGGCAGCAAGTTGGTGCGCTTGCGCGAGAGCACCATCACGTCTCGGGGTCGCAGCCCGCGCCGCTCGATTTGCAGGGCCAGCCAGGCGGCGGCTTGGCGGGCTTCCAAGGTGCGCAGGGTTTCTTCAGGCAACTCTCTGGGCGTGAGCAGGCTGTCACGCCAAACCATGCCATCTTCGCTGTCCTCTGGCGCATCTTTGTCAGGCCTGGCAATGGCGGGCAGGCGCAGCACCTCCCCGTCCTGGGCCGAGGCGCTGGTGTGCACTCTAAAACCAGGGTAAGCGTCGTCCGGGTCGGCGGCGGCCTCACCCATGGCGGCGTTGACCACGGCGATCACGCGCTGCGCATTGCGCCGGGTGTGGTCACAGCTGAGCACGTCGCCGCCCAGGGCGTCGCGCACAAATTGCTGCGCAGCCACAAACACCTGCGGCTCGGCACGCCGAAAGCGGTAAATGCTTTGCTTGGGGTCGCCCACCAAAAACACGCTGGGCGCCCGGCCAGCCCCGGCGTAGCTGTCCAGCCAAGCGCGCAGCGCTTGCCACTGCAGCGGGTTGGTGTCTTGGAACTCGTCAATCAGCAGGTGGCGCACCTGGGCGTCCAGCTTTTCTTGCACCCAGCCTGAGAGCACCTCGTCGCTGAGCATGCGGCGGGCGGCGCGCTCTATGTCGTTCATGTCGACCCAGCCGCGCTCGTGTTTGAGGGCCGCAAACTCGGCCATCAACACGCGGGTGAGCCTGGCCATGCGCTGCTGAAACACCCAGGCCTCGTGCTGGCGCGACAGCTCCACCAGTTCTTCAGCCAGGCTTTGAGCTTGGCGCACGTCAGCATGGTCTTGGGCCTTGCCCAGCTTGCGGGGGGTGAGCTTGTCGCGGGTCAGCAGCGCATTGACCACGCCTTGCAGGTCTTGGGTTTGGAGCGCCTGCTGCAGTTCCAACCCCTTGGCAGCATGGCTGGGGGCTTTGAGTTGGCTGATCACCCCAGCGGCACTGGCCAACAGTGCCTGCACTGGCGCCAAGCTCAGGGCCTGGGCGGGCTCATTCAGGCCCGCATAAGCGGGAAACTGCTCGGCCATGGATTTGACAGCGCTGTCGACCTTGCCCGCGGCGTCGGCCAGCGCAAATTCCACGCGCTTGTCCAGGCCGGCTTGCAAGGCCTTGTCGGCCTGAAAGCGACCGTGGGCGCGCACCAAAGCTTCAAAATCGGCGCGGGCCTCGGGCCGCGCCAGCAGGGCCGCATAAAAACGTGGCCACACCAGCGCCTTGGCTTGGCTGTCGTCTTCCAAAAGCTCATAGTGAACGGGCAGCTCCAGCTCTTGCAGCACCGCCACCGGGGCGTTGCGCAGCAAAGCTGAAAACCAGCTGTGGAAGGTGCGAATTTGCACGGGCCTCCCGGCCGCCAGCACCTGGGCGTACAGGCCGCTGAGTTTGTCGCACAGGGCCTGGGCGTGGGCAGGCTGGTCCAGGCCAGGCACGCCCCGCTCTCGCAAGGCTTGCATCAGCGTGGCCTGGTCGGCGCCGGCAAATTCTTTGAGCCACTCGTACAAGCGGGCGCGCATTTCACCTGCGGCTTTGCGGGTGAAGGTGATGGCCAGAATGTCTTGGGGCGCGCAGCCAGGCTCACCCGAGCGCGCGTCGGGCTCAAGCAGCGCACGCAGCATGCGGGAAACCAACATCCAGGTTTTGCCGGCACCTGCGCAAGCCTCCACGGCCACGCTGCGCCTGGGATTGCAGGCCACGGCGTAAAAGGCGGCGGCCGCTACGGGCCTGCCGTTGTGTTCATAAGCGCCGTTGGTCATGATGTCCCTTGAAGCGCCACAAAATCTTTGCGGCACAGGCCGCGCGCTTGGCAATATTCACAGGCCAGCCCGTCGCCCAAGGCGCGCAAGGGCTCGCCCGCGTGAAGCCGGGCCACATCGTGCGCAATACCCGCTTGCAGCAAGGCGCGCAGTTCAAGCACCTGTTTTTGCGGCCAGGTGTGGGTTTCGCCTTTTTCGCCCACGTTCACGTAAGCGGCGCTCAGCTCAGTCTCACCCAGCAGGGCGGCGTAAAAAGCCAACTGCGTGTCTTCAGCGCCGCTTTTCAGGCGCTCGCGGGTTTTCTCCGCGCCTTCGGTTTTGTAGTCCAAGAGCTGCGGTCTGCCGTGGGCATCGCGGTCCATGCGGTCTATCTTGCCAAACAAGGTGAGCTCACCCAAGGGCTGCTCTTTCCATTCCTCGGCCTCGGCAAACACCAGCCCTGCCGCTTCATGCTCAGCCAGCCAGGCGAGGTAGCCCTGGCGCACCTGGGGCCACACGGCCTCAAAAGGCAAAAACTCGGCAGGCTCTAAGTCCAGGCGGCGCCTGGCGTGCTCGGCGGCGGCTTCCATCAGCACCAGCCGCTGGGCAGCGTCTGGCGTGGGGGCGGCGTGCAAGCTGTGGTGAAAGTGGCTCAAGGTCTCATGCAACCAGTTGCCAAAGTCGCGCTTGCCGACGGCCGTGTCCAGCTCGTCGGCTTCTTTGAGGCCCAGCTGGCGCAAGGCAAAAAAACGGTAGGGGCAGCTGCGCAAATCGGCATAGGCCGAGGCCGACAGCCGGGTCACGGGCAAGCGGGCGCCCAGCGCCGCAGCGGTGTGGATGGGATGGAGCACCAGCTCACGCGGCTGGCGCATGTCAGCGGCTTCGTCGCGCACCCCGCCCAACACCAGCTCCTGCACCCAGGCCGCTGGCATGAGGTGCTCGCCGTTGTGGCTTTGCCGCCAAAGCAGGTGCACTTCTTGCAGTTGCAGCGCGTGGCTCCAGGCGGCACGGTTGGCCGCCATCAACTGGCTGCGTGAAGGCAAGCCCAGCAATAGCCGCTGGGCAGGTGTCCAAGGGCCAGGGGGCTCGGGCGAGGCGGGAAGGCTCACCTCGTCGGCGCCCGGCAACACCATGGCCGCCAAGGATCGGCCCAGCAGTTGGCTGAGCGGCAAAATCACCACCTGGGCTTGCGGCGGGTGCACGGGGGAGTATGAAGCGGACTCCAGGGTTTGGCTGACCCACTGCGTGAACTCGCGGCGGCTCAGCGTGGCCTGCAGCGCATCAAAGTCGGCTTCGCTGCCGTCGTGCAGGCGCAGCGCATCACACACGGCTTGGCCGGCCACGTCGCGCAACAGGGCGTCCCATTGGCCCGCCAGCCGCAACACGCCTCGCAGCTGCGCCAACCACGCACCCAGCGGCCGGGATTTTTGCAAACCATCTAGCCAAGGCTGCACCTGCTGGGCCAGGGCTTTAGCTTGGGCGTGTACGGCCCGCACCGAGGCCCAGCGTTTGACTCCGGCTGCCCGCAATTCGGCCTCGGCCGCTTGCAACTGGTCGGCTTCAATGGCCGCGGCGTGCTTGAGCCAGTCGAGCACGGCGTCGCAGGAGGCCTCGTGAGGCAAAGCCCGCAACAGACTCATGAGCACGGCAGCGGCCCGGGTGGTGGACAAAGTCCAGCCGGTTTCGTCGCGCACGGCCACACGCTGCTCGGCCAAAAGGGCACTCACCCGGCGCGTGAGCACGCGGTCTTGCGCAATCAGGCCCACCGGCTGCACCTGTCGGCTGAGCAGGTCAATCACGCAGGCGGCGGCGCGCTCGGCCTCTTGCGCCGCATCGGTGGCCGCTTGCAACGCCACCCGGCCCCGGGGCCCAGAAGGCGCGGCCAGCGCCAGCGACATGGCCCTGTCGCCCAGCCCAAGGCGCAAGGCGTCGGCCAACGGGTCTTGCTGAAAACCTTCGAGCACCACCAGCAGCGCTGGTTTCTGGGCAAACAACACGTCGGTGGCAAAGGCGGAGCTGGAGGCCCAAAGCAAGGCCAGTTGCGCCACCATCGCCTCGTGCTCCAGCACAGACGAGCTCAAACCCGCGGTGAGCAGCGGCAGCAAACGCTCGCGCCAGGCCTCGCGTTCTGGCGGCGGCACGGCGGCCGCCACCCTGGCCAGGGACCAAGCCGCCTCCATCAGCTTGGGCGCCAAAATTTCGCGCTGGGCGCCGCGCTGGCTGTGCGCCAACCACTGCCCTGCAGTCAGCAGGTCAAAAGCGGCGTCCCCTCGCAAGTCCTCGGGGCCGGGTGCAAAGCCGCCGCGCGATGCCCACAAGCTGGTGGCCCAGTTTTGCGTGGTTTCCACCCGCGGCAAGAGCAAGGCCGCATCGCCTTGTTGCCGGGCCAGCGTGACCCAGGCTTGGCGCGCCGTGCCCATGAGTTGGGCATAGGGCACCAGCACCACGCATTCGGAGGCCGGGCAAGCGCGTTCGCGCAGGGCCTGCACCATGTCTTGGGTGAGCTGCAGCCAGCGCTGGTCGTTGAAATGAGAGGAAAGTGGTTCAGCGTTCAAAGGGGGTCGCCAAAAAGGACGGTGGGCAGACTGTGCGCCTGATGACTGGGCCTGACGCTGCCTGCGCGTTTCTGCCACAATTTGCTCAATTATCCAGAACCCAGCGCCCTCCCCTGCGCTCCACGAAAGGAAGCCACACATGGCCAGCGAGTTGATCAAGCATGTCTCTGACGCCACCTTCGAAACTGAGGTCCTGCAGTCGAGCACGCCCGTGCTGGTGGACTACTGGGCCGAGTGGTGCGGCCCTTGCAAAGCCATAGCCCCCATCCTCGACGAAGTGGCCACCGGCTACGAGGGGCGCTTGCAAATCGCCAAAATGAACGTGGATGAAAACCGCGACATCCCGGCCCAATTTGGCATTCGCGGCATTCCCACGCTGATGCTGTTCAAAGACGGCAAATTGGCCGCCACCAAAGTGGGCGCCTTGAGCAAATCTCAGTTGACCGCCTTTATTGACCAAAACATGGCCTGATTATTGGGGGCAGCAGGCCATAGCCCAGCTGTCCCAGCCCATGGCCGCGGTGATGCAGTTTGGACTTGGGTCCATCAGCACATTTGTCTGTCATAATTATTTTCAACAGCTGTCCGGTCCCCCGCCTGACAGCCCGGGTTGCAGGCCAGATCGGCCCTCCAATCCTTTCTTCCCCACCCCCCGTTTTTTATTCAGAGCTCCACTCGGGGTTCTACGCTCCGCAGGATCATTCATGCATTTGAAAGAACTCAAGGCACAACACGTGTCTGAAGTGCTCAAGCAGGCTGAAGCGCTTGAGATTGAAAACGTTGGCCGCATGCGCAAGCAAGAGCTGATGTTTGCCATCATCAAAAAACGCGCTAAAACCGGCGAAACCATCGTGGCCGATGGGGTGCTGGAGGTTTTGCCAGACGGTTTTGGCTTTTTGCGCGACCCGGATTCGAGCTACACCGCCTCGACCGACGATATCTACATCAGCCCCAGCCAGATTCGCCGCTTCAATTTGCACACCGGCGACATGATTGAAGGTGAAGTGCGCACGCCCAAGGACGGCGAGCGTTACTTTGCCCTCAACAAGTTAGACACCATCAACAACCTGCCGCCTGAGCAAAACAAGCACAAGGTGATGTTTGAAAACCTCACGCCGCTGTTTCCGCGCGAGCAGTTCAAACTGGAGCGCGAGATCAAGGCCGAGGAAAACCTCACCAGCCGCATCATTGACATCGTTGCCCCCATTGGCAAAGGCCAGCGTGCCTTGCTGGTGGCGCCGCCCAAGTCGGGCAAAACGGTGATGATGCAAAACATAGCCCACGCCATCACTTCCAACTTCCCCGAGGTCGAGATGATGGTGCTGCTGGTGGACGAGCGCCCCGAAGAGGTCACCGAGATGCAGCGCAGCGTGCGCGCTGAGGTCATTTCGTCCACCTTTGACGAGCCGGCCGCCCGCCACGTGCACGTGGCAGAAATGGTCATCGAGCGCGCCAAGCGCTTGGTGGAACTGGGCAAAGACGTGGTGATCTTGCTGGACTCCATCACCCGCTTGGCCCGTGCTTACAACAACGTGCTGCCGTCTTCGGGCAAGGTGCTCACCGGCGGCGTGGACGCCAACGCCTTGCAGCGCCCCAAGCGCTTTTTTGGCGCAGCGCGCAAAATTGAAGAAGGCGGCAGCCTGACCATCATTGGCACCGCCTTGATTGACACCGGCAGCCGCATGGACGAGGTGATCTTTGAAGAATTCAAAGGCACCGGCAACTGCGAGATTCACCTTGACAGGCGCCTGTATGAAAAGCGCGTGTTCCCGGCGATCAACCTCAACCGCAGCGGCACCCGCAAAGAAGAGTTGCTGCTGTCCCCCGAGATCTTGCAAAAGTCCCGCATCCTGCGCCAATTCATGTACAGCATGGACGAAATCGAGTCCATGGAGCTCATGCTCAAGAACATGAAAGCCACCAAGAACAACCATGAGTTCTTCGACATGATGCGCCGCGGCGGCTGATGCTGGCCTGACACCTTTAAAAATGCAATAATCGCAGGCTTGGCGGAAAGTGTTCGGGATGGGCCCGAATGGCTGCTGCACCTGAGCCTTATGAAGGAAAGAATATGAAAGACGGCATTCATCCCAATTACCGCGAAGTTTGTTTCTTGGACATGTCCAACAACTTCAAGTTTGTCACGCGCTCTTGCGTCAACACCAAAGAAAAGGTGATGATGGACGACGGCCGCGAACTGCCCCTCTTCAAACTGGACACCTCCAGCGAGTCGCACCCTTTCTACACAGGCACGCAAAAGTCGGTGGACAACATGGGTGGACGCGTCGAGCGCTTTCGCAACCGTTTCGGCAAAACCGCCACCGCAGCCAAGTAAGCTGCAGGCCTTGAGGCCCGTGTCGCAAGACGCCAAAAGCAGCCTGCGCCCAGGCTGCTTTTTTTTCGCCTACAAGCCTGCCACACCACTTCCCCAAACCCCTTGAGCCAGCCTTCCCCCGCCATCGTTGCCCAGTCGGCTGTCATGCGCCTGCCGCGCTTGGCATTGCTCTTGTTTTGCCTGGCCTATGTGCTGCCGGGCTTTGTGGGGCGTGATCCGTGGAAAACCGTGGACGCATTGGCCTTTGGCACCATGCAGGAAATGGGGCTGGGCCTGGCGCCCTGGTTGTCGCCCCAGACGCTGGCGCAACACGGCGGCTTTGACAGCCTTTTGCCTTTTTGGCTGGGCGCTGCGTCCATGCAGGCCCTGCCCTTCATGGACGCCGCCCTGGCTGCCCGGCTGCCCTTTATAGCGCTGCTGGCGCTGGCCTTGGGCGCTATGTGGTATGCGGTCTACCACCTGGCCCGCAGCCCGCAAGCGCAACCCGTGGCTTTTGCTTTTGGCGGCGAGGCCAACCCGCAAGCCTACGCCCGCGCCCTGGCCGACGCCGCTTTGCTGGCCCTGATCGCTTGCCTGGGCCTGGCCCAGTTGTCCCACGAGGCCACACCGGCGCTGGCTCAACTGGCTTTTACGGCGCTCACGCTGTATGGCTTGAGCGCCGCACCCACCGACCGCAGACCTTGGCGGCCCACCCTGGCCGTGGCCGCCGGTCTGCTGGGTCTGGCGCTCAGTGGCGCACCCAGCATTGCTTTGTTGTTCGGACTGGGGGCCTTGGTTGTCGACAGGCTGGACCCTGCCCCTGTGGCAGGGCGCACTGTATGGCGCCTGCAAGTGTTGGCTTTGACGGTGGGCGCCATGGCCGTGGCCTGGAGCCTGGACCTGTGGCACTGGCGGCTGGACCTGGCCGAGTGGGGGCAAGCCGCCAGCCAAAAATCGTCAGGTGGGCTGGCTCGCCTGTTCATTTGGTTCATGTGGCCGGCCTGGCCGCTCGCCTTGTGGACGCTCTGGCGCTGGCGGCGCCAACTGGGCAGCCGCCACATTGCCCTGCCCCTGTGGTTTGCGGCGGTGGTGAGCGTGGCCACTTTGCTGGGCACCGCTTCAGACCGGGGCCTGCTTTTGGCCTTGCCGCCGCTGGCCGCGCTCGCCGCCTTTGCATTGCCCACGCTGGGGCGCAGCGTGGCTTCTTTGATCGACTGGTTCACGCTGATTTTTTTCACCCTGTGCGGCACCGCCATTTGGGTGGTTTGGATTGCCTTGCACACCGGTGTGCCGCGCCAACCTGCAGTCAACGTCAAGCGCCTGCTGCCCGGTTTTGAGCCCGACTTTTCTCTGATCGCCTTCCTGGTGGCGCTGGCCGCCACCCTGGCCTGGGCCTGGTTGGTGAAATGGCGCACAGGCCGCCACCGCTCGCCCATTTGGAAGTCTTTGGTGCTGCCGGCTGGCGGCGCCACGCTGTGCTGGCTGCTGCTCATGAGCTTGTGGCTGCCGCTGTTCAACTACGGTCGCGGCTATGCGCCTGCGGTTGACAAGGTGCTTGCCGTCGTGAACCGCCAAGCCTGTGTGGCCACGCTGGGCTTGTCCACCGCGCAAAGTGCCGCGCTGCGCTACCACGGCCAGCTTATTCTGCGGCCGCATTACTTGGTGGCAGCGCCCACCTGCCCTTTTTTGGTGGCAGACCGCGCCTTTCAAAACAAGCTCAAGGGCCAGCCTCAGTGGACGGCCGTGGGCGGCGTGCGCCGGCCCACTGACAAAAGCGACGACATGCTGATTTACCGCCGCACGCCAACGCACCCCGCTGAAGTTATTGCCAGTGAGTGAGCTGAAAACCCTGGGAAAACACGCCTCCACGGTGTTGGTTGGGCAGTTGGCTGTCATGGCTTTTGGTGTGGCCGACACCATGATTGCCGGCCGCCACAGTGATGCGGCCTTGGCGGCGCTCTCGGTGGGCTCGGCCATTTACATCAGCGTGTATGTGGCGCTCATTGGCATCGTGCAAGCCCTGCTGCCCATTTGGGCCGAAATGCGGGGTGCCCGCCGCGAACACGAAATAGGCGCCTCGATGCGCCAAAGCCTGTACCTGTGCGCGGTCATCACGCTGTGCGGCACCGCCGTGCTGCTCCTGCCCGGCCCCCTGTTGCGCTTTGCCCAAGTGCCCCAAGCCATGCAGGCCGAGGTACAAAGCTACTTGGCGGTGCTGGCCCTGGCGTTTGCGCCCGCGCTGCTTTTTCGCCTCTTCAGCACCCTGAATCAGTCGCTGGGTCGCCCGCAGTTGGTGACTTGGCTGCAAATTGGTGCCTTGGCCGTCAAAGTGCCGCTGTCTGTCTGGCTGGTGGGCGGCGGCGCGGGCGTGCCCGCCATGGGCGTGGTCGGCTGCGCCTGGGCGACTTTTGTGGTAAATTTTTTGCTGTTGGCTGCTGCGCTGGTGCTGTTGCGCACCAACGCGCTCTACCGGCCCTTTGGCCTGTGGCAGCGCATGGAGCGGCCAGACTGGAAGCGCATTCGTGAGTTTTTACGCATGGGTTTGCCGGGCGGGCTGTCCTACATGGTGGAGGTCACCTCTTTTACCCTGATGGCGGTGTTCATTGCCCGCCTGGGCACCACGGCGGCCGCAGCCCACCAAATTGCGGCAAGCCTGTCGGCAGTGCTCTACATGGTGCCGCTGTCGCTGTCGATTGCCTGCAGCGCCCGGGTGTCCTTCTGGATTGGCCGGGGCGATTTGGCGCAAGCGAGGCGGCTGGTGGGCATGGGCTTGGGCCTCATGGCCACACTGGCCGTGTCACTGGCGGGTCTGCTGTGGTTACTCAACAATCACCTTCCCAGCCTGTTTTCCCGCAACCCTGAGGTGGCCAGCACGGCGGCTGCGCTGTTGCTGTGGGTGGCCCTCTACCATGTGGCCGACGCCATACAGGCCATGTGCGCCTTTTTGCTGCGCTGCTACCGGGTGACGCTGTTGCCGCTTTTCATTTACGGCTCTGTCTTGTGGGGCATGGGCTTAACGGGCGGCTATTGGCTGACCTATGTCGGCTGGGGTGAGGTGGGTATGCTTGGCCTGAACTGGCAGGCCACGCAATCGGCCAGCAGCTTTTGGGCAGCCGCCACGCTGGCTTTGACGCTGGTGTCATTGTGCTTTTGTGGCCTGCTGTGGCGGGCGGTCAGGCGGCCCGTGGCTGCATTGGGCGCTTAAAGTGCTGGCATTTGCCCACCGCCAATCGCTGGCAGGCCAGTTCCTACAGGGGAGTATGCGCCGGTGAACGCACATTGCCTCTAGCGGGCTGGTGTTTGGGGTTTGTAGGAGCCAGCCTGCTGGCGAATCGTCGCCTGAAGTGATGCCCGTTGCCCGGC
>Ga0209550_10005680_pt1 | contig 11667 bp, 10 predicted proteins | sample LauGreSuBDMM15SN_2_FD_187567 | JGI IMG/M metagenome (GOLD analysis project Ga0209550, IMG submission 187567) | Freshwater lake microbial communities from Lake Michigan, USA - Su13.BD.MM15.SN (SPAdes) (version 5) | ecosystem: Environmental > Aquatic > Freshwater > Lake | place: Lake Michigan... | reverse complement strand
GAAAACGTTCCGCCCGGACACGCCTACGTTGAAGCGCAGGGCACGCGACTAGATATTGGAATCGAGGCGCGTCGGGCCCTTGTTCGCACAGCGTTGGGCTTAGATGTCTCCCCAGAATAGCCAGACGCTCGAGCGCATAAATCGGGTTGGGAATCGGCTTGGCGCCATGCCCCAGACAGTCCGAGAAGGAACGCTATTTCGGGTAACAGGTCTTCTCTTCGAGGTGCAGGGTCTGCCGATGTCAACAGGTGAACGGGCCACCGTAAGCCTTGGTCCAGACCGGGCCGTTGAAGCGGAATGCATTGGCTTTAATAGCGGGATAACTTATCTAATGCCGATTGATCCCGTGGAGTCGGTTACTCCCGGGGCATCGGTCTATCCGATTGGCACACCCTATTATGAGGATGGCCGCTTTCGGGTAATGTCATCTTCGGGCTCGCTGCCGCTCGGAGAGGCCTTGCTTGGCCGCATCGTGGATGGTTTTGGTAGGCCCATTGATGAAAAAGGTATCGATACTCAGGCCGTAGGTGGTGAACCCACTCGTCGGGTGAATCCTCTGCACCGGGCACCGATTCATGAGCCTATGGACTCAGGAGTACGAGCCATCAACGGGACGCTCACCGTGGGTCGTGGTCAGCGGATTGGAATCTTTGCGGGATCAGGGGTTGGGAAAAGCGTACTACTCGGGATGCTTGCGCGAAATTGTGTAGCCGATGTGATGGTGATTGGCCTTGTAGGTGAGCGGGGCCGAGAGGTTCGCGAATTCTGTATGGATACCCTAGGTGAGGCGACATTAGCCCGATCAGTGGTCGTTGCAGCCCCTGCGGATGCATCACCCTTAGCGCGTGTGCGCGGTGCCTACTACGCCACCGATGTAGCGACCTGGTTTCGAGACCAAGGCCACCACGTGGTTCTGATTCTGGATTCCTTAACCAGGTTTGCGATGGCCCAGCGGGAGATCGGGTTGAGTATTGGCGAGGCGCCTGTCTCGCGGGGTTACACGCCCAGCGTATTTGCCAAGATGCCCGAGTTGGTTGAGCGCGTTGGAAATGGTGCCCGTGATGACGCTTCTATCACCGCCTTCTACACAATCTTGCTCGAGGGTGATGATGTCCACGATCCCGTTGCCGATACCGCCCGAGGTATTCTGGATGGACACGTATTTTTATCTCGTGAGCTTGCCGATTCTGGCCACTACCCCGCGATTGACATCGAAAAATCGATCTCACGGGTTATGCCTAAGGTCACGTCTAAGGAGCATCAAGCGGCAGCGCGCAAGCTCAAAATGCTCTACTCGCGATATATGCGAGGCCGCGAACTGCTCTCCATGGGGGCCTATGTCCCGGGCGGGGATGCAGAACTCGATCTCGCGATTAAGACCTGGCCGCAGATAAGGGCCTATCTTCAGCAAGATGCCGACGATGCCCACTCAATGGGTAACTCTATTGAAGAGCTTATGAAGATCGTCGGGGCCGTGAAATGAGTCGCGCTATGGCGGCCATGGCCAGGCTCGCTAAGGTTCGCCAGGATACTGCGATGGCGAAGGCACGCCGGCTCGCAAGCGAGTTTGCTAAGGCGAAAGACTTAAACGAGCAGGTGATTCAGTACGCCGATCAATACGGCGAGGCAGCCGTTCGGGTCGCACAGCAAGGGGTGTCTGTCGCGATGCTTCGGGACACTATGGCTTTTAGGGTTCGATTACTGGCCGGGGCAAAGGATCAAGAGTTAGCGAACGCCGACTTATTTAAGAGATTCCAAGAGGCCAACCGGGATGCACTCTCAGCAAAGTTAAAGAGCCAGGGGCTGGATCGTGCTATGGAGCGGCGCAAGCGTGAGGCCGAGCACGAGGCCGAGCAGTCGGAGTGGCAGGAGATTGAAGACGGGTTTTCGCACCGCAAAAACCCATTTGCACCGAGCGAAGAGGGCGCTGGCACGAAAGATGCTTAGGTTGATTCAACTTTATTTGGAAAAGGTTGGATTAGCATGCCCACGGTTCGAAGTATTGGCAACCCCGTTCCCGGAGCCCCCGCAGATGCGTCTGGGCTTGGAGGCGTTGCGCCATGGATGTCCGAAGGCCAGCTCTCTCAGCCCGGCCAGACCGGGATTAGTTCTGGCGAACCTCATCCCTTTGCCACTGAATTAGCCGCCGCGTTAGCCGCCAAGCAGGAGAAGGGGGAGAACCAACATGCCCCTGCTGCAACGAAACCTGCACAGATTTCCGGGCAGAATCTGCCGAAGCAGGTTGGCACCCAGCGCGATGCTTTGGCAAAATTTGCCGAAAAAGAGTCGAAGGCTGCATCATCGGGACAGAATTCATCAGCCGCAGAGTCACCGCTAGCTTCAGCAGGCTCTGAGGGCTTAAATCCTCCAGGATCCGAGTCTAGCGAATCGTCCTCAGTGCAGGCTGCCGATCCTGCCCTCGGAACCAAGGAAACAGTTGAAGCTGGCCGTCTGGCCCAGGCTGCTCTCGTCAGGGACGCCGCCACAGAAGCTGCTGCAGCAAAGGCTGATGCGGCCTCTGAGGTCGCAGCTATCGAGGCAGCAAAAGTGGCTGCCAACGCGGTTGCTAGCGCAGCAGCGATAGACGCCGCTAGCGCCGCCGCTCAAGAAGCCGCTAATAAAGCTACCAACGCAACAGCGACTACCCAAGGGATTTCTGTTTCTGTGTCGAATACGGCTTTAGCTGATAACAACCCAATCGCCTCACAGGGAGCAATCTCCGATACGGGTCCAAGCAGTGGCCTCAGATATGAACATATGAACGCAGCTGGCATGCCCGCCACTGGCGCGGCTACTGGCTCGCTTCAGAGCGATGGCAGCAGCACAGCAAGCTCAAATGGCGGAGTGTCTAACGTTATCGGAGCTGTGGGCCAGAGCACTACTCAATCGTCACCGAGTACTGTCGCGTTAAACGGCGGCACGAATGCGGCTGCGAATACCTCGACCGATGCAGCGATAGCGGCTCTCGTTGAAAACCTAGCAACGCAGAACCATGGACAGACTCAAGCTCAGACTCAGGGCCAATCAACGTCACAAGGTGCGGTAACCGGTCTAGCATCGGGAGGAACATCGCAAGCGCCTGTGCAGGCACTGGCAGGTATGGCGCAAGGTTCAAACGGATCGTCGGCAACTGCTGAAGCTTCGTCAGGCGACGTCATTAGTTTGGGGTCGAAGACAGCGGCGGGTTTAGTCGCGCAGGTGACAAATACGATTGTCGCGCCAGTACAAAATGAGACAGCAACAGCCGCCTCCGCTGTGAAAGAGGCGGTTGCGCGAATCGCAGCACAACTTGAATCGGATGCGGCCGCAGATGCCACTTCAGATACCGTTGCAGCCGCACTTTCTGATACGGCCGCAGAGGTTAAGGACGCGTTATTAAAGAGTGGAGTAAATCGGTTAAATAGCCAGGATACTGCAGCGCTAAAAAACCAAGCGGTTCAGAACTCAACTCCGTTGACCGAGGCCGAACAAGCGCTATTGAAACAGCAGGCGAATGCCGCCTTGGTTAACCAGAGCGCCGAAAAAGTTCTACTCGATAGCGGATCCCAAAGCCAGGTGCAAACTCAGATAACAGGCCAGGCGCTAAGTCAGAGCCAGGGTCAGACCCAGAGCCAGCGATCGGTCTCTTCGCAGGACCTGCTCTCGCAATCCCAAGAACAGAACCCCGCAGCGGTCGTTGTGAAAGCGGCAACTCAGGTTGCTGAGAACACGTCTAAAGCTGCATCGAATACAGCGGGATCAGCAGCCTTAACTGGCGCAGCGTCTTTACCAATTTCGGGTAACGCCGTACCTGCTGATCAAGGGGCACAGCAAGTCTTAGCCTCGCAGGCCTCGACAAACCAGTCCCTTATGAAGGGTCAGACCGCAGAATCATCGATTGCATTACAGGAATCAAACGCTGTCTCCGCAGTGGATGGCTCGGGGGCTGAAGAACCGTCGGCATCAGCCCTAAAACAGCCTTCGAATTTGGCGACAAAATCTCGTGCAGGTGCCCAGGGCGATCAGTTGTTAGCGCAGCCAGTAGCCCAGAATAACTCGTCATCAACAAGCACCGACTCAGCGCAAAAATCATTAACACTGTCATCAGCAGAGCCCGGATCACCGTCACTCACGGAAAAAGCGTCTGGCATGAGTATGGCCGGTCAACTGCAGCCTTCATTGGCAACCCGGGCAAACAGTCCGGGTGGACCGGAGGGGCCGCAGGCCTCAAAAACAGCTGGCGTAGCGCTTGATCCGATTAAAGACGATGGTGTTCATCAGGCCGCGTTATCGAAGTCTCAGATCATCGCGCAGGAATCATTAGTGGTTAACGGGAATTCTCAGAGTCAAAGCCAAGGGCATACTCAAGGTCAGACACCGATTACACAATCCATTAAGGCGGAGCCCGGGAAGTTGACGGGGGCTGCAGTCTCCGAGGGCGAAGTCCCGCTAACAAGTTCATCAGCCGCAACTTTATCGCAATCGGCTCTAAAGCCATCGTCGTCGGCGCAAGCGATGAATACAGGTGTTTCCGCTGCACAAACAGCGGGTCAAGGTCTATTGGCATCCCAGGACCTCCAGGTTAGGTCAACACATTCCGTCTCAACTCAGGAAACAACTCCAGTGACGTCTGCCCAGCAAACACCTGGAGCGGGCCCCCTATCGGCAACAATAACGCGCTCTCCGGCAGCTGACGTAGCGAGTGCAGCCGGTCTTATTGGTCAGTCATCTGATGTGAGCCAGACATCCACAACCGTTGCATCGACAGTCGCGCCATCGATGCGTACACCCGCATCAGATTCGGCAGCATCGCCAGCAACTACTGCAGTAACTAAGGACAAAAATGCTGCCGCCCTTACGGCTGAGCGTGCAATCACAGTCGGTACCGAGACTGCCGCGGTTGCGCAGACGGTGACTACAGTTAATGGATCAAAGCAAGAATCGACAGATTCAAAATCGGCGGCAAACACCGCACGTTTGGGCGTTAGTGAATCATTTGATTCGGGCATTCAGAACGCTGCAGATCTCGCCTCTGGTGGCGAGGGATTTGATGGCAATGATAGCGGTGACCCGAGCGAACAGACGCATGCCGATTCCGTTCGTCTTCACGCAAATGCTAAGCCTGGTGCAGAATTTGGCTCGGTGATTCGTTCTGCATCTGAATCTGCATCAACACCCGCAGAGATAGCGCGTCAAGCGGCGCAGAAAGTAGACGCCGCTTCGTCGGCGGGCCTAAGTAACACTGAGGTTCTCTCACGAGCGGAAAACCGACTAGAAGCCGCCCGCGCAAGCTTTAGTTCTGGTTTGTTAAACGTAGAGGTCTTAAGGCTCACCCGCCAGGGCGGAGGTCGAGCGGTGCTTGAAGTCACGCCACCCAATGAGGGTCCGATCCGGCTTGATCTGAAGCTGGACGGGGCGGGCCGGGCAACGCTACTCGTCGATGGTCTGTCTGAGGCGATGAAGACCCGATTAGAGGGTAGCTCTCACCTCCTGCGCCAGGATATGTCGCAGATGGGGCTTGCCTTGAATCTCGAAATGCGGGAGCGGCAGGAATCAAATGCCTTTGCGAACGCGATGGCCTTTGGCCAAGGGCAGGGTGGCGAGTCGGATAGCGCTAGCCGTAGGGGCTTGACTCAAGGAAAATCATCATCGATAAGGGGTGGCGGGGATACGGTGACGTCATCCAAGTCGAATGTGGCCGGAGACGGCATTCATTTTGTAGCGTAACTTTGAACGACTAGAGAGAACATTATGGCTGAAGAAAATGCAGCAGTAGCAGCCGCCGCAGCGGCGGGCGGGGGCGCAGAGGGTGAACAAGCACCTCCTAAGAAGAGCAAAAAGGGCCTCATCTTCATCATCCTCGGAACCGTTGTTGCACTTGGTGGCGGCGCGGGGTATTACATGTGGTCGCAAGGCCAAGCCGAGGCTAAGCGAAAGCAGGCCGAGCTTGAGGCTACCCCCGAATATCAGCTAAAAAAGCAGATGGAGTTTCGTAAGGAGAATAAACCTCCACGCTTTGTAGCGATGGATGAGTTCACCGTAAACCTTCCGGGTCGCGGTGGCGAGCACTACCTGCAGACCAAGATCCTGTTGAGAACAGGTGAGGCGACGACTGAGGCAAAGATTAAAAACTTTATGCCGATCATTCGCGACAAGATCCTCTTGGTGCTGTCCTCTCGAACAATGCAGGAGCTGGCAACGGTTGATGGTAAAAATGCGATGGCTAAGGAGATTGCACTGGTCATCAACGCCATTATTGAGCCTCAGCTAACCGCGATTTTCATTTTGCAGCAGCGACTTGAGTCGGCGGATCTCGCCAACCTTGAGCGCATTGGCGCAATTCCCAAGCAGACCACCGCCGGAGAGCGCCTCAGTCAAACCGCAATTGAGGCGGCCGCCCAATATTGGAAGGTCACCGAAATGGATCTCCCCGTGCAGGGCGTGTTGTTTGATCGATTGGTCATGCAGTAAGCCAACCAAAAGGATGCAACATCAAGTAATTCATCATGGCTGAAAACGACAACGATAACGATCAGGCCCAGGCGCAGTCCGAGCCAGATGGCAACGAGCCAGCCGGCAACGAGGCACCTGCGAAGGAGTCATCCGGCAAAGAGCCGCGCTATGACACCGGGCCCCAGAGCCTTACTCAGGGGATGGATGAGGCCTATCGCAATAAGGTAGAAGAACAAAAGAGCATGTTCGATAAGCTGGTGCGTCTATCGCGCCGGCGGATGCCGACGTTGGAGCTCATTCACGAGAAATTCGCTCGAACCGTGCGGCTCACCCTCTTTAATATGATTCGTTCTCCGGTTGAGGTCCGCGTTCATCTGCCGCGTGTCAAAACCTATGCGCAGTACATCGCTGAGCTTCCCGAGCGTACCAATATCAATATCGTCAATATCCGTTCCTTGCGCGGAACGGGGTGCTGGTGTATCGACCCCGGGGTCATCTATATCGCGATCGATAATATGTTCGGTGGCGAAGGCCGTCTGGCACCACGAACGAGTGTAAAAGAATATACCGCCACAGAATTGCGTATTGTCCGCAGGCTCATGGATGGTCTACTCAATGAGTATGAAAAGGCTTGGAAGTCTGTCCATGAGATGAAGTTTGATTTCATGCGGCAGGAGACTAATTTTGCGTTTGCCAAGATCACCGGTCCGGATGAGATGGTGATGCACGCCAAGTTCACGATTGACATTAATGGCCGCGCAGGCGACGTTGACCTCTGTATCCCCTTCTGGGTATTGGAGCCGCTTAAGGGTGTGCTCTACGAGAACATGCAGCTTGTCACCGAGCCCGATCAGACCTGGGTGGATACCCTGCACACGCAGGTGCAGTCAGCGAGCCTAGAGGCGGTGGCGGTTTTGGCCCGCAAGCAGATGCTCTTAGGCGATGTCTTATCGATGGCGGTAGGCGAAATCATTCCGATTGAGATTGTGGATCCTGTAACGGTCTATGTGGATGGCCTACCAGTGATTCGTGGCAAGTACGGCGTCAAAAATGGGCGTTATGCGGTGAAGGTACAGAGCATTAAGCATCCGGTGGATTATCTAAAGGCACCGCTTGAGCGTGGCCGACTCGGGCCCAGCGTAATGCGGGGCGAAGAGCGAGGCGAGTTCTACGAGCGCCGTGAGGCGAGGGCCGGTGAGGCATTACAGGCGGCAATGGCGACTGATCCGACAGCGTCCGATCTTCAGCCCGTTGCCGGAACATAGATTTTTAAAAAGTAGGTAAAAGAGGAAAGTAGACCATGGAAGAAAATACGACAACCGGCGCAGAGGCTCTAGCTGAAGGGGTAAAAGGGCGGGCAGACGCTGGCGCAGTTCGGCCAGCCGATTACGCATCGCTGGACGATGACCCCGCGGCAGGCTTGCCGCCACCCGCCATTAACGACATAGATCTCGTGGTTGATGTCCCTGTTCAGGTTACGGTGGAGCTTGGCCGGGCGAAAATGCAGATTCGGAACCTTCTCGCCTTATCCTACGGTTCGGTCATCGAACTTGATATGCTAGCGGGTGAGCCACTGGAGGTCGTGGTTAATGGCTGCCTAATCGCCCAGGGCGAGGTGGTGATCGTTAATGACCGGTACGGAATTCGTTTAACTGAAATCGTCACTCCAGCGGAACGATTACGAAAAATTAACCGCTAACGTCAATAAAGGGGATCAGATGGCGGGAAAACAAAAGTTAACACCGCCGTCCAACCCCGATGCTCTTTTGCGACGGGTGATTGGTGCCGTCGCCTCAGTTGGTCTTGTTGGTCTTCCCCTCCTAGCGCTCGCCCAAGCGCCCTCTGCGGGCACAACGCCTGCCTCGATTACCGCGTCGGTCTATACCCCAACCTCAGGTGGGGGCAGCATGATCTGGCTAACCTTCATTACCTTGTTGCTCTTAGCAGGGGTTGTGTTGTTGGTGGCGTGGTTGGTTCACAAGAACATGACCGCGACGGTCCCTAATTCTTCAATTCGAATTCTGTCGGTTCAGTCGCTTGGGCCGCGAGAGCGTGTGGTGATTGCCAGCGTGGTGGGCCGGGTCTACGTATTGGGGCACACCCAATCCCAGATTACGCTTATCGCAGAACTCAGCCCCGAGGAGGTTCGCGGCATGAGTCAATCACCTGCGCCGATGGATTTTGCGTCACGCCTGTCTGAAATGCTGCGAAAGGTCAAGAAATGAAGCGGCTTGTCTTAGTCTTAACTGCGCTTGGGGCCCTCACACTCGGGGCAGGGGCCTATGCCCAGTCATTGCCTCTGGTCACCGTGAGCGGCAATACCTATTCAGTGCCAGTACAAACAATCATTGTTTTAACTGCACTGACATTTCTGCCTGCCGTATTGATGCTTATGACGAGCTTCACACGCATCTTGATTGTGTTTTCCCTACTTCGCCAGGCCTTAGGTCTCACCACCATGCCACCTAATCTGGTGCTGGTGGGATTGGCATTATTTCTAACGCTCTTCATCATGAAGCCCGGTGTACTTGATCCAATCTATGACAAAGCCTACATCCCCTATACCCAGAAGAAAATTTCATTTGATCAGGCCATTGAGATTGGTACTAAGCCCCTAAAGGCGTTTATGCTCAAGCAGACCCGCCAAGATGATCTGGCCTTGTTTGCAAAGCTCTACGGCCAGCCTATTCAGACCCGAGACGATATCCCCATGATGGTCTTGATGCCCGCATTTGCCATCTCCGAAATCAAGACGGGTTTCATTATCGGATTTATGATCTTTCTGCCCTTTATTGCGATTGATTTTGCGGTCGCCAGTATTCTGACTTCATTAGGGATGGTCATGGTCTCACCGATGATGTTCTCTTTGCCGCTAAAACTCTTAATCTTTGTGATGGCAGACGGATGGGGGATCCTGGCGGCATCCCTCGTTGAGAGTTTCCGGATGGGCAGCTAGCGTGGAAGCCGCCCTCGTCATCGAGTTGGTGTTCCAGGCGCTATGGATGGCGCTCTTTCTGAGTGGCCCAATCCTGCTCGGGCTATTGATCGTGGGATTGATCATCAGCATTTTGCAGGCAGCGACCCAACTAAACGAAACTACGGTTGCCTTTGTTCCTAAAATCATCGTACTGGCCGTGGTCATCTTGATGGCAGGCCCGAGTCTCTTAGGTCTTTTTTCGGATTACGTTCGGGAGATTATTCTGCGCATTCCGAGTCTGATGCAGTAACGCGGCAAAGAGAACCTCGGTGTTATCGATTCCGGCCGATTTGTTTATGCAGTGGGCGACTGGGCTTATGTTCGTCTCCTTGCGCATATTTGGAATGTTCTTGTCTGCGCCGATGTTTGCTTTTCGGGCCTTTCCCATGCGCCTGCGGCTCATGGTGACACTCATGATTGCTACAGCAATTCTGCCTGGTGTCGTTGATCAGGTGAAGATTTTCGGGATTGCGCCGCCCACCTTTATGGGGGCAGCGATCGAGCTCTTGATCGGGGTGTTTGTGGGTTTTGTGATCCGACTGGGACTCATGGCCGTCGAGGTAGCGGCGGAGGTCCTCTCGATTCAAACAGGCTTAAGTTTCGCAACCGGCTATACGCGGGATCCAAACATTGCGTCCGGCCTCATGGGAGAGTTTCTGGGCTTTACTGCAATTGCGCTTGCATTCGTGATGAATGTACACCTCGCCTTAATGGAGGTCATCATCACGAGTTTTAAAACCCTTCCCTTTGGTCAGTGGCCAACAGTCTGGGCATTACCGGCTGTGACCGGCTTAATTTCTCGATCGTTTCAGCTTGGCCTAGTGCTAGCGCTACCGTCGATTGTGGTGTACCTCCTTTTTTATGTCATGCAGGCAATCCTTGCGCGCACGAGCCCACAGTTCAACCTCTTCTCAGTAGGATTTGCAATTACGGTGCCGCTTGCGTTTCTGGTGCTGATCATCCTATTGCCCGATATGCCCGAGTTCGTGGGGCGTGTGATGGAAATGCCTTTTTCCTTGATTCGGCAGGGCTTGCAGAACTAAACGTCGGGCGTCTAAAAGCCGTTTTTCTGCACGAGAGGAAGAACAGTTATGCGAAATACCCCGAGAACACTGATAGCGGTTGGCCTTGCAGGCATGGTTAGCCTATCGGCCGGATCTGCCATTGCGCAGGAACCCCAACCGCTGCCAAAACCTGGTGTACAAGTCACGCCAATTCCCGCCGCTTCCCAAGAGGCGGGTAAACCACAGGTGACGATTAATAGCGCGCCAGTCAATAAGCTTGCTCAACAGGCGGCAGGTGTAGGTGCCGCGCCCGCCAAGGGTGATGAGGCGATACGCCAAGCGATTCGAGATCGAATGCAGGGGCAAGGCGAGTTAGTAATTCGTACTGCTGATACGCCTCCTTCTGCTGCGCCAGGCGCACAAGCCAATACTGCGGGTGAAGGTGTTGCCCCGGTGGCGAAGCCTGCGCCCCGGCCACAGGCTCCAAAGTCAACCGAGCCACAACAAACTCCGGTAACCCTCGGTGGCGCGAAGACCGCAGAGCCTGCCTCGCCGAAGGCAGAACCAAAGCTTCCGATCATGCCAAAACCGGTAACGCCGGTTGAGTGGGCCTATGAGGGCGATCGCGGACCGGCCGCCTGGGGCAAGCTCCACCCGAGTTATTCCGCCTGCGAAAAAGGTCGCTTCCAGTCCCCGATTGATATTCGGGATGGTGTTGGGGTTGATCTGCCGTCGATAAAATTTGATTTCAAGCCCTCCAAATTCAGGCTGGTGGATTCAGGCAAGACCATCGAAGTTCATTACCTCGAGGGAGGAGCCGTAAGCGTGATGGGGCACTACCACAGGCTGACCCATATTGAATTTCGTCACCCTGCCGAGGAACGCATCAATGGCAAGTCGTTTGGTATGAGTATGCAGCTGCATCTGCGCGATATGCAGGGCAGGCTCGCAGCCGTGTCCGTGTTGCTGGTGCCGTCTGGCTCTGAGAATCCTTTCATTCAGCAGATCTGGAACCACATCCCGCTCGTTCGTAATGAGCCTGTGGCGCCGCCCGATGTCATGCTCAATATTGCAGACGCCCTTCCCAAGGATCAGGCCTACTACACCTATATGGGGTCGTTAACCACACCGCCTTGTACCGAGGGTGTCACCTGGTATGTGCTGAAAAACCCGGTTGCCGTATCGGCCGAGCAGATTGGCATCTTTGCGAGGCTCTATCCCAACAATTCCCGACCCCTGCAGGCATCTAGTAGC
>Ga0209550_10005678_pt1 | contig 11667 bp, 7 predicted proteins | sample LauGreSuBDMM15SN_2_FD_187567 | JGI IMG/M metagenome (GOLD analysis project Ga0209550, IMG submission 187567) | Freshwater lake microbial communities from Lake Michigan, USA - Su13.BD.MM15.SN (SPAdes) (version 5) | ecosystem: Environmental > Aquatic > Freshwater > Lake | place: Lake Michigan, USA... | reverse complement strand
CACACGGGTAGCCGGGTCAAAAACAATACAATAACACCGGGTGGAGCCGGAACACACGCTTGAACACAGAACAGCCGTGTCAGCCGACGAAGCACGAACCGACGGGACACTGTAGTATTGTACCGGTACTCGCGAGTCATGACTCATGTACCTTCTCCGTCACAATGATAATATACAACACACTTTCACGGAAATGTCGAGGCGTGTCGGCTGCCTTTCCTTTTGGCTGCGGCGCACGGGCGAGCTCCAAGCGTGTCCGCCGCCGTCGGGCTCCCGCGCTCAACGTGCACGCACGGCAGCTCGGGCTGCTCACCCACCGCCAGGCATGGGGTGCGCTCCCTCCGGGGATTGCAGCTTTGTGGGCGCTGGGCGCACACCGCACGCGCGCCTTCGCAACGCAGGGCGGCGTCGCGCTCCCCGAGCGCGCGCACATGGCCCCAGAGCTCAGCGGAGCTCACGGAGATACGATCGTCAGGGTCCAGGAGGCCGCTCAGCCACCAGTGGCGCACTGAGCCACCGCGGCGCGCGCGGCGCTCAGGGAGCTTGCCGCACGCGCAGCACGCGCGCTCGGGCTGTCCGAAGGCGGCACCCAGTGCCCACGAATGGCCTGGCAAAGCCTTCCCATCCGCACAGTGCCCCTCCGCCTCGTACCCGGCGCAGCTGAGCCCGTAACGGTTCGCCCAAGTCGCGTTCTCATCGCACGCTGGCTCTGGGAGGAAGACGCCCGTGGTGGTGACTGCGAAGGTATCGGCAGTGCGCACGGCGCTTGCGATGCTGTCGAGGCGCAGGGTGGCGAGCCACGGACGCCGTTTGAGCCGAGAGAAGTGCACGATGGCTACCTCTATGGCTACCTCTCTCCTGCCGCCGCCCTTGCCGCCGCCGGTGCCATCGCCGCCGCCGTCGCCGCCGCCGTCGCTGTCGCCCCCGGTGGCGCCGGAACCGATCCCCGGCGTTGCGCACGGCGTAGGCACGCCCGCGGCCGCAGTCCACAGCTTGCCCCGCGCCCAGCACGCCACAAAATTCGGATTGGTGGTCACAGTCGCCCCTTTGGTCCGCGGATACAGCTTGTCGTCTGCCATCCACTTGAAACGAGCACTCGCCATGTGAAGACGCAGCCGGCCGGCGCTCGCCTCGCGCCCAAGCACGCGCGCAAAGTTGTCGTCGTTCGCCAGCGCCCCCCACCACTCGTCGAAGACCAAGTACTTGGGGTCGCTCAGCACTCGTCTCACCGCGCTCGACTTCCGCCAAACGTTGTTCACACCGTCCGTGTTCCGAAAGAGCATCATGACGCCCGACGCGTTGAGCGGCGCAAGGTACGGGCAGATGACGTCGGCGCGCGCGAGCAGCGCCTCGTTGGCAAAGGCGCGCAGGTCGCCCACCAGCAGGTCTTCCTGAAGATAGCCCCACCAAGAGTAAGGGCGCAGCAAATCGGAAAAGACAATACCAAGAAAGGGTTTGAGGTCGTTGGTCTTGGCAGAGGATGGGCCAGAGGCAAACGTGCCCGACGCGCGCAGCGATTTTAGTGTGCAGCCAACCGTTGAACGCAGCCGGCTGAGGAGGGCTTCCAGGGTCACGTGCACGAACTGCACATTCGGAGGTAGCAGCGCAGCCGGTGATGCATCGGAGAGGAGCAAGAATGTGACCGTCGGGTTAAGAGCGAAGCCGCGCAGCAGGAGAGGCGTCCAGCCGGGCCAGCCGCCCCAACGGCAGACCAAGAACGCGAGGGACGCCGGGATGGACGCCGCCATGAACGAGAAGTGTGAACGTTAACACTCACCTGAGACCAACCCTGTGTAACTTTGAGAGCGTTTCTCTAAGAGCCGCGCCGAAAAGTGACCAACGCACCAAGGGAAGAGGCTCAACCTGCGAAAACCCTTGCGTCGTCCACAAAACGGAAACAACGAGTCGAATATGTCAATGAGTCCTCTTCGACTCGTTTCGGATAGTACATATGCAAATATAATTTCGTTACATGTAGTACATTCGAGCCGCGAGTTCAGGCCGTCCGCTTGGCGAGGTACTCTGCAGAGGACTCCGCCTTATGGATGGCCTGCTGCTTGCCCTTCGGGTCGTGCTGGTCTTTGTACGTTGGAGCATGGTCACGCGTAGCTTCACCGCCGCCAAAGCCTTTGCCGCCGTGACTCTCGCGCGATGACGACATCGGTCCTGTGGGTGCGACCGAGATTTGACGCGAGATTTGACGCGAGAACTCCGCGACTGTCATGGGCTGCGAGAACATGCCGTAGCTACCTGAAGTGACCGCCTGCCCCTCCGCCGAGGTTGTCGCGGTAGCATCCACAAGTGTTACCACGTTGAAACCCTTTTCGTACGCGGTGCGCATCGTAGACTCGACGCAACAGTTCGTCAAGAAGCCGGCCAGAGCCACCGTCTCGATGCCATGGGCTTTCAGCTGGGCCTCCAGATCTGTACCCGGAAAGGCATCAAGGCCCTTCTTGCCCTTGATGACGATGTCAGAGGGATCGGGTTGCATGCTTGGATGAAAGGCAGCATTCCAAGTGTTTTCGGTGAACAACGAATCCGCCGCGCAGCCCGCCAGGATGCCGAGGTTCCTGTTCGGGTTATCACTTGCGTCGGTTTTGAAGGAGATGGGTACGTGGAATATTTTGACCCCACGTGCACGACCTTCGTTCATGATTGCGGCCGACTTTTCGAGCATGTTGTTCTGCATCATGCAGGGGCGAACTGCGCTGTGCAGCTTGCCGCCTTCTGAGGTGAATTCATTCTGGTACTCAATAAACAGAAGGGCCGTCCGGCTATTGTGGATCGGGATGCCGCCCTTGGCCTCTGCTGGAGCGAAGACGCGGTCAGCCATCATGAGTGACCCTCCACGTGAAGATACCGCGTGGAAGCCGGCGACGGCTACGACGAGATCGAGAAAGCCATGGACGACGCTCATCACAAAGCGGGCAGGTCGAAAAAAGTTACTGTACCGCGAACGCGGGAAGACTTGGGAGATTTCGATGCCTCGATTTCTCTTGGACACACATCCCCGGTATCACATCTCCGGTATCACATCTCCGGTGTGCTCGCTTTTGAGATTTTGGTTGCAGTTTTTGGTGGGGTGATCGGTGATCGGCTCCCTCACTCGCGACTGAAATAAGATTTCAATGATGCTCATCGTCTCGCCAGAAGTGCTGGCTCTAGCTTTGATGACGCCTCGGGGCATGCCGAGGGTGCTCACTTTGATGACACCTCGGAGCATGCCGAGGCACCCGCGGCCACGCTGCAGCCTTCTCGATGAAATTCGCCAGGAGGCCAGCGTCACGCGCGGTGGTGTGCTGTCCGAGCAGCCAGTGGTGTTTGACGGCAACCGCGATGATGAGGCGCCGTTTGACATCGCCCGCTGGGACCAGCACAGGTCGTCGTCACGATATTCTCGTCTCATACCTGGCATCTTGGTCGGTCCTACCACCCGACGCATTAGCGGCACCGTCGCACCGTTAGTCGTCTACTCCTTTCTCATCGGGCTCTATAATGATTTTGCACAATTCTATCCCTCGACCGTGGCGAGCATGGACCAGCCTATGCTGCCGTGGCTGACGAATCTCCCGTCGATTCAGCTGCCCTTGACGCCCTTCGAGCTCACCTCACCTGTGTTGGGCCTGCTGCTTGTGTTCCGCACCGACACGGCAAACGACCGCTTCACCAATGGCTGTGAGGCTGTGTGGCAGATCACGTCATCCCTCCGTTCCATCATACGCAAGCTGGTGGTCTGGAGCGGCCGCGATAAGTTCAGCGATGCGGAGCGCCTCGCAGCCTTGGAGCTCATTGACGCCTGCGTGCTGCTGCATGGTTGGATCATGGGCTCGTACCTCCGCGGCAAGCCCCTCAAGGCGGTGCAGGAGGCCCAGCTGCTCAGATTTGCCGCCGGGCGCGCCGAGAATGTGCCCTCAGATGGGTCCAAGGTGGCAACGACGCCCTACCTGGCGATCACTGCGATCTCGATCGGGGTCTCCCGCCGGCTGACCTCCATCTCAGAGGGGCAGGAGGTCAACATCGACGACGAGTTTAGCAAGGTGACTGCAGCACTTGGCAAGTGCGAGAATCTGCTCCGCGTACCCATCCCGCTCGGATACACGCGGTACTCGGTGCGCTTCCTGTGGCTTTGGCTCTCTCTGCTCCCGTTTGCGCTTGCGAGCACCTTTGCCGACGTCAGCGCCGCGTCCACCAACTTGTTCGACAAGCCTCAGATAGGGCTCGCGGCGGCGATGATGTTTGTCTCCTTCATTTTCCTCTCAATAGAGGACATTGCCGTGCAGATCGAGGAGCCGTTTGCGATCCTGCCACTGATCAAGTGCCACAAGTGGCTGATGGCCGACGTGCGCAGGATGCGAACGCTCGTACGTACCCCCTTGGAGCGTTCGAGTGTGAATGTGAGTTAATCGGACCGACGTGGTGCTCTGCACGCTGCAGCGTAGCCCGGCGAGCGAGTACTCTGTACTTGTGTTGACACCGCGTGGGGATCGAGTTCCGTCCTCTTGTAGGCGGAGAGCCCGGTCCCAGTGTGTGGTGGGCGCGCGCGAGGGGACGGTCGCGCGTTTCACGTTCGCCCCCGGGGACCGTGACGTCCCTCGTCCGCGGTCATGTGCTAGTACTTTCTTACGGCACGACTTTTAGTCAAGTCTGTTCCCCGCCCCGCCCGTCCAGCCTCTCTAGTATCGCATGAACCATGATAATTGATATAAGCGTGTCCTTTTGAAAAGGTGCCACCTTGACCGTTCACACAGGGGGACCGATTAGACCGACTCACCGAGCGCACTTTTTGACCTAGGGGGACCTTCTCACTACTCAGGTAATTGCCTCTACATAGGCTTATTGAACACTGTGACGCAACCCAGACGCAGAGAACTCAGAGAAGCACAACATGCAAACATATGTGTGAACGTCAGCTCTGTGTGAAACGGCTGTGAGCAGGAGTTTGCGGTCCCCGAGAAGGCACCAACTCACAGTCGGAAAGGTCGTGCCTGGTGTGAACGTGGGTCGACATGCTCGGCATCGCTCGTGCTCTTCCACGAAGCGCCGTCGCATCGTGGAAGATACGCACGCTGGGCAGTGACGCGACCAGCGTCAGCCCTCGCGAGCTGGAGCTGCTGCTGCAGGTGAGCCGTCTGGAAGGCAAACTCGCTGAGGCAGAGGCGCATTTGCCGCCGCGCACAGAGCCGGCGCGAATAACTAATTGGGAGGAGCTGGCGTTCGGCATCTTGCCGACAAATGGGCACGTGCGGCACACATGGTCCAGCAAGACGAGCTCATGGGACGCCGGCCGCTTCATCAGGGACCCGTACATGAACATGCACATCCACGCGGGCGTTCTGCACTATGGCATGACGCTCTTCGAGGGCTGCAAGGCGTTCCGGTGTGCGGACGGCCGGATTCGCGTGTGCAACCTCGACGAAAACTCAGCGCGCATGAACACAGGCGCTGCGCGCCTCGTCATGGCGCCGGTGCCCAAGAAGATGTTCAACAAAGCCATCGACTGGGCCGTGCGTGCTAACGCGGAGTTCGTGCCGCCGTACGGGTCGGGTGGCTCGATGTACATCCGCCCTTTCCTGATGGGCTCGGGCCCTATCCTTGGCCTCCAGCCGTGCCCCGAGTTTACATTCATGGTTGCTGTCACGCCTGTGGGCAACTACTTTGGCAAGGGTGTGCAGAGCGGCGTGCACGCTGTCATCTGCCAGGACTTTGACCGCGCGGCGCCGCGAGGAACTGGCGGCGTCAAGGCGGGCGGCAACTGTGCGCGCCGCGTCCGTCCTCCCTCGAACCACGCGCGCAGCGGCGAGAGAGCGGCGATTTCCTTGCCGTGCCGGCTGCCTGTTTCTCTCTCTCTCTTGCCTGCCTCTCTCTCTCTCTCTCTCTTGTGCCTCCTTCATTAGAGCGTGTGTGTGGGTGAGTGCGTACGGACGCTGCGCAGACGCGGCCGACCTCCTGCCGCTCAAGCTGGCCAAGGCGGGTGGCTTCGGCACGACGCTGTACCTGGACGCGAAGGAGAATCAGTACGTCGAGGAGTTCTCCGTGTCCAATTTCTTGGGCATCACGAAGAATGGTGAATACGTCACGCCACACTCGCCTTCGATCCTGCCATCGATTACCAACAAAATGCTGATGCAGCTCGCCAAGGACAAGGGCCTCACCGTACAGCCGCGCCCTGTGAGCTGGGAGGAGGTCAAAACCATGGATGAGGTCGGTGCGTGCGGCACTGCAACGGTGGTCGCGCCGATCGCCTCCATCACTGATGGCGACGTCAAGTACGAGTTTGGAAAGTTCGAGGTGCTCAACGAGCTACGCAAAACGCTCATGGCCATCCAGCTCGGCGAGGAGGAGGATCGGCACGGCTGGATGCGCGAGGTCGAGATCTGAGCAAGGGCGATGGCTAGAGAAAGTAGCCTCGCGTGCGTTCGCGCTGGGGCCGCTTTGTGCGGCACCGCCGGGCTGCGATGTGCACTGCGAGAATCGGATGTGGCATGTGCACACCTGACCACTATCGTCCGCCCCGCCGAGCGCCGTGTGCCTACAAGTGTGTGTGTGCCATGTGCCTGTGTGTCGTCTTCGGCGTCGCGTGCACGGCTGACGCCCATACGCCATAGCTTTACGTCGTCTACAGCTCCGACATTAAAATTAGGACTCTCCGTCCACCGCACCGTCAAAATCAAAAGAGCAAATAGAGGGGAATGGCAGCGCTGCTTCGACGTGGTAGAAGCCGTCCGCGCCGACGCCCTGCATCGCGCACAGCTCCATGCTCGGCAATGTGTGCCATCCCAAATCGACCTCGTTCACGAGATCGTCGAAGGCAACCGCGGCAATACTGGGCGGAGGTACCCCGCCTCGGTGCCTCCTCGAGCTCCACGCTCCCCGAGGGCCACCTGAGACGCGGCTCGTCTTGAGCAGCGTCACGTGTGGCACCCACGCGCCCGTCTCATGCTGCACTGCCAATCCGAAGGCGCGAAATTGAGCTGCCACATCATCAACAATGGTGCTCAAGCGCGCTCGATATCCGTCAGACTCGCCCACGCTCACATATAGCACGCGTGTTCCAAAGCTTCCGAGGCCCCAAAGATGCAGCGTCGGTCTTGGAATCGCCATGAGCAGAGGAGCGCACGCATTCATGGCTTCGCGTGCACGCGCCATAGCCTCGTCATCGGCGCAATGAAGAACGAATGCCGTCAGATGAGATTTCTCCGGAGGTACATCGGTGCCAGCAAGCCGCCCATCACGGCCAATAACAAGCTGTTGCACCCTCTGAACCTCTGCGTGGAGCTCGGGAGACGGTAAGCGAAATGCGACAAAGTGCGTCGGAGCATTATGCTTAGTTGCTCGCGGAGCAGCTTGGTCCCACTCCCGGGTGCCGCCAAAGAACGCCATGAACTCTTCCTTGGTGTAGGCGGCGCCATCTGGTGCAGTACGCACTTCGGCGGATGTTGGTGCCTCCATATCGTCCATATCGGCGTCCTCCATCCACGACGAGAAGTCCGTGAACTCATCAGAAAAGTACAAGGAGAAAAGGTCAGCTCTGTGTGTTTGAGACGCTACGCGCCTCTGCCACTACCACGCAAAGAACACAAGGCGCTCAAACGTCACCGGTGCGCGGTGGACTCTTGTTAGTAACTTGCTAGTTGTAGTAACTTGCCCGGTACGTGACTTGCCGCTTAATAGTGAGTAGTAGTCTGTAGTGACAAGCAAGTAACTAGCTGGTAACCAACCACTTACAGTGCGCCTCCGGCGCTTCCGCCTCGGACGCGGGCGCCGCCTCCGCGGGCGCGCCGGGGCCGCCTCTTCAGGCACGGGCGCCGCCGGCCCGCCGCCTCCTCAGACAAGGACGCGCCCGCCGCCTCGGACGTTTCATGTGTAGATAGCATCGATCTCAAAGGGTGCTCAAAAGGTGCTTGGATTGACTCCTAGTTGGCATCGACATCGACGTCAGGGAGAGTCTCGAGCCTCACGGACGCGCGACTCGAAGGACGCACGAGATAATCGACGCTCACGAGCGCATCAGAGACAGAGACCATGTCGAGTCTCATGGACGCGCGACTCGAAGGACGCACGGGCAACTCGATGCTCACGAGCCCTTCTGGGAGAGCGTTCATGATCTCAAAGGACGCGTGGCATGATTCTTCGATGTCGATGGCGACGGTCACGAGTGCGTCAGGCGATGAGAGTGCATTCACCTCAATGAACGTGTGGCTCGACTCTTCGATATCGACACTGATGACCACAAAGTTCCGGCGGTGATCTGGTAAGTGACCTGGTCCATCCGCGACCATAATGGGCGCCATAATGGGCGCGTCCATGGTGTTCACGGGCGCCGCCTCCGCAGTCCCGAGCACCGTCTCCTCTGGCCGGGGCTGTAGCTCAGACGCGGGCACCGCCTCCTCAGACGCAGGCGCCGCCTCCTCAGACACTGGCGCCGCCGCCTCCTCCGACAAGGGCGCTGCCGCTTCCTCCGCATGCTCGATGACCTTCAGGCTCGTCCTCCCTTCTGGCTCCGATCGAGACTCCCTTGCATGTTGGCGCACGCCACAGCCGCGCACTTGAGCCTGCAGCTTCGTCGCCGCCTCTGACTCCTCTGCTGCCCTTGCCTCCGCCTCTGCTTTGGCTGAGCCAGCATTTCGCCGCGCGCCTTCCTCAGCAGCCTTCTCCTCCTCTACCTCCGCCGTGTGGATGGCCTTTCGCGACGTCTGAAGTGCTCGGAGGGACTCCTCGAGCCGCTCGTGCACGAGCGCATCGATGATCGCCTCTGTGGGAAGCATCGCAAAGAACGGCTGCGGCGGCGCGGGTGCGAAAGGGCGATTCGATGGCGAAAGGGGCGGGTCGTCGGAAAGTGACGGTGGCACGCACCCAGCTGGCATTCGCTTGCCTTGCAGCCAGCGAAGGCCTTGCAAGCGAGAGAGATTCGCCTGCCGTCGACTTGCCCAGAGCCGCCGCTGCGCCTGCGTCCAGCGCAGCTCGTCGCGAAGCTCGAAGAGATCTGAACTGACGAGCAAGCTTGTCTCGCTGGTCCAGGCTGACGAATGAATCGGGATCGTACAACGTGGACGCGAGTCATCGTACAAGGAACCGACATCGTAGGTGGACGAGAGGGCCGGCATGATGCAAGGCGCGCGGCTGGAGGCGCGGCTGGAGCTTTGGCGCGCCGAGGTGAGCGCCGAGGGGCCCCGCCTGCTCGGCGTGCAAGATGGTGGGCGCGGCGATCGGACGCCGCCGACCGCTGGCGTGCTGGTCCGCGAGTAAGTCCGCGAGGTGCTGGCACTTGATGTCCGCAAGGCGAGTGGGCTCGTCTGGCGCAGCTTGCGGTGCAGCTCGTCAAATTCGATGGCACCCGTGCCGTCCTCGTCGAGGCTCAGGAAGAGCTCATTCACCTCCTCCAGATAGTCCGCGTAGCCCAAATGCTCGAACGCGCGGTGGAACTCGATTCGCGTCACCCGGCCGTCCGCGTTCGCGTCGAACGACTTGAACAGATTAATGACTCGCACGCGATTCACTGCGAGCACTTGCATGAGCTGGTCGGCCACGCTGATGCCATTGCTCGCACTCAGCCTGAAGTTTGAGTCAACAGCCTGCCCACGGAGGCCTTGTATGCGCGCTCGTAGGGCGTGCTCCTTGTTCGGATAATAGAAGCCAGGCTTGCCCTCGATAGGTATCAGCTTCTCACGCAGCCATGCATCATGTCTGGGGCGCTGGTACACTATCCCGCATGTCAGAGCTGACATGGTGTCAACATGTAACGTCCACAAAGCATGCTTGCGTCCTTTTCGCTCTTCTTCTTTCGCTTGCAAGCTTTCAACCGTAAGGCGAGTCGAGTTTTTAGCTTGCTTGCTTGATCCCCCACTCGGTCCTCCTTCGCCAACGGATCACTGTTCACCTACCAAATTTGGTTTCCGCGCCGCGCGGTATACCGGTACAAGTAGGTCGATAAAATGGGCCTCGCACGCTCGCTCGTCGTTGCGGTGGCTGGTCTGCACCGGTATCCACCTGAATTGAGCTATGCCTATACCGATACTTGCAACGTGAGCATTCTGCAGCCGATGTCAAAAGTTTATCCGTGCGCGTACCGCTTCAGTTACGAGTGTGTGGGCAATGCTAAAATTGCCGTGTGGAATGGCTGCTCGGGCGTATTTTCATGTGGGGCACTTGGCCGCACGCATTGCACAAGCGAATCTTCAGCAAAGCAGCGCACGCAAGCAACACAGTGCAACTGTGATCAAGTGAACTTTGAACGTCTCAAGCATTTACAACGCCACTTTGCATATGGCAGCTTGGGCGACGAAGAGGTATACGTCGGAGCCTTGTCGGACGGAATCCGGACGCATGAGGCCATGAGACGAGCTCCAGATAAGGTGGTGAAGAGGCTTGCACAGCAGACAGACTGCTTCTTGCGCTGGGCTACAGATGAGAGCGTCACGGTGCTGCCGCTTCTTATGCGCCAGCTCACACGTGACCAGCGGCGTACTGGCGTGTTTCTCGAGATTGGTGCATTCGATGGCGTGCATGGATCAAACACGTATGCCCTCGAGCGGTGCCTGGGCTGGACAGGCCTCCTCATCGAAGCCAATCCAAGTAGCTTCCGTGATCTTCTCGCCTCGGGTCGCAACGCCGCGATGGTGCACGCGGCAGCGTGCGAGAATGGGCGCACCGTCTTCGTGAGCAATCTAATTGGAAGCAGTGCCGCAGTAGCGACTGTGAAATCACTCACGACCCCGGCGTACCTCCATCGATGGCAAGGGCACCTGGCAAAAAGCGGTGAGGTCCCAGTGCCATGCAGAGAACTTCGCACGCTTGTAGCCGCCAACGTTCATGGGCACGTGGACTTTGGTTCGATCGACGTGCAAGGAGCGGAGGAGGCGGCGCTGAACACTTCCGATATTGCTGCGTTTCGAGTGTTGATGATCGAGGCGGAAGGAACGGATCGCGAAAAAAACGGCCGCGTGCGTCTGATGTTGAAGGGTGCTGGCATGAAGATGCTTGCGTCAGGCGGATCGTGGATAAGAGGTCCCGGCGGCAAAGGTCACTACAATGCCTATGGTAATGCATATAACGACCTTTTTGCGCACGGCGGCCACATCTACGACGTGCTCAGCGACTGGAAAAATATCACGACGACCAAGACGCATGCCGAGATTATCATCGATGCGCTCGTTGCGCACCACCTCGGCCTCAATGGCACGGCAGACGGCGACGAGGTCGCGCCGGCGGGCGGGAGTCAAGATGATCCCAAGAGTGGTCACAAGGTGCACCACAAAGGCGAGAGCCATCACAGCCATAGGGTGCACCACAGGGGCGAGGGCAAGGGCAGCCACAAAGTGCACCACAAGGGGCCAACGTGGAGGCCCGACCTGCATCATTTCATCGCAAGGTGGCGGTAGACCGGGACCCGGATTACCGGCTGAACGTTAAACAGCTGAATCGCGTGTGGACCCAGCGTCAAATTTGGAAGGCAGGTGCAAGTTTGTGTTGAAGTGTTATTTATAAGCGCGAGGGTTAATATTCGGAGAGCCCTGGATCGACTCTTCGAAGGATCATAAAAACCGCACCGCCCGCTTTACGCTTCCCGATGCTACGCCGCCTGAGCCCATGTGCGCTCTGAGTCGCCCGAGTGCGGGTCAAATCCTCGTCGAAGGGAGTGCTCTCGATCTGGGTCTCGCCGCGCCACGG
>Ga0209550_10005677_pt1 | contig 11669 bp, 8 predicted proteins | sample LauGreSuBDMM15SN_2_FD_187567 | JGI IMG/M metagenome (GOLD analysis project Ga0209550, IMG submission 187567) | Freshwater lake microbial communities from Lake Michigan, USA - Su13.BD.MM15.SN (SPAdes) (version 5) | ecosystem: Environmental > Aquatic > Freshwater > Lake | place: Lake Michigan, USA... | reverse complement strand
GAGGTTACAAAAGAGCACCGCCGTCTTTGCGGCTTGCCCATGGGCGTAAGGAGGTTCTTTAGAGAATGGCATGCGGTATTCTCCCGCACCTATGACCGATTTTTCACACCTTCGCGCGATAACCCTTGATTTGGATGACACCTTGTGGCCCGTGTGGCCAACTATTCACCGTGCCGAGAAGGCTATGGGTGATTGGCTTGTGGTCCGTGCCCCCGTCACTGCAGCCCTATTTTCAGACCCCGAAGCCCGGCAAAAGCTGCGTGATGAGGTACTGGCAGCCCACCCCCACTGGTCCCATGACCTCAGCGCTTTGCGTCTTCAAGCTTTGCGCCAAGCGCTACAACGCGCGGAAGAAGATGTTACCTTGGCCCAAGATGCGTTCGAGATTTTTTATGCCGAGCGCCAGCGGGTTGACTTATTTGCCGATGCCGAGCCGGCTTTGGCAGCGCTGAGCGCCCGCTATCCCGTCTTGGCCTTATCCAACGGCAACGCCGATATTCACCAGGTCGGGCTGGGCGCTTACTTTGTGGGTAGTGTGAGCGCAAAGTCTTGTGGTGTAGCCAAGCCGCATGTGGATATTTTTCATGCGGCTGCAAGGTCATTGAACCTCCAACCGAATGAAATCTTGCATGTCGGGGACGACGCGGAGTTAGACGTTCTTGGCGCCTTGGATGCGGGCATGCACACTGCCTGGGTGAATCGCAAAGAGCACACGTGGAGCCATCCGAAAACGCCGCACCTCACCGTCACCACGATGTTGGAGCTGTGCAGCGTTTTAGGGGTTATTCCCCGCAATTAAAGTCGTAAACACATGGAATTTGAGTCCGCTTTACTAGCATCCCGTGCAATTTGACTAGATCTCACCAGAAGTTCATTTCAAACATTGGCCGCCTGTCGATTCAAATCAAGTTTTGAATTTTTACAGTTAAGTTTGGAACTGAGTTTTTTCGTATCTACACGATTTTTATGTGTCTTTTATTTGAAGCACATGACGATTTGTGCCTTAATACTTGTCAAGAGGGGAGCGCTCAGCATCAAGAAATTGGCGCAAGCTTTCCAAGTCGGGCAGCATTTTGGCCGCCTGATCCGGTGGAATGGATGTGGCGATACGGCCAAGATCAGGGGCAAGCGCTTCAATTGTCGACTGCCGGAAGGCGCGACCGGTGTCAGTGATGTGAACAAGCTTTGAACGCCCATCTTCGGGATTTGCCTCAAGAGCGATCAGACCAGCCCGCTCCAGCACCGCGAGCGAGTGGGTCATCGAGGTCTTGGGTACCTGAAACGCCCGGGCAAGTGCGAGAGGAGTCTGTCCATCACTGACCCGAACCAGATGGTTGAGCACCGAAAACTGCGCCAAAACAAAGCCCGATGGGAGCCGGGCTTCGAGCAGGGTGCGCGACAACTGGGCGATGATCCCTATCTCGTTGAGCAGCCGAAAATAGATTGCTAGTGCTGGATCAGGCAATTCTTGTCTCGAGCGGCCAACGCGGGCTGGCTGAGGTTGTGGGGCCAAAGCCGATACGCGACAACATCTGAACGGTTCCTCCTGTCGGCGCTAGCCGTTTATGAACTTTTGCATAGTGATCGGCCATTTCTGGGAATTCCTGCAAGGCTTGGCTTAAAGGTTGAAATCCAAGGCCCTCTGATGTTACTGCAAGGTTCACGCGCAGCCAGTCCGCCCCAGTCGCGATCTGGTCGGCGCGGCTGTTACCGGCGGTGACTAGCCAGACGTGCCCCATTGCTGTGTCGGTGTTGGCAAAAACCGCATCCAGCCCTGCCTTATAGGCGCTCGAGGTGGGATCTGCCGCTGCGGCGCGGGTGAATTGGCCCGCAACATGGAGGGCTTCGAAAAGTGGCCCGGTGAAATCAATGCCGTCCGGGTTCGCATCAACCTCGCGGTGACCGATCCGGAACAAGTCGATGCTCTCCTGAAAAGTGCGTGGGGTCTCAATTTCTATTTGCAACGCGTTGTGGGTCAGTTCTCGCCAAGTCGCAACCTCCGTCGCATCCACCGTACCGCCAAAGCGCGCACCATTCGCGACCACTGCGCCGATTCGAGCAATGGCAGCCGGATCGACGATGCGCGACGTATCGAAAGCTTCTTTGTTTGAGCGCCGGAGCAGCACGTGCGCAAACAGCGGATCGCGCGCTACGGTGGCATCTGGTGTGAAGACTACCCGTGCAATGGGCCGCAGGTCCAAACCTGCCGAACTGCTGCCTTGAGGAAAGATGGTCGTTTCCAGTCTATGTCCATTTTCAGCCGCCGCCATCCGCAACAGTTCCAGAAAGCAGCCCAGGCCGATGGTGATCTGCCGGTTAAACGGATCAGTTTTTGGCAACAAGCGGTCAGGGTCGGCATAAAGTGTCACGACACCCGGCTCCGCAAGATTGGCCATCCAGGGTTGCCGGTTATGCGGGTTAGGCGCAAGAAGGGCCCATGAAAGCGCATTCATCCGCGGGTCTTGGTATTTGCCTGCCATTTGCCACGGAAGGCTCGCTGTCTTCGGCAAGCGCGTTACGGCGTACCCCAGACCACCGCCAGCGGCTACGATAACCCCGCCACCCACCAGCGCAAGAATTTTTCGGCGCGAAATTGACATAGACACTCCATTTGGTTCGATAAAGGACTACATTGTACGATATCGCATCAATTTACCAAAGGCGAGTTCACCGCCTTTCTCGCGTTCGGTATCCTGGCATAGGGCTAGGAAAAGAGGTGCGGGGTAGGCGTGAAAGATTGACGGAATGGAAGTTTTTTACGACTTTAATTGCGGGTAATAGGGGTTGCGGCTTAAGGCGCAGGATTGAAGGTCAGGGTACTTGACGAATGGGCTTTCACGTCGGCGGGGCTTAAATACTGCGCAACGTATTCGCCTCTGGCAAAACGCGCCGATTGGTCCGCGTAGTGTTTGTCAAACCAAACGCCGCTTTGTCCGACAGGGTTAATTCCTAAGGCTTTGCTGGCATCCGCAAAATCAATCACCCGACGCGTGGACGGCCCGTGCGCCACCAACCATGGCGCTGGTCCGATGGAACTCGAAAAATTATTCGGTACTTCACGGGCGCCGGGAACATTAAAGGGGCCCACGTTGAACAATTTGTCCAAAGGCTTTTGCTGACCCAAAGGATGGTTGTGGGTCAGGGTATGGGCCTTGCCCCAAAGCCACTGGGCGCTGTCTTTGCCATAGGTTTTTTCCAAATGGGCGAGCGCAGCTTTCCAAGCGGCTAGAACCGTGTCGTTGCGGCTCTCAAGGGTTGGTGTAGTTTTGTTGTCCCACCACGGTGATTGCGCGTCGGCGAACAAGCGGGGCAGGGCGCTGTCAAGCGTGCGGGTTCGCAGGAGCGCTTTGAACGGGCCGTCGCCTAATTCGTCGGCCATCGCGCCATGGGCTACTTCATAAAGCAACTGGCTAAATACGGTGGAGGCCACGCTGTCTTGGGAAAAGTCTCCCGTCCAATTGCGCAGCCCTTCAACCAAACCTCGCCCATCTGCGTCAGTCACGACGGCGTCCAAAACGGGCAAGAGGCTTTTTAAAACGCGGTTTGCGTAAGGGGTTTGAACATCAAGCTGCAAAACTTGGGTTGCGGCGGTATCCCATTTTTTACTGGGGGTTTGGAGTAACTGGTTTAAGCGTTGGCCACGATCTGGCAAATTAAAGTAGCCCGCAACGGGCAGCTTTGAGGCCGGTTGAAAATTGGCAGAAACAATAAAGCCACGGCTTGGATTTTCTTCTTGGGGGTTGTCGCTAAACGCGGAAAAGCCGAGCTTCTCGGCTTCGCCTTTGGCGCTATCCAAAATAAACGTGGGTTGAACCCCGACGGGGCGAATCGGCAGTTTGGCCGCAGCCCACCAACCGATATCGCCTTGGGCGTTAGCCCACACCACGTTCAAACCGGGCGCATGGATTTTGCTCGCTGCGTTTCGGGCTTTGTCGCGTGTGTTGGCGCGGTTGAGTTCGTAAAACGCGTCTAGGATTGGATTTTCAGTTTCTAAAAATGCCCACCACATCGCAATCGGCGTGGTCCCTAAACTGTCTTTAAACGCGTCGTTAATCAAAGGGCCGTGGGGCGAGCGGCGCAGGTTCAAAGTGACAGGCGCTTGGCCTTTCACGTTGATGGTCTCGGTGCGTTCTTTCAAGTCAACCCATTGGCCCTTAAACCACACTTGTTTGGGGTTGGCGGGGTTGACCTTTTCAGCAATCAAATCGATATCGTCGTTTTGAAACATCGTCAGGCTCCAGCCGAACTCTGCGTTATGTCCCAACAAGGCCACGGGGTTCAAGGCCTGGTAGTGGCCGTACAAAGAAAATCCGGGGCTGCTTAAGTGGGCTTCGTACCAAACGGCAGGCGCGGAGTAGCCAATATGCGGGTCACCCGCGAGCATCGGTTTTCCGCTCGCGGTGTGGCTTCCTGCAATCACCCAGGCGTTGCTGCCTTCCAAGGTTGGGACACCCGCGTTATCTAAAGCCGCTTGGCTCAAAGCAGAGAGTTCGCCCAAGGCTTTCCAATCCTTGGTATTGAGGGCGGTTTTTTCACCAGCCAGCGCCGCAGCACCTTGGGGCTTCCAGTCCAGGTCAAACGCCTTGAGGTAGTTGGGCCCCAACTGGTCCCGAATCATCGTCATCACCGGCTCTGTTTTAAAAGCTGCCGCAAAACTATAAGCCAAATAGCCCGACACCGCGAGCGTGTCTTCCGGAGTGAAGTCGCGTTTGGGGATCCCCAAAATATCAAACTCCATCGGCGAGCGGTGGCTGGCTTGGTATTGGTTGACGCCGTCTAGGTAGGCCAGCAGGGCTTTGCTTGCTGGCGTTGATATGTCCATCGTTTTGGCAACCGTCCGCGCGTGTTCGCGAATCCCAAGGGTGCGAAACAGGCGGTCCGTCTCTAACAGTTTTGGTCCCAAAATTTCTGCCAACTCACCCTTGGCAAGGCGGCGCACCATCTCAAATTGAAACAAGCGGTCTTGCGCGTGCACGTAACCTAAAGCGCGGTACACATCGGCCTCGTTGTCCCCTTGAATATGCGGTACCCCGCGCTCGTCGTACTGAACGCTCACACGCGCAGACAAGCCTTGAAGCCCAAATACCCCATCGCGCACCGGTTGTTTGCTGTTCACATACCAAGCCCCAGCAGCTGCCAACAGCGCGATAAGCAAAGCGATTAATTTAAGAGCGAGTTTCATAGTCGGCTTTCCGGAGTTCGGATGAAATAGGAATGTATTTAGCCTAGCTGTTAATGCGCTTGGGTCTAGTGGGGATTTCCCGCTACCAACGGTCTTTGGCCTAGGGTTTCCAATGAAACCCATCCACATCTTCAAGCGCCAAAGCCGCCATCATGCCGCTGCGAACCGCGCCTTCGAGTGTGGCTGGGAAGGGGGCGTAGATGTAATCGCCGCAGGCTAAGAAGCCGGGGGCAATACGTTGGGGAGGGCGGACGAGGCGCGGGGTACAGGAAAAAGTCGCTTGCTTTTCAACGACAGTTTGGAGCGCAGTGAGGGTTTGGCCGTCTAAGAACTCTTCTAATTGGATGTGCGCTTGCGCTAGCACTTGGGCCTGAAGTTCTTCGCGGCTGCCATTGCTTGCGCTCACCACAAAAGCCAACACGCCTTCGGGGCCGCCGAGTTGGCCGCGGTCAAATACAAATTGGGCTGGGGCTTGGGGGCTGCTGCGCAGGGCCAACATGGGTTGGGGCAGTTGGAGGCCGGGCGCATAAGCGTAGACGGTGGCGATGGCTTGGTATGGGATGGCCTGGGCAGGTTTTAGCCATCGGTTTAAGTAGGTAGCAACGTTGGTAGGCGCAGTGAGTGCGTAGTCGTTCAAGGCCTGAATGGCGTGGGGGGCGGAGGTGGCCCAAATGACGGCGTCAAACGCTTGGTCGAGGATGTGCCATTTTCCTGCCGACCAACGTGGCGCTTCGCAGCGTACCCCCAGATGAACGCTTGCGCCGTTATCGCGAAGCCAATCGGCTGCGGCATTGGGAAACAGGGAGGAGAGGTCAACCGTGGGCAAGAGCAGATCGCTCGGCCTGGCGTTGCTATGACTGGAACTTGAACTTGTTGTAGCGGCAAGTGTTTCTTTTAAGACGTGTAAAAAAACAGAACCGCTGGCCGCGTTGGGCGGGGTATTGAGCGCAGAAATACACAACGGGGTTAAGAGACTGTCTACTACCTCGGTGTTGATCCCGGCGAACAGGTCTGCCACGGTAGCGAAGGACTCACACTGAAAGCCTTTGCGCTTCCATTTTCGAACGGTGCCAAGGAGCGACCATTTATCGCTCCAGCTCCATCCCTCAGCCAACAAAACGCCAGCCAAAAAATTCCAAGGCGCAGGCCAATCGGGCAGGGCGATGCCGTCTCCCTCTGGGAATTGCAGTCGGAGCGGTTTGCGAAGAAGCACGTCGTCGGAGTTAATGCCCACGGTGCGCATGATTTCCAAGGTTTGTCGGTACGCGCCAATCAAGATGTGTTGGCCGTTGTCCATCGGCACGGACTTTCCAACGGCGGCGTACAAATCGTTGTCTAACAAGCCTCGAGCGCGGCCACCTAAGCTGCGAGAGGCTTCGAAAACGCTGACGCGGTGTCCGGCCTCACACGCGCTCACCGCGGCGGCCAAACCCGACCAGCCTGCTCCCACAACAGCAACCGTTTTTACGCTCAAAGCCGCCCCAGGGCTTGGACTTTCCAAGCCAGCCAGAGCTTGCGCAGTGGTGTGAGGCGAACGCGTTGGTGCAAGACCTGGAAGTTTTCTGCTTCAATTTCTCGAAGCAGCGTTCGGTAAATACTCGCCATCATGAGGCCGGGCTTTTGGGCGCGGCGGTCGGCGTCGGGTAACAGGGCCAGCGCTTCGTCGTAGAGTTGGTGGGCCCGTTGGGCTTGGTAAGCCATGAGGGCGCTAAAGCGATCTGAATAGGTGCGCTTGAGTATTTCGTGGGCTTTGACGTCGAATTGCTGCAAGTCGCTCATGGGTAAATAAATACGGCCCCGCAGCGCATCTTCGCCCACGTCGCGAATGATATTGGTGAGTTGAAAAGCTTGGCCTAAAGCGTGGGCGTAGCGAGTGGTTTGTTCTTGGGTTTGTCCAAAAATCAGCGCGGCCACTTCCCCCACCACCCCAGCTACGAGGTGGCAATAGCGCTGCAGGTTGGGGTAGTCAAGGTAGCGGGTTTGTTCCAAATCCATTTGGCAGCCTTGAATGACGCTTTGCAAATGGTTTTGCGTGATTCCGTAGACCTCCGCGTGGGGCATCAGCGCCCGCATCACGGGGTGGCTGGGTGTGCCTGCAAAAGATTTGTCTACTTCGCTGCCCCACCACGCCAGTTTGGTGGCGGCCACACCGGAGTCCACCGCGTCGTCCACCACGTCATCGACCTCACGGCAAAAAGCATAAAAGGCGGTAATCGCTGCCCTGCGCGGAGCGGGAAGAAATAAAAACGCGTAGTAAAAACTGCTGCCCGAAGCAGCGGCTTTTTCTTGAACGTATTCTTCGGGCGTCATCAGCGTATTGTCGCTGTATCTGTCATTCGCAAAACCCGCCAAACGATGATTGGCGCATCCCACCAGCGCAAGCGCGGGCGCTGTTTAAAAACCTGGCTTTGAAGGCCCTCGACTTTGTCTTGAACCCGCAGTGCGCCTTGAATCACGAAACGCAGTTCCCACCCGGCCCGCCCGGGAATGCGGTGAACCAATGCGACGGACGACTGCATGAGGTGGCGCGTAGCTTGGCAACTTTGCACGACCAATGCGTTGGCTTTGCTGGTTCCAGCATCAGACGGTAAATTGTCAGATCGCAACTGCAGCGCCTCCATGGCATCTTGAGGAAAGTAACACCGCCCCCGGGGCAGATCGCGGCTGGGGTCTTGTAAAAAGTTGATGAGTTGTAGCGCGGTACAAACACCATCGCTTTGCGCCAATGAGTTGTCGTCGCGTATTCCGTACAGGTGAAGCAATAAACGCCCGACTGGATTAGCCGAGCGGCGGCAGTAGTCTCGTAACTCCGCCGTATCTGCATAGCCTTGGGCGTCCCGCGTTTTTTCAACGTCTTGAACAAAAGCGTCTAAAAGGTCATGCAGCAGTTGAACCGGCAGTTCGAAATTGTGAAGCGTGTGCGCAAGAGGCCCAAAAACCCAAGCCCAAGGGCCCTCTGGGTTCACCTGGCCTTGGCTTGCCAAGCGCAACGCCTCGCGGTAAGCGGCCAAGTCGCTGAGGCGCTGGGCGGCAGACGCGTCGCCCTCGTCTGCTAAGTCATCCGCGGTTCGGGCAAAGTGGTAAATGGCGGCAATAGGCGAGCGCAAGGCTGGCGGACACAAAAACGAGGCCACCGGGAAATTTTCGGAGTGCGTGATGGCGGGGGCGGGCGATGAAGAAAACTCAGTCATGGTTGGGGATTGTGCCTTGGGAAAATGGCGGGCAAACCCGGCGTTCCCAAAGGGGAATTGGCAATGGATTAGCAAGTTTTCACTACTAAAGTACACTACTAACCATTCGGTCATTAATTGGTTTTGACCGTATCTTTTTCTAAAATCCCATTTTTATGTCGTTCCAATCCCTGATTTCAGGCGCAATTTTGTGCGCTGTTGTATTGAGTTTGAGTGCCTGCTCTAAACCCGCCGTCACTGAAGAGCCGGTCCGTGCTGTCAAGGTGATTACCGTGGGCACAGAGGCGATGCAATCGGGCTCTGAATACGCAGGCGAGGTTCGTGCCCGCGTCGAGTCGCGTTTGGGCTTTAGAGTGGGAGGCAAGATCGTTCGCCGCCAAGCCGAGCTGGGGCAGCGTGTCAAAGTTGGAGATGTTTTAGCGCAGCTAGACGCGCAGGATTTGAAACTCGCCAGTGAAGCTGCTCGGGCGCAACTGAATGCAGCAAGCACCAACCGTGATTTAGCGGCAGCGGACTTCAAACGATTCAAAGATTTACGCGACCAAAATTTCATCAGCGCGGCGGAGCTAGAGCGGCGTGAGGCCAGCCTCAAAGCGGCCCAGGCCCAAGTCGACCAGGCCCAAGCGCAGTTTTCAGGTCAAGGCAACCAAGCCTCGTATGCCGCCCTTGTGGCAGACACCGCAGGCGTTGTGACCTCGGTAGAGGCCGAAGTCGGTCAGGTCGTTGGCGCTGGAACGCCCGTGGTTCGGATTGCCCAAGACGGGCCCCGCGATGTGGTGTTTTCAGTTCCAGAAGACAAAATTTTAAAAATCAAAGTTGGATCCGAGGTGTCCATTCGGGCTTGGTCTAACCCCGCCGTGTTCAAAGGCACCGTGCGCGAGGTTGCAGCCAGCGCCGACCCAGTTACCCGCACCTTCAGTGTCAAAGTCACCATGCAAGCAGCAGATGCTTTGCCCTTAGGCACGACCGTATCTGTGACGCCGCAGTCTTTAGATCGCTCTGGCCCTGCAGTCATCAAGTTACCTACCAGTGCGTTTCACCATGATGGAAAAAATGCAGCGGTTTGGGTGCTTGACCCGGCCCAAATGACGGTCAAATTGCAACCCGTTGTGATTGCCACAGCCGATGGCAATGACGTCGTTGTCTCGCAAGGCTTGGTGGCTGGTATGCAAGTGGTTGCAGCCGGCGTGCACGTGCTCGCGCCCGGTCAAAAAGTGACGGTGTACCAAGAAAAACCAGCAGCTGCGAAGTGAGCCAATGATGAACCCGCAAGCTCCGAATTCCCAGCAGCCTAAAGAAGCCTTCAACCTGTCCAAGTGGGCGCTAGACCACGCAGCGCTCACGCGCTACCTGATGATCGTTTTGATGGTCTTGGGGCTGGCCGCATATTTCCAACTCGGCCAAGACGAAGACCCGCCGTTTACTTTTCGCTTGATGGTGGTGAAGGCCTATTGGCCTGGAGCTACCGCGCAGCAAATGGCCGAACAGGTGACAGACAAAATTGAGCGAACGCTCCAAGAGGTACCTCACGCAGACAAGATTCGAAGCTTTTCTAAGCCGGGCGAAACGACCGTACTTTTTCAGGTGAAAGACTCCACCAAGGCGGGAGACGTCGCCAATATTTGGTACACCGTTCGAAAAAAAATTGGCGACATGCGAGCCACCTTGCCCGGTGGTGTGTTGGGACCGTTTTTTAATGACGAGTTTGGCGACGTGTATGGGGTGATTTACGCCTTAGAAGCCGATGGCTTTTCAAGCGCGGAAGTCAAAGACTTTGCCGACGATATTCGACAAAAATTACTGCGCGTAGCCGACGTTAATAAAGTCGAACAATTTGGTGTTCAAGACGAAAAACTCTACATCGAAATTTCGCAAAAACGCCTGTCCCAATTGGGGCTGGATATGAATCAAATATTGGCCCAACTGGCGCAACAAAATGCCGTGGAAAGCGCGGGGACCTTACAAACGCCTTTGGATGTTTTACAGGTGCGGGTTGCGGGACAGTTTGATGCGGTAGAGCAACTTGCTGCGATGCCGATTCGCGGCAGTTCTGGCAACCAATTGCGCTTAGGTGATATTGCAGAAATTAAACGCGGGTTGATTAATCCACCGCAAGTCAAAGTGCACTACCAAGGCAAACCGGTGGTGGCATTGGGTATTTCTATGGCCAAGGGGGGCGATATTTTGGCTTTGGGGAAATCGCTGAAAGCCAAAGTGAAATCTATCAATGCCGAATTGCCTGCGGGTTTGCGTTTGGTTGAAGTGCAAGACCAGCCCACAGCGGTGTCCAAATCTGTGAATGAATTTGTAAGCGTTTTGATTGAAGCGATCGTGATCGTCTTGGGCGTCAGCTTTGTGGCGCTGGGCCTGCACCGCCGTCCTGGCGTTCAGCCGTGGTACCTGCGCTATTACGTTGATATGCGTCCCGGTTTGGTGGTGGGTATTACGATTCCGCTGGTTTTGGCAGTGACGTTTTTGGGCATGTATTACTGGGGCATTGGCCTGCACAAAATTTCGCTGGGCTCGTTGATTATTGGCTTGGGCTTGCTGGTTGATGACGCAATCATCGCGGTGGAGATGATGGTACGAAAAATGGAAGAGGGCTACGACAAAGTGCGTGCGGCAACCTTCGCCTACGAAATTACCGCGATGCCTATGTTGACTGGAACCTTGATTACGGCCGTGGGATTCTTGCCTATTGGCATCGCCCAATCAACCGTCGGGGAATACACCTTTGCCATTTTTGGGGTCACGGTATTGGCGCTGGTATTGAGCTGGTTGGTATCGGTATATTTCGTTCCCTACCTGGGAACGTTGCTGCTGAAAGTCAAGCCTCACCAGGCTGGCGAGGCCAGCGAGGAATTGTTTGATACGCCTTTTTACAACACCTTTCGCAAGGCTGTGAACTGGTGTGTCTTGCACCGTTGGATCACCATCGGCATCATGATTGCAACCTTTGGTTTGGGTATTTTGGGCATGGGCAAAGTGCAGCAGCAGTTTTTCCCTGACTCAAGCCGCCCGGAGGTTTTGTTGGATGTTTGGTACCCCGAGGGAACCGCATTTGCAGCCAACGAAGCCACCACGCAGCGCATCGAGGCGCGTTTGATGAAAGAGGCAGGCGTTGAAAGTGTGTCAACGTGGATCGGTTCCGGAGTCCCGCGTTTTTACTTGCCGCTGGATTCGATTTTCCCCCAGTCCAATGTCTCGCAACTCATTATCTTGCCGCATGATTTGAAGCGCCGCGAGTCTTTGCGTATTGGCCTGCCAGCTTTGATGGCCCAAGAATTTCCTGAGGT
>Ga0209550_10005676_pt1 | contig 11669 bp, 7 predicted proteins | sample LauGreSuBDMM15SN_2_FD_187567 | JGI IMG/M metagenome (GOLD analysis project Ga0209550, IMG submission 187567) | Freshwater lake microbial communities from Lake Michigan, USA - Su13.BD.MM15.SN (SPAdes) (version 5) | ecosystem: Environmental > Aquatic > Freshwater > Lake | place: Lake Michigan, USA... | reverse complement strand
TTATTACCGTATACGTTATTGATGTGATGCGCGCCCATGTGTGTGCATCATCGGGTCGTGTGTTCAAAAATGCTCATGTTGATGTTCGTGGGATTCGTGCCGTGCTGCACCAAGCCTTGTCAAAGCCGTGCGCCCTGCTTCAAACCGTCCGGTCCCCTCATCGCTCATGCTCATACATGAATTACCGTAAATCGAAGCCAAGATCGAAGCAACAACCGAACCGTGTACATACAACTGTGAATGCCTCCACACAAAGGAGTTGTGAGGCAAGTCATGTGTGCCGTGTAACCTAACCAACGAGTGCCACAGAAGCCTGGGTGAAGCGTGTTTCGTCTCTTCACAGGCAAGCGTCTTTCCCACCTGTGTGTGGAGAGAAACTCTCGCCGCGGCCGCTCCGCGTGTTGGGTGGGGGCCATAGAATGCTGTCCGTCCGCAAAACTGCACTCATCACCGGCCTCAAGGTCGGAGGCCTCGAGGTGCGCAAGGCCGAGCTCGACTTCTACATATTGCGTTACATCATGACTTCCGGCGTCGCGACTGTCTGGACTGGTGAGTGCCACCTGCGTTAGTCACACACCCACCTGCCACAATGGCTGCGTGCAACTAACACACATCGTGCAACTCTCTGGCCTTCCAGCTCTTTCATACATGGGTCTCCTCAAAATCAAGATTGAGCCATACATGCGGCCCAACGACCACAAATTCTCGATTCAGGTCATGCTCTTCTACTCGTTTGGCTCGCTCACTCTGGCGTTCTCAATGTACATTATGCTGCTGTCCGCCTTTCTCGTGATTCACGCGCAGCGATATATGCTGCAGGGCCCGCCCAATGCCCTTCAAACGTGCGTGCACATCCTTGCTCGCAACTGGTCGCACGTGCGTTTGCTCGCGCTGACTGCATTCGCCTCACTCATCATCTCGGCGATGAGCATCATGTGGATCAAAGTAGACAAGTGGATGCAGAAGGACTTAATCGACCCATCCGTGGGCGATTGGCAGTCCGATTTTTCGCCGACCATCGGCGCGTTCGTGGCCACCGGCATCGTGATCGCCATCGTGTACAATGGCATTCGACGACTCTCGCACATGATGGTTGAGCTCAGCATCCCGTCGCACCACCTTGTCGGAGGCGACCTCACGCTGTTAATCAACCCAGACGATCCCGGCGCCGCGGACCCGGCGCCGCCGCAGGTGGTGGCCTCGGCCGGCAATGCCTCCTTCTCCACCAGCGACAGCGGTACGGGCTTGGGCGTGGGCTCACAGGCGGTCGACCGGGGCATAGACGTCGACCCTTGTCGAGCATCATCTCCGAATCCACTGCCATCCTCCTCAAGTGGCTCGTCGCAGACGCGCGAACTTGAGCCCTTGCCACCGGCGCCCGTGCCCCGACGAGCGTTCGACTTGATTGCCGAGAGCAACTCTAAAATCTCAGTCTCGATGACTGCCAGGGGACTTGATGAGCCCAAGTGGCAGTGATGAGTGAACGCCTGACCTCTTCAGTGACAGCCCGAGTCAGCCGGCTTTCAGCCGCATCTTTCAATACAATCTTCTTTCAGATGTTTGTTATCAAGAACGTGCACACAATTTATCGCACGTGGGTGTCGAATTATAACATGATTGGCTGTAAAAGCCGAGCCGTGGTATAGTCGGCCGCTTAGTATAACGAGATGCTTGCATTGCCGGTTCAGCCGCGCGGGTTGAATAGAGATTGAGAAATCGCGCGCATCGCCTTATCCTTCGGCCTTCGGGTCCCCTTGCGGCTGATCGCGGCCGCCGATGGCATCAAATCTGGCACCGTCGCCTCGGCGCTTTCGCGCTGCGGGTGTCACCCAATTTTCCAGCCAGCCGCGCTCCCTCACCTCCACGATGATATTCACAAGGGCGTACTTTACAACGGTGCCGAAGGCAACGTAAAGGCAGAGCAGCCTGAGCGTTCTCATCTTCCATGCATTGTACTCCGCCTCTGTGCGCTCGTAGTCACGTTTTTCTTGGGCGGCTTCGCGACGCATTCGGGCGTACTCGTGAGCTTCCTCGTCGGCATCCGACTCAGCTGCGTCCGCCGCATCGGCCTGTGCTCTACGAGCCTGCGCCCAGCTCGGGCCGCCGCCTTCCCGATGCTGCGAGTATCTCGATCCGTAATTGCCGTGATTGCGCAGCATCGCGTTCATTGCGAGCTGGCATTCGTTGTATTTCAGGGCGCAGCCGGTGCCTGGGATGTCGGGGTGCAGCTTGAGGGCTCGCATCTTGAAGGCGCGTTTGATCTCAGTGGGTGTTGCATCTGATGACACGCCGAGCACGGTGTGGTGCGCTACATGTAGACGACGGCGATAGTTATAGCTTGCGCCCGGCGCTCGCGCAATGTTCACTGCCGCTGGGATTCGCCCTCGGAAGGCCGACATCAAAAAGCGTTCGCGACGGCGCCCCGACTCATGGCGCCGGAGATAAGGACCTTCCTCGTCCTCCTCGTCGCCCTGGGCGGCGCCGCATCGACAAGCGTGGAAGAGGCGATCCAGGCAAGTCTCTTCGCATCATTTGCTGTCTGAGTAGCCCTCCTCTGCTAGCTCAGTAGCCCTCCACTGCCTCTTGCCTCTTTATCAACCCACTGACCACCGCCGTGCTGTCCGCCTCTCGTTTCTCGCAGTGCCTCTCGCAAACCCGCCTGCCCTTTGCGCGCGAGCGCGAGATTCTTTTGGACGAATTGTGCGCGTCGCAGGAAAAGTCACCTGTTACTGCACCGCTCTCCCTCCTGCAACTCCAGACGGACGAGGACTACGTCGTCTGGGCCCGAGTCGGCAATCTGTCGGGGACCGCACCTCCTGCCCTGCGTGGAGTCGCAGGCGTGCTCGACCCGCCGCGCGCCCGGGCACTGCTCTTTGGTGGATGCTTCGAGACTGTTCGTGCGCACGGCAAGTGCAGCGCCGACCTGATTGCGCACCACATCGATGCGAGCGCGTGGGTGGCCATCGACGTCCTCGCATCGACGGCCAAGCCGTCGGCGCGCGAGGGGGCAAGCGCGACTCAGGTTGGCGACTCCATCTACTACTTCGGCGGTGACGCCGAGGGCGCGCTGAGCAACGAGCTCTTCCAGCTAACCCCCGCCACGCTCGCGTGGCACCGCCCGTTTCTCACGGGCGCGCGCCCGCCTCCGCGCCACGAGCATGCGGCTGCCGCTCTCTCCGGCCGCCTGTGGCTCTTTGGCGGGGGCTCCGACGGCGGGTACTATGATGACCTGTGGGTCTTCGACCCGCCGAACGCACGCTGGTCACAGCCGTGGGCTCGCGGCGCCGCCCCTTCCGGGCGCAAGGGCCATGGCCTCGTGGCCATTGGGACGAATCTGTATCTGTGGGGTGGATGTGCAGCCACCTGCGCTGACGTGGCCGTGTACAGCTTCGACACGCTCTCGATGCGCTGGGAACGGCGCAACGGCACGACGGGCGCGCCACCCGTCCCGCGCGAGGGCCACGTCACTGCGGTCGTCCACGGGCGACTGATGATCCTTGGAGGCTGCGACGGCAAGCGAGGTGCGCACGCGCGCTCGTACGCCTTGAGAGGGACGCAGCCCGGCTACCACCGCATCCGCTCGGCGGCTCCATCCGCCCATCTGCTCTCTCGCTCACCACTCCCTCCGGTGCGCCGCCCTCTCTCGTGTCGCCCGGCAGGCAAATGCTTCGGCGGTGTCCACGTGTACGACCCGATCCGTGACCGTTGGACATCTCCCTCCGCCCTCGGTCGCTCGCTCCCCGTGCCTCGCCAGTTCGCAGCTCACGCGGTCGTTGGCTCCGAGGTGCTCGTGTACGGCGGCTGCTCCGTGCGCGGCGCGGTGGGCTCGATTGGCCTCGTGAGCAGCAGAGCCACCTCAACCTCGCTCTGCACCGATGAGGTCTGGTCCCTTACGGCGCACTTCACCTCGCTCGACGCCCCGTCAGAATGCCCCCGCAACTGTTCAGGCAATGGGCTGTGCCATCAGGGCATCTGCGCATGCGCGCCGGGCTTTGCGGGCTACGGCTGCGAGGTCGAGGCACAGTGCCACTCCAACTGCTCGTCGCACGGGCTGTGCGTCCACGGGCAGTGCTTCTGCGACCTCGGCTACGGCGGTGAAGACTGCTCGGTGCCGCAGCTGTGCGAGGGCATGTGCTCGCATCGTGGCGTGTGCCGGCACGGCCAGTGCTTCTGCGACCCGGGCTTTGGCGGCGCCAACTGCTCCGTGGAGCTCGGATGCCCACACGAGTGTTCGGGCCGCGGGCTGTGCGTACACGGCCAGTGCTACTGCGAGCCCGCCTTCGCTGGTCTCGGCTGCGAGCTGACGCTTGAGTGCCCCTCGAATTGCACCAACCATGGGCGCTGCCGCAAGGGGGCGTGTGTGTGTGAGCCGGGCTGGACCGGTGAGGACTGCTCCACCCACCTGCTGTGCCCGAATGAGTGCTCGGGCCACGGCGTGTGCGCCAACGGCCGTTGCTACTGCGACCCAGGCTTCATCGGGCTCGACTGTTACGAGCAGAAGCCGTGTCCTGGCATGTGCAACACGCACGGCATCTGCCTGGCGGGCGACTGCCTGTGCGCGCCCGGCTTTGGCGGCGCCGCGTGCACCGAGCTGCTCGGCGACCCTCCCTGCCCGAACAACTGCACCTCTGCGGAGCACGGGATTTGCCAGCACGGCGTTTGCCTGTGCCACCCTGGCTTCGAGGGCCTCGACTGCGCCATCATGGTCCCGTGTCCAAACGACTGCCACGAGCACGGCCTGTGCGCCAACGGCGTGTGCCTCTGCGAGACCGGCTACAGCGGCGTCGACTGCGTGCCAACGCGTCTGTGTCCGAATGCATGCGCCGGCAACGGCGAGTGCCTTGATGGCGAGTGTAATTGCGACCCGGGATGGGAAGGCACCGACTGCTCCACGCCCGAGGAGGGCGCGTGCCCAAACAGCTGCTCGGGCAATGGCTTCTGCCACAACGGCAAGTGTGCCTGCGAGCCGGGGTGGACGGGTGTGTCGTGCGACGTCAACCACGGCTGCAGTGTTGATGGCTCCATTTGCTCCGGCCATGGCTCATGCGCGCACGGTGCCTGCTACTGCCACCCGGGCTACACGGGCTTGCGGTGCGAGGTCACCGAGCTCTGCACGAACAACTGCTCGACGCACGGCGTCTGCCGCAACGGACGCTGCCACTGCGATCCCGGGTACAAGGGCGCTGCCTGCGAGGTGCCCACGCTCTGTGTGGGCAACTGCTCGGGCCACGGCCGATGCGAGTATGCCAAGTGCGTGTGCATGGCGGGCTGGCTCGGCGACGCGTGCGACCAGCCGGTCGGCTGCCCGAACGACTGCAGTGCGCACGGCGTATGCCGGGCCGGCGAGTGCCGGTGCCACCCCGGCTTCAGCGGGCGCGACTGCTCACAAGAACTCCCGTGCCCCTCCAACTGCTCCGGCCACGGCGTCTGCACGCTCGGCCAGTGCTTCTGCGATCCGGGCTTCGACGGGGAACAGTGTGAGCTGACGGCGCCGTGCCGAGGCGGGTGCTCCGACCGCGGCCAGTGCGTGCACGGCCAATGCTTCTGCGATCCGGGGTTTGAAGGCGCCGACTGCTCGGCACCGCTCTCGTGCCCCACCGCCGGCGTGCCGCGCCGCACATGCGGCGGCCGCGGTATCTGCCTACACGGCCGCTGCTCGTGCCTCGCTGGATGGTTTGGCTACGCCTGCGACTCACGCGAGCCCGCCGGTGCGCGCAGCCTGGGCGTGGCTGGCCGGTATGAGAGATCGTACCCGCTGACGTCGATGAGCCGCCCGAATGCGCTCGCCCTGCTCGAGCTTGGGGCCGACGAGCTCGAGGCAAAGGACGAGGACGCGGAGGACGAGGACGAGGAGGACGAGGAGGGCGAAGTGGCGAGCGGCGCTGATGCTCCCTTCCCTTCAGCTTCGTCCCCGCGCGAGCGCCGCTCCTTCGAGCGCTCGCACCGGCCCGCGTCACATGCCATCCTCGCGCTGCTACAAACGGCCGAGATCACGAGCGAGATCACGAGCGAGCTGCCACCGTCGCTCGAGGCGCTCCAGTGCGAGAAGCGCTGTTCCGGGCACGGCGCGTGCCTCGACGGGCGCTGTGTGTGTGCCCTCGGCTTCACGGGCGACGAGTGCGAGCTCACCTGCCGCTCAGACTGTGCGGGCCGTGGCCTGTGCATGCGAGGCGAGTGCGCGTGCGCTGCCGGGTACGCAGGCGCCGAGTGCTCCCAGGCTATCGCCGTGCGTCCTACGAGCTGCATCAACGACTGCTCGGGGCGCGGCATCTGCCGAGCGGGCTCGTGTGAGTGCGTCCAGGGTTGGGGCGGCCCCGACTGCGCCGAGGCGATGCCGTGCCCGGGCAACGGCTTATGCTCCGGCCACGGCGCGTGCATCGAGGGTCAGTGCGTCTGCGCCATCGGCTTCGGCGGCATCGACTGCGGCGTTCCGGTGAGCGTGTCCAACTGCCCTCGGGACTGCAACGGCCGGGGCGTCTGCCATGCGGGCAAGTGTGTGTGCCCCCCCGGATGGGCGGGGGAAGCATGCGAGGTGCATGCACCGTGCGTCAACGGCTGCTCCCTCCATGGCCTGTGTGATGAAGGGATGTGCCGTTGCGCCTCGGGATGGGGCGGCGAGGCGTGCGACCGGCGCGTGCCCGCGCAACTGACCCTCTGCCCTGCCGACTGCACTGGGCGCGGCGTGTGCAATGGGCGCACGTGCGAGTGCGCGCCGGGCTTTGCCGGCCTCGAGTGCTCCGTGCATGCGCCGTGCCCGAACGGGTGCTCTGAGCACGGGGTTTGCCGCGAGGGCCGTTGCATCTGTGCCCCGGGCTGGGACGGCACCGACTGCTCGACGGCCGTGATGCCGATCGGCTGCCCGAGCCAGTGCTCCGCGCATGGCGTCTGCGAGCGCGGCGTGTGCACGTGTGACGCCGGGTACACGGGCGCCGACTGCTCCGTGCAGATCGGAGTCACGGCCTGCCCGGCCGACTGCTCTGGCCGCGGAGTGTGCGAGGGCGGTCTGTGCGTGTGTGCGCTCGGCTTTGGCGGCGCCGACTGCTCAACGATCGCGCCGTGCCCTTCGAACTGCCACGAGCACGGCCTTTGCACCGATGGTCATTGTGAGTGCGCGGCGGGCTTCGGTGGCTCCAAGGGCGACTGCGCCCTGCGCGTCGACTTTGCGCCGACGGCGTGCCCGCACGACTGCAGCGGGCGCGGAGTGTGCCGACATGGCGCGTGCGCGTGCGTGAGCGGATGGACAGGCCGCGACTGCTCGGTCGCAGCGCCCTGCGCGCACGCATGCTCCGAGCACGGCGTGTGCTACGCTGGCGCTTGCCATTGCGCTCCCGGCTTCCAAGGCGACGACTGCTCACGCCCGTCCGCCTCCATCCGCCTTGCCACCGTCGCTGCCTCAAGCACGCACGGCGGCGGCGGTGCGCCCTACTCGCGCGCCGTGCACTCGGGCCTCTCGCTCGCGCCCGTTGGCTTCGGTCTGGGGGTGAGGGAGTGCCCGGCCCTTTGCTCGAGCCACGGCGTGTGCCGGCGAGGGGTGTGCATCTGTGCCCCCGGTTGGTTCGGCATCGACTGCGCCGACCACGCGGCGTGCGAGCCCGCCGATTGCTCGGGCCACGGCGTGTGCGAGCGCGGTGCATGCAAATGTGCCGTCGGTTACACCGGCGCCGGGTGCACCACCCGTGTGGGGACTGCACTGGCGACGAAGGATGCGACGGCCCTGCTTGGCTTCGATGTCAAACCGCGCGCGTCCTGTCCGCTCGAGTGCTCGGGCCACGGCGTGTGTCAGCTGGACGTGCATGGCCAGCCTGCGTGCGTCTGTGCGCCGGGCTGGAATGGCGTCGCGTGCGCCGTCGCGGCCATCTGCCCTCACGGCTGCTCGAGCTACGGCGTCTGCGCGTATGGCGTGTGCCTTTGTGCGGCAGGCTCGACCGGTCGTGACTGCTCTGGCGTCGTCAGTACCCCGGGTACCTTCTCGGCTTGCATGGATGACTGCGCAGGCGCGGGCGTCTGCCGCGACGGCGGCGTGTGCGAGTGCCTCCCGGGCTTCTCCGGCGTCAACTGCCTGCGCTCCGATCCATGCCCATTGGATTGCTCCGGTCGGGGGCTCTGTCGCGCCGTCGCGGGCGGCGGCTCGGTGTGCGAGTGCGCCTCTGGCTGGGCCGGCCTCGCCTGCGACCAGCCTTCCCCACAGCCCGTCGCGCCGGGCGGCATCACGCCGTGCCCTGCCGACTGCTCCGGTCGCGGCGTCTGTGCGACCGACCATCTAATTGGCCGGGCACAGTGCGTCTGCGCACCCGGCTTCCGCGGCCTCATGTGCGAGCGTGAGAACCGCTGCCCCGCCGAGTGCTCGATGCACGGCCTGTGCATTGAGGGTGCGTGCGTGTGCGCGCCCGGCTACTCCGGCCGTGGCTGCGAGGAAGAGTTGCCAGTGCCCCTAGCGGCGCAGGCCGTAGCGCTCAACTCGGCGCGGCACTGCCCGAACAAGTGCTGGGGCCGCGGCGTGTGCGCGGCCGGCGGCGTGTGCCAGTGCGAGCCCGGCTACGTGGGCGACGACTGCTCATCGCTCGCGCCGTGCCCCGGCGACTGCTCCGGCCGCGGCCAGTGTGCGCACGGCCAATGCTTCTGCGACCCAGGCTGGGGGGGCGTCAACTGCTCCTCGCCCCTCCCCTGTCCCAATGGGTGCTCCGACCGCGGCGTGTGCGTCAACGGCCAATGCTACTGCGACCCGGGCTACAGCGCAGACGACTGCTCCGTCGCCCCGCACGTCGACGCCGTCCTCACGATTTCGCCGCTGACCCTCGTGGTGCTCGCGGTGCTCGCTGTGCTCGTGGGGATCGCGGCGGGCGCTGGCCTCAAGGCGGCGTCTGACCAGCGACGGCGCGCGCGTCTGATCCGGTACATTCAGGAGAGCGACGCCCAGGCGCCCTTTGTGTCGGGCGAGCTGCGCGACGCGGTGACGAGCGGATCGGGATGGAGGTGAGAGGGTCAGAACAATTGTGGATGCCCGGTCGTAGCACATTTGGTTCGAGAAGCACAATGTGAGTGCGTGCGTATTGTACGCATGGTGTTGCGCATGTGTACCATGGTTGGCATTAAACTTGGCTGGACAACTTGTGAGGCGTGACGTGTGCCCAACAAGACGCGTAACGTCTCCGTATGTTTCGCCCCTCGCGCCTCGGGGTGTCGGGAGACCCGCGCCCGCGCCGACCTATCAATCGACCTATCAAACTAACCGGACCGCAAAGGCGAGGCCCGCCGCCCAAGGGGTCGTATCGCTAGTGACCTACGGCGATGTTGACGCTAGCATGTGCCGCTACGTCGCTAGCATGTGCGATGTTGATGGTTGCGCCCACGCACAGCATCCACTTGCACCGCAGCACCACTTGCATGATGGCTGCGGAGTCGTCACGAATCCTCGTGGTTGGCTCCATCAACATTGACCTCTACAGACGCCTCGATGCAGATTCGGCCGCCACCTTCGGCGGTTTTGAGGTGCCTGTCCCTCTTAAAAGTGTCAAGGGCATGACGCTGCCCGCCGCTTCCTTTGTTCAAAAGGTCCCAGGCCTGGAGGGCGAGGCGGAAGATGGCGACGAGGAGGCGCTCGTGCTGGCAATGGACGGGCCGTTTGAGCAGAAAACGGGTGGCAAAGGCGCAAACACAGCAGCGGCCGCCGGCCAGACGACCGCGTGCGAATTCATCGGCAACTTGGGCGGCGCGTCCAAGGCCGCGAACGCCGCGCTGCTCGCCGACCTTGCCAAATATGGCGCAGTCGACGTGTCACGATGCGCCATCTTGCCTGGCGTGCCCACAGGAACGGCGTACATCCTGCGCTACCCCGACAATGACAATGGCATCGTCCTCATCGGTGGTGCGAACCAGAGGTGGCCTGAGGCCGTGGCGCTGCGCGAGGGTGAACAGGGTGCCAGGCTGCGAGCGGCCATCGACGGGTGCGCAGCGGTGATGCTCCAACGCGAGGTGCCCGCGCACGTGAACGTGGTCACCGCGGCGCTCGCGCGGGCGCGCGGCGTGCCCGTCTTCATGGACGTGGGTGGCACGGACGCACCGATCGACACGGCGCTCATGTCCCACCTGAGCGTCATCTGCCCTAATGAAAGCGAGCTCACCTTCATCTCCGGCATCGAGACGCGTGACGAAACCGGCGCCGTGCGTGGCGAGCGTGTGCGCGAGGCGGTGGCGGCCCTCAAGGCGCAGTTCGGCGCGGCGGGCAACCCGAGCATCGAGGTGCTCGTCACTCTTGGTTCGAGAGGTTCCGTGTGGTTCGGCCCCGACTGGACGCTCGATGCCGTTGACGAAACACGGGAGATATGCATGGGCTGCTACCGGCTCGCCACTCCTGACGGGCTGCCCGTCGACACTACGGGTGCGGGCGATTGTTTCCGTGGCAGTTACGTGGCCGCTCGGTACGGCGAGGGCAAAGAGGTCCTCGAGGCCCTGCGGTGGGCCGCGGCAGCCTCGTCCCTCGCGTGCGAAGTCAACGGCGCCATGCCGAGCATGCCGAGCCGCGACAAGATCATGGCGCGGGTAGTGGAGCCGCTGGCCTTCCAAGGCGGGTTGGTCTGAGCGGGAACGCCTGCTTTTTGTCGAATCTAGGAGCTCAAGACGTCTACGTTTGAAGATAGCGGGGACCAGCTGGCGGCGGCGGGCGGCCGGTTCGGATTCGGTCCCCGTCCACTGTCCGCGTCCCGCCCCGCGCACGACCGCCCGTCCAGCGTCCCGGGGCGCCTTGTGGGGCCCCGCGTCGTAACGTAAGTCGCTGTAGCCGTCAGGTCGACCGTGTTCGCGGACGACGGCACGATCGCGCGATGGACGATCCCCGCGAGGTGCGGTGCTCCCGTCAGGTCGACCGTTCGCGGTCGCGCGGACGGGATACATACACGATCGACGATGCGGACGATCCCCGGTGCGGGATGCGCAGGCGGATGTAGATCGACCCGTGCGGGGGCTGCAGGCGTGCGTTGCCTGGCTCCTGTGGCTGGGGTGTGTTTAGACTGTTACTAACGAAGCACATTTTCGCATGCAGCATCGTGCGCGGCTACCTTCTTGAGTGCATCTCTCAACCGCCGTACGCTCGCATCGCCCTCGCGCGCACACCATTCATTCGAATCCGCAGCGCGCCTCGAGTGGAGGATTGCAGCGAAGCTGCTTAAGTCCAGCCCTATTGTGACCCACAAGATGGCACGGATCACGTCTCGCAAACACCTCAGAATGCCCTCTTGCGGCTCGCCGGTCTCCACTGTGCGCACGCGCACGCGCACGCCGAGTGCAGCAAAAATGAGCGTCCCGACCGCTCCAGCACGCCTCGAGTGTGCACGGGCCGTACACAGCGTGCATTGTTTGATGCCGGCACTCGCAACGTCGGGAGCGAGCGAAGTGCAATTTGACACCGTGTCGACTGCCCGGCGGTCCACGCATACGCTCACATCGTGGCGTTTCACAGCAGCCAGTTCTGACACCAGATCAGACTCTGCGGCGGCACCAGATGAGAGCAACACGACGCGGACCTGTGGCAACGCGGCTACTGAGCGAGCTGCAGCACATTCGCGCAGCTTGTCACCGCCGAGGATGATGAAGAGGCCGGTCTCGGTGCTGCTAGTAGTGTGTGTCAGCGTGGAGGCCACGCGTAGCAGCGCTGCCATGTCGACGAGCAGCTC
>Ga0209550_10005674_pt1 | contig 11672 bp, 9 predicted proteins | sample LauGreSuBDMM15SN_2_FD_187567 | JGI IMG/M metagenome (GOLD analysis project Ga0209550, IMG submission 187567) | Freshwater lake microbial communities from Lake Michigan, USA - Su13.BD.MM15.SN (SPAdes) (version 5) | ecosystem: Environmental > Aquatic > Freshwater > Lake | place: Lake Michigan, USA... | reverse complement strand
CCACAGTGAGGATGTCGATGTGTCTCAGTCTCACTTGTCACGTACTTTGTTAGACGGGCCTGCACTGGCAAGTGGCATCCGTATGTGTGCATTGCGGGGAGAGAGAGATGACTAATGACAATGAGAGCGCGGTGACGAGAGACTTTTGAGAGAGGGTCGCAGAGTGGGGGGCTGGCTGCCGAAGGCGCCGGAGATAGGCTATAGCCAACGTGAGGCTAGCCGAGCAGACTCGCACTGGTGGTGCGTCGCAACTTGCGGAGTGTTTTGATAATACGGTACTATTTAGAATTTACTTCAGAAACGCATCGGGCTACTGTGCACTGTAGATCGCACAATCATGTAGCGCGTTTGGTCGCTTGCCCACCCATTTACTTGGCTACTTGCCTACCAGATGAGGTGCTCTATGAGGGGCACAGTGCTGAGCAAGCGGCATGATCTGGAAGGGCCGCTCACGAATCTCACTCTCGAGGGTCGACGACGTCTTCCACACCTGGAACGCGCCGAGGTGATCCTCGGCACAGCCCTCCTTTGGTCGCGCGGATCCCCTCAAGAAGGCGTGGGCGCTCTGCGCCTCTGTAGCCCACCCCTTGCGTTGCAGCCATTGATCGACTGCCTTGCGCGAGCCGCCGAAGGCGCTGTAGTCGTCGACATACATCCACCCTCCCGGTGAGACGAGTGGCCAGAGGACCTCGAGCTCGACGCGTGTGCTCTCGTACCAGTCAGTATCGAGGCGGAGCACGGCGATGGCTCGCGGTAGTGTAATCGATGGATCACGCAGAGTGTCCTCGACTTTACCCTTGACAAAGCGGAAGCTAGCCTCTGGCATGCCAGTGCGAGCGATCGTCCGTCTCACGTCGTCGAGTGGCGCGTAGGCCCACTTGCCGTCGCGCACACCTCCTGGTGCGCTCTTGGCGGTTCCATTTGTGATCCGGCTGTAGTACCATCGCGACCGGCGGTCATCGTCGCCGGTTGGCGCAGGCATGCCTTCAAAAGTGTCAAAGAGCCAATGAGTTCGAGGGCGCGCCGAGTCGCCGTGCAGCCTCTGCGCCAATGCCATCATGCAAGACAAGCCGCCCTTCCATACGCCGAGCTCAACCACATCACCCGGAACACCATTTGCATTCACCCTGACTACAGCATTGTGTGCCATGCGCGCATTGAAACGTGGAACCATGGTAGCGTTCTCGCATATGCTCCAGTGCGCGTCGACCGGTTTAGCCGACGACGAATGCCTAGGCTTCATCACAACACGACCTTTTCTGGAGTCAAGACTCGGACGCAGAAACTCGGTCACATCGAGACTCAAGGTCGGTGCATGAAGGTGATCAGCGATCTGTTCATTTCGAACCTCTGTGAACGTGATTTTCATGCCGACTTCGCATCGTGAACGCCAACGCTCGCCTCTCTGGACCCTCTCTCCCTCCAAGACCCATGGGCGACGATTACGATGAGGACTTCGAAGACTACGAGGCCGGTGCGCGCTCTGTTCGCCCGTAATCACCCCTCGGTCGACCCTTGCCCGCTCACGTCGCTCTTGCTCTCGCCTCCCTCGCAGACGACTTTGAAGACGACGAAGGAGGCGCGGCTGAGGCCGCAAAGGCGCAGGCCGAGGCCGAGGCGGCGCAACGGGCGCAGCAGCGGCGGCAGCAAGCAGCACGCCAGCCATTGGTACCAGCCGCTGGCGGATCGCAAACGCAGCCGCTGCAGCAAGCCAACATCAGCCGAGGGCCGTCGGCGGCACCACAGTCGGGGAGGATGATGCCGCCGATGGCAAAGGCGGAGCCCGCGCCGCGCCGATTCATCGCGCCGCCGAGCAATGAGGCGCGCCAGCTCAAGGAGCAGCGCGCGGCGCGGCTCAAGGCACTTCGCTCGGTGTTGCAGTTGCGCGCGGTCGACATCACTCTGTATGATGCGCCGCCGCTCACTCCGTACGAGCTGCACACGCGACACGCGGGGACGAAGCGCGTCAAGAACGTGCAGACGGGCGACGACGACGTGAGCGTGGGCGTGCAGACCGAGGAGATCGAGACCGACGCGTTCGCGTGCCAGTGGCCCGAGGACGGCACCGTGGCGAGTACGACCTCGTCATCTCTGGAGGCAAGCGCCTCTGCCCAGACCGCCACGTTGCTCACCGCCAACATCGGCCGCCTGCGCCGTTTCCTGGGGAGCGCGGGGCAGGTGGTCGAGACCCTGTGCTCCGAGAACCTGATCGCCGCCGCCAGTGGCGCTGACGCCGTCCAGCAGCCGAACGCCCTCCCCTTCTCGGTGCGGCACAGCCTGCTGCAGCTGCCGTCAGCCCTGGGGGAGAGAGTGCCGCACGATCTGACCTTCGACGCGTCGGGCGGCGGGCTGCTGGTCGCGTACGGCAAGCCGCTCGACCAGGAGCCGCCCGCCGAAGTGCTCAGCCGCAAGCGCGACGTCGCTGTGCTGCGCCGGCTCGCCGCGGGCGGCTGCCTCGCGCTCTGGAAGATCTATGCGCCCGAGATGCCCTGGGCGATGATGCGCTGCGCGGGAGTTCCGAGCTGCTGTATGCTGCCCGAGGCGAAGCCACACCTCGCATTTGCGGGCACCGAAGAGGGCGCGGTGCAGCTGTGGAACCTTCGCGAGCCGGGAGCATCCCACCCGTCGGTGGAACTCGGCGACAAGCCTCCGTTTGATCGTCTGCACTTGCGCTCTCCCACGTACGCCTCCGACTGCCTCGCCATGAGCTCACACACGTCTCCGGTGGCGTCCCTCACGGCGCTGCCCATCTCGGGCGACGCCCAGGAGGACGCGAGCCTCTCCATTGCGTCCCTCGACGTTGAAGGCACCCTCATCATCTGGCTCGTGCTCGAGGCTGTCGAGCTCGATGCGCATGATCTTGGCCAAGCCGTTGGCAGCAAGGAGCGCTTGTTGCTGACCGGCTCGACTTCGATGACGGGCGGCGTCGCGCCGCTCGCACGTGGCAATTCGGCGGTCCTTCCCACCAAATGCGTCCACTTCGCCTTCGTGCCCACCGACCCGACGCGCGTTGTCGTGGGCACCGACCTGCCGCAGCTCCTCCACCGCTCCCGGTACTCCTCCGTGCCGCTCTCGCCCGACGCCTTCGAGCCCGGCACCGACGTGCCCGCGCGCGACGCGCCGCAGAACGCGAGCGGCGTCGCCTCGATTGCCTTCCACCCCAAGCTGCCGGCCTACTTCTTGGTTGGTCGCGCCAACGGCTCCGCGGCGCTCTATCACGTCGATGACGCGCGCCCGTTGCGCACCTTTGTTGGCTTCGCCGCGCCCGGCGCGGCGCTCGTGCACGTGTGCTGGTGCCCGGCGCGGCCGAGCGTCTTTTGGGCGCTCGACTCCGACGACCGCATGCATATCTTCGATCTCCTCAAGGGGAGTGGCATGCCGGAAGTCACATGCCCTGTGGCGACGCGGGGACCCGACTCGCCCACCCGTCGAATGGGCGGCGGAGCAAGTTTCGTCCAACCGGGCGCTGCGGAACGGCGCCGCGAGCCGGGCGACCCGGACGACCCCGCGACCATGGAGGCCATGCGTAAGATGCGGTTCGCCCTCGACGCGCGCTCGGAGAGCGCGAACACGCGCAAGGGGTCGGCCGGCGCGCGCCAGCGGCTCGCCGCAATCACGTGCCGCGGCCACCAACGGCTCTCCGGCGTCGAGGTGCACGTGCTCGTTGAGCGCTACGCGACGGCGGAGGCCGACGAACTTATCAAGCTCGAGCACGTGCTCGACGCGCTGTGATGAGCGCATCCGCCGACGAACTTATCAAGCTCGAGCACGTGCTCGACGCGCTGTGATGAGCCAGGATGTGCATGCAGCGGAGGTGTGGGAGAAGCAGAAGCGAGAAGGCTCGCGTGCCGTTTAACCGGTAGCAGTCGTCCAACTCCGTGCGGGTGAGCGGTGCCGGGGGCAGGTGGGGAAATTCGCGCCGAGAGTGCGGCTATGTCGCGAATCGTACCCAGAACCCGCGACTCGCCCCGCCCCCCGAGCGTCCACTAAGCTCCCTTGACGGCTCCCACTGACGACTGAGCTCCCCCGGGTGCGCGGCGTGGGGCGGAGCGACGCGCGGCACCCCGCCCGGCGCACCGTCCGGTCCGGTGCGGGCGCCCGCCCACCTTGACCTTCTAATAGCTTATGTGTATCGATGCTTGTGCTGCGCCCTGTGCGGACGCGGCGGCAGTGGCGGAGTGGATGTACACACGCCACATACCACCTCAAAGCTTTCAATCGCATTAATAGCTTTCAAACGAGAAACGCCAGCGCGCAGCGGATCGCGAGAGTGACCCCGGCACGGTGTAGACTATGATCACGTTTCACGCATACGATCGTCACACGGGTCGCAGCAGTCCCCGCACAGCAGCTCGAGCGCCCAATCGCCGTCATCCTCGCCATGCACCGCCCTTGCTGGCGACGGTGCTGGCGGCGCCACCGCCGTGCGCACGCGACGCGTCTGCTGATCGACCGTCTCCCAACCGTCGCCCTCGAGCCCTCGCTTGCGCTGAAACCGCTCGCGCCCCTCGCGCGTACAAGGCCCTTCGTGCTGCAGCTTAGGGTCGCGCACAAGGCTGTGGTCGTCGCGGTAGGCTAGCACACTGTATCCGCTGTCGATGACGCAAATGCGGTACGCGGCAGCCTCCTCCGCGCCCCATGCGCCACACTGCGCCCACTGCTCAGCCACGACTCCCGCCGCCCACCTCAGCTTGCGCCAGGTACCTGCTGCCACGAGGCACACGACGTGATCGCCAACGGCGAAGCGCAGTGCGTGGCGTGAGGGGCCCACCCTTGGCGGGAGCGGCCCATCCTCGGACGCCGCAAAGCTATCGGGCCAGCACATCTCCGGCACGATGCATTCCTCATCATCGGCCGGCACACTCACGAGTTTCTGTGTGCCATCCAGCATGACGACATATGGAATGACGCCGTCGGTCGAATGTCCCAGGGGATCCTCTAGCGGCTCGTCTACCAGGCTCACGACGCCGAGGCACCATCCAGGCCTGCCGCGGTAGCAGCACACACGATCACCGATACAGAATGGTGGAGGTGCCTCGTTGTCCTCAGCTAGCGTTGATGGCGCCTCTTCGTCCTCATCTTCGTTGGGTGGCGGAGCCGGCGCCTCGTTGGCACTGCCGATGTTCTGCGGTGCTGGTGCCTCCTCCTGCTCGTCATCGATTGACGTCGGTCGTGGTGGTCGGGACATTGGGCCACACGCTCTTGCGAACGCCTTGGCTTACAAATCGCAAGCACGGGCTCCTTACACGGACTTACATCTTTTTGCACGACCCAGAAATGCAAACACGTTTCTGTGGTTTGTGTGTCACGCGTCTCGCTCGCTCGCTGATTAATTCTGTATCGTCGGAGCCGTCCGCTCGAAGCAATGGACATCGCGACATGGTTCGGAGGAGGGGCGAAGAAGGAGAAGATCGACGAGCCGACCAAAGACGACACGGCGCCGCCTGGGCGTGTTGCCGTGCGGCGCGTGTACACTTCTGATGAGCGAGTCGCTGCGCTCCTCGAGGGCCTCGAGGGCAAAGCGCCACCGAAGATCGCCGAGTACATCAAGATCCTGAAGCCCGTGATCATCCCTTTCGTCAACATCTCGATCACGGTGTTCAACATCATCGGCCCATTGTACGTCAAGGCGGCGGTGCTCATCTACAACTTCATCAACGCTCTGCCCCTGGAGCTCTTCCGTGCGTTCCTCGGCCTAGGCCTGTGCTTCTTCGGCGGCTCATACTGCGCGAGCATCGCCGCTTGCGAGGCGTTCTACGCCCTCGGATGGCCGCAGACGCGCAGCTACCTCGTGGACGTGTACGATAGCGCCATCCAGGTGTACGAGGCGAACCAGAAGGACGAGCTCAAGGATGAGGACGGCGACGGCGTTCCAGACGTCAAGCAGATTGAAGCCAAGGAGCTCCTCGACCGGAAGGTGAAGATGGCCGCCAAGGCTATCCAGGACCCGCAGAAGCTGAGCGCGGCCATTGGCGGGCTGTGGACGGGCTGGCTCGCCGTGCAGGGTGTGCTCCGGATTAAGTTTGCGCGCACCGTCAGCCTCGCGATCTCGTGCTCGCAGCTCGTCGAGATCAAGGTGTGCCAGTTCTCCGTGCCAGTGCTCAAGGAATTTGTGAGCAAGGAGTTTGTGCACTGGCTGCCCGTCACGATCAACTCGTTCACCAGAGCCTTCTTCGTCTACTTGGCGTGGAAGCTGCAGGAGGTCGTGTCGGCTGTCCAATCGGGCATGCGTGGCGGCCTGATGTTCTCACGCTCCCTGCTCAACTTTATCAACAATCGCGGCATGAAGAGCCTGTGGGGACTGTCGCTCGAGGAGGAGCACACATACCTGGACGAGGTCATCGGCTACGCGGTCGCCGCGTGCGGCATCTTCTTCCAATGGCACTTTGGGTTCGCGATGCCCTTCCCGTTCAATCTCGTCATGTTCCCGATGGACTGCATCGAGTGGTATGTGCGCTGGTCTGTCACGCACGGCGGCCAGGCGTAATGCTCGTGACTCGGAGTTCGGTGGACGCAGTATTTGTGTATGGTGCGACTTTGTGCGACTCTTGGTCGACTCAAGATGAGCTCATGTTTGGTTCGTGTCGTGTGTTTATCACGTGTGTGCCCGGTGCCATACCTGTCCGTGACTGTCTCAGTCCCAGCCCCATGTCAAAGAACATCACCGGAATCCAATCATGTCCAATCACGAAACACCTCGGGAGGGAGACTCCCTGTGCCGAAGGGCGGTCCGCCGCGCCGAGCGAGCCGCCGCCGCGGCCGACATGCCGAGCGGGATTGAGGTCGGCGCTCGCTGCATCGCACCGAGCGCAAGACCTCCCACGTGTGCATCGGATTGACGCAGAACTGCTTCCGCTCGCAGGTGCCCTACGAGCTACGAACCTCATCGATTGCGGGCAAGGGCATCTTTGCCACCGCACCGATTGCCCGTGGCACACGAATCTGGCGATATGAGATCGGCGTGAGCGTGGTTACTTATACGAATGAGTCGGAGGTGCGCAAGCGACTGGTTGGTTTGAGCAAAGAGGAGGCGGTCGAGTTCCTCGAGCACGTGTACACGTATGGCGGCGTAGTCATCGAGATCTTGGACGATGCCAAGGTGTATAACCATGCTGCTGACCACAACACCGGAAATCATCCGGATGACGAGGCTGGCGAAATGTACGCGCCCGATCACACATACGCGCGGCGCGACATCGCCGCTGGCGAAGAGCTGACGGATGACTACGCCACGTACGAAACCATTGATTGGTACGAGAGCATCTGCAAAGAATATGCCGCCATCTCGTGCGTCAACGTCGGCCACACTTATCGCGAGGATAACATGCCGCCCACTGCTTTGCCTGCCGCACCGGCCGAACCGGAGTTCGATATGAAGGCGCTCAAGGAGCAGGAGGCGGCAGAGTTGAAGAAGAAGATTGAGGAGAACGCCAAGAAGGCGAAGGAGAAGGAGAAGGAGGAGGACGCGAGAATCGCCAGGATGCAGGAGCTCGAGGCCTCGGGCATCAAGGTGGCGGGTGGCATGCACAAGTTTGACGCGTCCGAGGTCGACGTGCACGGCGGCAACGCGACGGCCGACGACTTTCTGGATGCCTTTGGCATGTGAGCTTGAGCTATGGTGAGCTGAGCGCCATATTGAGCGCTGGCCTTGGGAGCGAGAGGCAGGCGCTGGGAACAAAGAGCGAGGTGCGGCGACCAGTCTCTCTCTTGCTCGTCAGAGGACATGGCATCGCGCTTTGGGAAGAGCCACGGGGAGCTGCTTGTTGGGCGTACCCCTGTGCGTCTGCGGTGCTCCGCTCAGCAGCGCTTTATGGAGCTCGCGCGGGGCGCGAATTGAGGGCGTTCGTCCAAACGACGCGACCGCGGACACTGCCGCGTCCGGTACACGGCAGCACGGGCCCACGGCTCCGCGTCCAGTCCGGTCCGCGGTCCGGTCCGCGGTCCGGTCGCGGCGGTCGGCTGCGGCTCCGCGGCTCACACTAAGTGTCACGCCCTCCGTTCGCACCGCCGCCGCGCGCGCGCCGCGAATCCCGACTCGCCGACCGGCTGACACGACGGGATCGAATCGGATGCGATTCGCGTGGTATCTGGAAATAAATCGATAAATCATACGACGCAAAATCAAAAAAACATAGCTCGATTTGGATTCACGGACGGTGTAAGCTTTGTGTGCACGAAAATAGCGCCAGACGAGGCGTAACGGGCGATCGGATGCGCGATGGCGAACGGGCCTCCGAGCGCGAGCCCGGAGGTACCGGCTACCCACATGCGGCTACCGCGTACTTGTTCCGCGTACCGCCCGACGCCGCGTACGCGCCGCGCGGGCCGCGGGGTATTCGAGTGCCGGCGAGGTACGGCCGTACGGGCGAGCGGACCCGGGACGCACAGCCGCCGCACGAAACCATGTCAACACGAAACTCATGTACACACACTCGCACCGCACACCCACTGTGTCGACACCGCAAGGCATCTGATGGCTAATAGCTCGTGTACAGTATGGCTAGCAGCAGCTGAAAGGCTCTTGGGCAGACTGACGCCTCAGCATGCATTGGGCAGACTGACATCTCAGCATGCATTGGGCAGACTGACGTCTCAGCATGCATTGGGCAGACTGACGCCTCAGCATGCATTGTGGGCAGACCGTGACGCCTCAGCATGCATTCAGCCTGCATGCCGTCAGCCTCGGCATCCTGATCAGCATTCGCTCGCAGGTCCCTCGATCGCAAGCCTCGTTTGCAAGCCCCCTTGCGAGCGAGGGTCCGTTGCATTCGCTCACAAGCCCCTCGCTCGCAAGCTCCACGGCACAACACCTCGCAGGCTTAGCTGCCCGACGCATAGTTGTAGGACTTGTTCCTGGGCTTCGAGCCAGCGGCCAGCGTCTCCGTCTTTTTCACCTTATGCCTCTTCTTGTTCCCCTCCTTGAAGACCATCAAGTCCTTCTCACGCTGCTGTCGCTCGAGGAGCTCGGGGTCGTCCCAGGCCGATTGCCACTCCGCGATCTCCTCAACTGGCTCTGGGAGTGACGGGAATTGCATGCCGGCCACCCAGTCCAGGTCGGAAGCGTCGTCAGCAGAGCTGGAGGCCTGTTTGTTGTACGGAGAGCCATCCACGGCTGCTAGCCTTGCGAGGAAGTCACCCCCTGAAGAAGGCGACCCAGCTGATTTGGGTGACCGCTTGGATTTTGGTGATGGTGTGCACGCCAGCGACGTGTGCTTCTTCGGCATCGGCAGCCCAACGTTCTTGGCGATAGCTCCGGCTTCGTCAAGTGTGATCAGCCCGTCAGGCTTCCCTTCGTACGTGCGCACCGCGGCAACCAGCTGCTCGGATCGTGGGTCGGCGAGCACACGCGTTCCCTCAAGGATCGGCTTCCCAACCTCAAAAGACGAGAGAAGCGTGCCGCCCTCGGGATCCAAAAACACTCCACGCCCATGGCGCCGTGCGTCCGCATAATAGCCAACGTATGCCTCGCCAGAGGGGTAGCGCTCCATGGCCGAGCCAGAGAAGCCCTGCGGGAAGGACACCACGACTTTAGGTTCGCCATGATCCAGCAAAGCTTTGAAGGGGCTGTCCGGCGATTGCACGCTGTAATCTACAGAAAAATTGCTCGAAGGAAACTGAACGGGAGGCTTTGCAAGCACCTCGGGAGACGGAGGCCTTATCGGCTTCGGCGGCGACGTTCCAAGCGAACCTCCCTGCCAGGCGCCGCTGCCGCTCCGGGCGACGCCGGCGAGCATGTGGCCGTGCGTGTGCGCGTGGTTCCAAATATGTTTCAAGTTTTTCGCTCGATGAAACCTTCACAAACTCAGTTTCCCACAGCCCCCTTCAGCGCGACCCAGCGCAAGCCCGCGCCCAGGAGTGCGTCCAGGGGCACCACGCTCACGAACGACTCGCGGTCGTCATGCCCCCAGGACAACGTCACGCATCGCCGAGCCCTACCCGTTTCGGGGTTCTCTGGCATCGTCCACATCAGTCCGATTGGGAACTGAATCTTGCCCTCTGCCCCACGCAGCTTTTCGTGCACTGCTCGGACGGGTGCGGGTGGCAGCAGCAGACCGTCTGGGAGATCGCCTGGGAGATCCGGGAGATCGCGCGGGAGATCGGACGAGCTACCCGCGGGGTGGGCGGTTGGGAAGTGGCCAAGTGTGTGAGAGTGGGACGAGTCGGAAGAGGCGGCTCTCCGCTCGTGATGAACGGCGTCATGTTCGAGCGTCGGCACCGCAGAAGTTGCATCAGGGAGGCGGAGCCGGAATTCACGACTCGTCGCGAAGAGACCGAAGGGCGGCTCCGTGCTGAACGTGTACGCGAACATAGCGTACGAGCGCCATCGGTGCCGACGTTTGCACCGGGCCCGAGCGGCCGGTCCCTTGCGCCGCACATCGTCCCTGTTGCAGCTCCACGTCATCGTGTGCCCGACCGCGAGCATATGTGTCTCGTTCAGCTGGAGCGCTGGAGTGCCGCCTGACACATCGGCATGCGCCGCGGCGCCCATAGCGCGCCCAAGCGTACCTGGGGAGAGGGTGCCGTGGTGAGAGCTTGCATGCGGCGGGCGCCCAGGGCGCGCCCAAGCCAGGCCCTACAAGCGAAGCGCACCTCCTGTTCCAATTGCATCCCCAATCGGTGGCGCATCCCAACGGTCAAGCAGGACGCCAGTCCGCAGGTCGAGCCGAAGCGTGACAGTGCGGCCGTGCCCGTCGTCGAGCCACTGCTTCAGGTAGATGGGCGAGCTGTGCTCGTCTCCGTGGCTCTGCCGGGCACTGGAAGCTACGGTGAAAGGTACCCAATTCTTCTCAATCGCCGAGAGGTTCAGCAACGCAGGTGAAGACGGCTGTAGGTGCTGCACGGGCCCAAGGGAGGCGCGTGGCAGCGAGCTCGCGGGTCCGGCTGAGGAGAGTGCGCGTTCCGTGATGTCGTCGTCGACGTACAGCGTGCGCACATGGATTTGGCGGTGATATGGTAGCGCCGGAGATGCGGCTCCGCTTTCTGCAAAGTCAACAAAGATGATGAGGGCTCGCCTTTGTGTTAATGGCAGGAGTCTGGCATCCTCGGGTCCATTGCTGCGAAAGTTGAGCACATCTTGGCAGACGCGTTCACGGCCAGCCATGTTTAGCAGCAACTGCGTTCGTCGCCGCCGCATCTCACTGCCGCATTTCGCAGCCTCAGGAAGCGCCCGCACTTCTATGTGATGCTCAGCGGAACAGTTGCGAGTGCGTTTGGTTGCTGAAGGCGCGTCTGCGTTGGATGTGAAGACGACGTGCTTGCCGAGTTTAGCAAGGCAAGCGTTGAAATAGGCGCCGAGGGATGTCGTCACGAGGGATGAGCTTGAGGGGCAAGCTGCGCACGCGGACATGAAAAGTTTGTCAACGAAAGTTGCATGCGGGCGGGGGGGCTTGGCGAACCGGACGTTGGCCGAGGGGGAGATGTTTTTAGATGCTGATTGAGGTGCTGATTGTTTTCGATTCCGCGAGTGCAGCTGATTAATTACCCGAATAGATCTAAGCTTCAGCGGATTAAAATTACCCGAATCAGTTTCTTGTAAAATGGGGTGCGCTGCCTCGGAGCCGGCCGCTGCAGTCGAGGAGGAGCCTACGATTCGTAGCGTGCCGCGGCGAGACCTGATGTGCCTGCACCGATGACGACGACTCTGACCGCGCGTGCGCCAGATGCCATCTCAC
>Ga0209550_10005673_pt1 | contig 11672 bp, 10 predicted proteins | sample LauGreSuBDMM15SN_2_FD_187567 | JGI IMG/M metagenome (GOLD analysis project Ga0209550, IMG submission 187567) | Freshwater lake microbial communities from Lake Michigan, USA - Su13.BD.MM15.SN (SPAdes) (version 5) | ecosystem: Environmental > Aquatic > Freshwater > Lake | place: Lake Michigan... | reverse complement strand
TTTCATTGACAGGTATAAATTAGGCATACTTACTGCATTTGCGGTCTACATTGGCTTTTTTATTTACCTTGAGATGCAAACTTACACCCGTTATTTTCCCATTATTCCTTTTAATGATGAACCCTTACTTGAATTACAAAAGGAGGAATTATTGCTTACACCAGAACAAATCCAGATACAGGATAATTTAAATTCGGGTGACTTAAAAAATATTTCGCGCGACATGAACGATACACGACAGCGCTCAAATGAAAATTGGCAGGAGAATATGTCAGCTAGTGAAATTGAACAGTCCATCAAGGACTACGAAAAGAGCCTATACGAAGCGGAAGGAGGTGAAACAAAAAGAGAAACGATTCTTAAGGAAATGAAAGACCGCAATGATAATGTAACTAATCCGAAAGTAAATCCAAAAAACAATAATACGAGTAATGGCGGACCTACCGTTTATGCAGGAAATGTCATGGTGAATTGGTCTTTGGCAAAACGAACCGCTTATCAAAATAACAACTGGTTCGTTCGAAATCCGGGCTATACGTGTGGAACTGGCTCCTCTGGAAAGGTGACGGTACAAATTAAAGTGAATCAAAATGGAAATGTTATTGAAGCTGTGGTAACATCATCGTCGAATGCCAATGCCTGCATGACACAACAAGCTTTGAAATATGCAAAACTGTCTCGGTTTAATTTTTCCAGCGCTGCTTCCTCAACACAAATAGGGACAATAAGCTACACTTTCGTATCGCAGTAACTAATTAGTAGCAATTCTATTAATTCCCTAGACCTTTATCCTATGATTTCTCCGTACAAGTCGTAATGATCAGCACTTGTTATTTGAATTTGAGCAAAATCACCAATTCGAATGAAATTATCAGCTGTTTTCTTCACCAAGACCTCATTATCCACTTCTGGAGAGTCAAACTCAGTTCTACCAATAAAATAATCGCCTTCCACACGATCAAATAGAACGGAAAATATTTTCCCCACCTTTAACTGATTCAATTCGTAGCTGATTCCTGCTTGTAAATCCATAATGGCATCCGCACGTTCTTTTTTAACCTTAGCGGGCACATCATCTTCGAAAGCATATGCCGCAGTATTTTCTTCGTGAGAATAGGTAAATATTCCTAAGCGATCAAATTTACTTCGTTGCACCCAATCATACATTTCTTGAAAATCAGCTTCCGTTTCTCCCGGATAACCTGCAATTAACGTCGTTCTTATCGCTATACCAGGAACCTTTTCACGAATTGCAGCAATCAACTCTTCCGTTTTCTCTCTGGTAGTGCCTCTTTTCATTGCCTGCAACATACGCGTAGAACCGTGCTGCAAAGGCATATCTAAATAATTACAAATGTTTTTCTTCTCTCTCATTACATCCAAGACCTCCATCGGAAAACCAGTTGGAAAAGCGTAGTGCAAGCGAATCCAAGCGATGCCTTCCACTTCAGACAACTGACGTAATAAATCTGCTAATGCGCGCTTTTTGTATAAATCTAAGCCATAATACGTTAAATCTTGAGCGATTAACATCAATTCCTTCACCCCTTTTGCCGCCAATGATTTAGCTTGAATGATCAGTTCCTCAATGGGAGTAGAAAGATGCTTTCCCCTCATAATTGGTATCGCACAAAAAGTACAAGGACGATCACAACCTTCCGCAATTTTAAAGTAAGCGTAATGAGAAGGAGTGGTTAATAATCGTTCTCCAACCAACTCATGTTTATAATCTGCTTTTAATGTTTTTAATAAGCGAGGTAAATCCCGCGTGCCAAAATAAGCGTCGACTTCTGGAATCTCTTTTTCTAAATCATCTTTATAGCGTTGAGAAAGACAACCTGTAACATACACTTTATCCACCAAGCCATCCTTTTTTGCTTCAACATATCGAATAATAGTATCGATTGATTCCTGCTTCGCATTATCTATAAAACCACAGGTATTGATAATTACAACAGAGGCATCATCGTCCATTGACTCATGTTCAACATCAAATTGATTGGCTTTCAATTGAGCCATTAGCACTTCGGAATCGTAAATATTCTTTGAACATCCGAGCGTTACGACATTGACTTTATTCTTCTTTAAGGTTTTTGTTTTCATGTAATAATCTTAAGACAAAGGTAAGGCAAGCAAATGGAAAGAATTAATTTTTTTAAACAAAGGGAATTAAATAGTTATTTTAAACTTAATGGTATTAATTTTGACTTTTGAAAGAAAACATAACTATGAAATTTATTATCCTACTTTCTTGCAGTCTTTTTTTTGTTGCATGTAAATGCCAAAAAAAAATAAGTGAACAAAAGAACCAAGCTAAAAACGATACGATTCTTACCGCTCACATTGCTAATCCCACTGATTCATCGGATGCAATAAAAATTGAAGAGGCAAAAATTAATGGGCAAGTTTTGGAACTTAAAGTAAGTTATGGTGGTGGATGTGAAGTGCACGAATTTGATTTAATTGGAAGTTCAAACATCTCCAAGTCGCTCCCTCCTATTCGGTCCATCCAACTAATTCATCGAGCGCACAAAGATGCTTGCAAAGCACTTTTGATTAAAGACTTGAAATTTGATTTGTCATCTTTTGCTTATAAAAAAGAAAGTGGTAGTGCAATTTACCTTCAACTAGATGGATGGGAAGACAAATTATTATACATCTACCCATAACAATATGGAAATTAGGTTAGACAAATTATTAGTTGATCGGAACCTGGTTCAAAATAGAACCATGGCGGAAGAAATTATAAGAAAATACGGCGTTCTTGTCAACGGGAAACTTTTTAATAAGATTGGAAAGAAATTTCCTGAAGATGCCGAAATCAAGTTGTTAATTTCCGATGAGCGTTGGTCATCCATTCATGCACAAAAAATCATTGAAGGCATTTCAAAATGGAAAATTAATGTGAAAGAGACGTCTTGGTTAGAAATCGGAATTGATGCCTGTGCCGCTTCTGAAGTACTGATAAGTGAAGGAGCGAAACACACACGTTGTATTGTTGAAGAGTATGCGTTGGTAAAGGAACGATTTAAGGATAACAAACAAATTACTATTATCCAAACCTCCATTAGAAATCTAAATGAGCAGCATATTCCAATTCAAGTGGATGGGATGATCATTGATACCATGACGCCATTAGAAGAGGTGTTGCCCTTTATTACAACCTTTCTAAAACCAAATGGTATGGCAATTTTGGTTATTAAACCACAAATTGAACTTGACAAAACAAAATTAAATAAAGCAGGTACTAACGCTGAAAGCAAGCATTTTCCATTTTTAAAATTACAATGCATTGATTTAGCAGAAAGAAACCAACTGATTTATAAAGACTTCAAACTTTCGCCAATGCTTGGTGAACATTCCAATAAAGAATTTCTTGGCTTATTTTTCAAAAAAAGCAATGAATGAGCAACAGCTACTTTCTTACCGGAATAGGAACTGATGTAGGAAAAACGGTTGTTTCAGCCATTTTATGTGAATTACTACAAGCCACTTATTGGAAACCAATACAATCCGGTGACCTTCAACATAGCGATAGTAAAAAGATACAAGAATGGTTAAATAATACTATTGAAATCATACCAGAAGGCCACCTTTTTTCCGAAGCACTTTCGCCACATGTAGCATCTAAAATTGATGGTGTTTCAATAAATCCAGCCATGTTAAATTTACCAAAGACAACTGGGAATCTTATCGTCGAAGGTGCAGGAGGATGGCTAGTTCCTATTAATGAAGCGGGTATTACATTTGCTGACTTAGCAGAACAATGGAATATTCCCATAATTTTAGTTTCAAGACACTATTTGGGGAGTATTAATCATACGCTATTATCAATTGAATCTATTCAAGCGCGGAACATGAAAATACATGGGATCATTTATGTGGGAGAACCATTACCTGATACATGCGAGATCATTGAAAAAATGACCGGGGTAAAAACACTGTTTTCGGTTCCTTTATTCGATAAGGTCGATACGGATACTATAAAATTATTTGTAAAGGAATTACTTAGCAATGGAATACTAAAATCACTAGTTTAATGTCGTATTTACTAAAAGACCGTAACTATATTTGGCACCCTTTTACACAAGCTCAAACGGCGCCTGACCCCATTGTGGTGCTACGGGCAAAGGATGCCACACTTTACACTGAAAGTCATGGGGAATTACTAGATGGCAATTCATCTTGGTGGGTCAATACACACGGGCATTCAAATAATCATTTAGTAAACGCAATAATTGAACAAGCGAACACCCTAGACCATTGTATTTTTGCGGGTGCTACACACCCAAAAGCCATAGAGCTTGCTGAGCGAATCATTGATAAATTAGGAAGTCCTTTTCAAAAAGTATTTTTTTCAGATAATGGCTCAACAGCGGTGGAAGTAGCCATCAAAATGGCAATCCAATATTGGAAAAATTGTAATCAGCCAAAAACAAATTTTTTAGCGCTAGATGGTGCCTACCACGGTGATACATTTGGAGCGATGTCTCTTGGTCAACGCGGCTATTTTAATGAGCCCTTTGAAAAGTTGTTTTTCGACGTAGATTTTCTTGACTTCCCAACTGATTCGAATTTGAATGAAATATTGGAGAATGCGGAGCTATTAATGGCCTCAAATACCTTTGCGGCAATCATTCTTGAACCATTAATCCAAGGATCGGCTGGAATGCGTATTTATTCAATCGAGTTTCTTGAAGCACTCGTTGAGATGGCAAGAAAGCACGATGTTATCGTAATATTTGACGAAGTAATGACCGCTTTTGGTCGAACAGGAAAGTTATTCGCGTTCGAACATACGAGTGTTAAACCAGATATTATTTGTCTATCGAAAGGATTAACCGGAGGTGTTTTACCATTAGGCTTAACAGTCAGCACACAAAAAATTTACGATGCTTTCTTATCTGATGAAAAAGCAAAAGCATTGTTGCACGGGCATAGCTTTACTGGAAATGCTATCTCTTGTGCACTTGCATGCGCGAGTTTAGATTTATTTGAAGACGAGAAAACTTGGGAATCAATTTCAAAAATCACTCAGAGAAACATTGAATTTGTCGAGAAACATAAAAAGGTTAAAGGCATATCTCCAATGAATGGACTTCGTTCCTTTGGAACAATATTAGCAATCGATCTTCACGTAAATGAGGGCGAGAACGATTATTTTTCAAAAATCGCTTCCGAAATAAGCCCCTATTTCATTCAAAAAGGGCTTTTAATTAGGCCTTTGGGAAATACAATATTTATCAATCCACCGTATTGTTTGACAGAAGCAGAACAAAACACTATTTTTGCAAGTTTACTATCTTTCCTTAAAGACAAATATGACCATTGATCAATTATTTAGAGGTATTTCAGATATAGAATTTCAATACAAAAGATTCACTAAAACGAAGGAATTTGATGATGAGTCATTAATCCGATTTGACATCATTTCTTCAGAAATTTGCCAGCAAATCATTAGTATGTCATTAAGTGAAATAATCACAACAGAAGCGGAAAGAATAGGTCGAATTGATATTAACTTCACGCCTACATTTGGCCTTGGAAAAAGAATAATAAACGCCCTAACCTTTGGTTCTTCAATTAAACGATATATAAAAAGAGAACGACTTGCCTATTTTTATGAGGCAATCAATGCGCGTCATCGCTTATTTCAATTAGTTGAATTACACTTGAAAGAAGAATAAAACTTTTTTCTTAGAATTTCACAATCGAATGAGTGGTTTGAATGCCATTTTGTTCAATCGATAAAAAATAAATCCCACTCTTCCAAGAAGAGGCATCTACCTTATATTTATTAGAAACAACTTGATCCGCCAAGATCGAACGTCCTTGAATGTCAATTATTGAAAATTCCATTTCACCTTCGGACCCAGTCTCAATAATGAAATAGTCTTGGAAAGGAATCGGATATACTTTATTGACAACACTTAGCTCATTAATACCAGCAAAGCAGTTATTTGATGCATCAAATGTTGGTGTGGCTGCAGCAAAAGCCAATGCACCATCCGGGCATCTCGCGTACGAGACATCGGCAGTTTGAAAACTAAATCCTACGGCATCATACATATTTATCCCATTACTAAAATAAACGGTCTCACCTGTTGAGCTTAACTTGAAATTCGTATGCAAACCAATTTGAGATGAATCATCATCAGCCCAAATAATTAAATAATCGTTGGGAAGAATAATACTACCGGCGGGAAACGTCCATTTCATATAATTTATAGCATTATCGGATAAATAAAGTCCAGATAAATCAAAAGCCGTCCCTGTAGTATTAAACAACTCAATCCAATCATCACTTTCGCCATAATTGTCAAATGCAGTGTTCAAATTGGATGCTAACACTTCATTTACTAACACATCACCTATTTGCGGTGAAGGAATCGTTAGCGCAAGAGAATGAAATTCATGTTCTGCTCTTTGAGGACTAAATAATCCAGCCACATTATTATCAGCATAAATATAATATTCAAAAACAGGTCCATCTGCTGAAACTTGGTATCCAAAAACGTGGTCTCCTGCTATACCATCTCCATGCGCTCCATCATCAAACATTAATACGCGATTAAATTTCAAGGGATGAGACGTACGATAACCCAAATAAACGCCTGTTTCGTTTGAACACGTTGCTGTAATGAAAAACGTAGAATTAATCGCAGGAGAAAGGACACTCGAAGTATAACTTGTGATCACTGGAGCAACAAGTACAAAGTTTGCATTAGCTGATAAGTAAGCAACTCGTGGGGTCATCATTTCTTGAATACCCGGAATGGAGCCACCGCCTCCACCACCACTCGCTACTGAGGTGGTTAGGGAATTTTGATATTGAGCAAAGGTGTAGAACTTATAAGGATCTGCTTGGACAGATGAATTAATGGTAGTACGAATAGTATTAGCCGTAGTTAAATAATCCCCAGACATAAAAATTTCTTGGGTAATTGTCCGTAAATGCGCCATATACATTCGTTTATAGATAGGATTCCCTAAAATTTTCTTTATTAATGGATGAATAGCAGAAGTACTATTAGACATTGGATCTAATGTTGTTGTTACGTTGGGACCCGAACCTGTTCCACCTGGAAAACCGCCAAAACTCATATTTAAATCCCAAACAGTAGTCACAAAACGACCGTTTAAATCTTTATACAAATAATAATTTTGGCGAAAAGCTCCATTGTATGAATCTAAATTAACAAGCACATTATTGAAGGCTAACATCCAAATAGCGCGGTCGATATCTAATTTTGTTTCTATTTGAGCGAAATTATTATTCAATACAGTAATCATATCCACTAAGTCGGTCCAACCATAGGTAGATTTTAACTCATAACCCTGAACATAAGAAGCTGTATCGCTATTAATATAGTTTAGATCAGGCCCAATGGTGGTTCCAGGGCCAGCACCTCCAACGGGATTACATTTAAAAAAAGAACCGTCGGAACCATAAAAATGAGCCGCATTAAAATCATCTGAAATGTCTTCTGCGTTGGAATATAATCCACGCAAAGCACCATTGATATATACATTCGCGAAATTCGCTCTGGGACAATCCATGTACTGCTCTAAAATGGCATACGATAAAACCTCACGTATCATAGAAGGATCTCGGTAGCCATTTTGCAATTTAATATCTGCAAACCCCTGATAATCCTGATTTGACTTAATGTAATCTAGCTTAATATGAAAAGGATTTTTATTGTTCATTGGATTATAGGTACTGTTTCCTTTGTATTTAACCCCAACGCTATCGTAAACTATTCCGTTAATTCTAACCGAATCCGCTATTATATAGGATTCTGTGGTTGCTGCTGCATCTAGCTGGGCATCCCAATTAGCGAAAGAAAAAAATAGTTCAATATTTTGAACTACACTTCTGTCGTAAAAATTTTGAGAAATAGAATTAAATGAGAGTAAGAGTGAGAAATATATTATTTTAGATTTCATAGAAGTAGGACTAATAACTAAAAATCATTAAATAGATTGATTGTTTAGATGCTCAAATTTACAAAAACCATTGCATTAGTTAATAATAATTTAACATTGGGTGGTTTTTACCAATAATAAAAAGCCGTGAAGCAACTTTTAATGGCTAAATTTAGATATTGACACGGTTTTTGTGAATAATTGCCGGCTCATAAAAGTTTATGATCAAAATATACATTTACATTTGAAATCTAATTTATTGTATGCCTAAGATATACCTTTCAACCATTATTGCCTTATTCGTTGTTTATGGCTGTGCGCAGTCACCAAATGGACAAACTAAAATTCAATTTAGCACCAAAATTGATTTTAAACTCACAGATTATTTATCCGAAAATAAATCCTTAGACAATGAAGTGGACCGTGCCTTTTTAATGATGGACGATACAGCAATTGTGGCCCAATTACTAATGCCAGCAGTAGGGCGTTTGGGATTAAGTAAGGATACAATCTTAAGCCAAATTAATAAACGATTGATTGGAGGCGTATTAATGCTTAATGGTACAAAAGAAGAATTTACATCCTGGATTAAATCATTTGAAAAAGAAAATAAGGCAATTGGAAATTTACCTTTTCTATATAGTGCAGATGCAGAACCAAGTTTAGTCAATCGAAAAATAATTGGATCCAAACCGGTCAAAAAAGCCAATGAATTATTGACTATTGAAGAAGTTTTCAATGTAACTGATATCATATCAGGCGACTTAAATGATATTGGCATTAATTATAACTTTTCTCCAGTGGTAGATATGTCACCCAATAAAACAGTAGGATTTAGAAGCTTTGGAGCCATTCCAGAAAATATAATTCCATGGTCGAATGCTTTTATTCAACATACGCAGCAACACAACATCCTAGCGACCGCAAAACATTTTCCCGGACATGGATTAGTGAGTGGGGACACGCACAAAGAATTACAAACGATTGATGGTGAAATGCTGGAAATAAAAAATTATCCTTCACTTATTGCCAACGGTGTATTATCCATTATGATTGCTCATATTGCTGTAATGAACAATAAGCGATATAATACCGAAGGATTACCTTCTACCTTATCAGAAAAAATAGTGACTCAATTACTGCGAGATAGCTTAGGCTTTAAAGGCTTAATTGTGACTGATGCCATGAATATGGGCGGTGTAATAAGCGTGCCAATGTCAGCAAGTAAAGCAGTGAAAGCTGGCTGTGACATTATCTTAATGCCGGTCGACGTTGTAAAAACACATTCCGAGATACTTAACTTATACCGAACAGACCCCGCATTTAAAAAGCGAGTTGATGAATCCGCGAAGCGAATCATCCGGATGAAAATAGCATTGGGTTTACTAAAGACTAATTGATATACAAATCGATTAATCCTTCAGGCGCTTTAATTTCTAAAATACGATCATTTCGCCTTACGCGATGAATCAAGCCATCAAATATTGGAATTAATAGTTCTATTCCATTATAATCTAATTGCAACAAAGGATTGGCAGCATGATCGATAACTTCAGTAATTATTCCTACGGCTCCCTTTTTTAAATCTATAACTTGAAAACCAATTACCTCATGATCGTAAAAAGAATCTTCACCTAATACAGGCAAGGACTTTTCAGGAACATAGATATTCTTTTTTAAGAGTCGTTTAGCCGTAGCCTCATCATCGACACCTTTAAATTTCACGGTGATAAAACCTTTGTTTTTTAACTTAACATGTTCGATAAAAAACGGAGTAAGGCAAGCATCTATATCTAGAACAAACATAGAACTATCAATATATTCACTTGGATCAGAAACGTCTAAAAACAAAGAGACTTCACCTTTGAATCCGTGAAGTCTCGCTACTTGTCCTATATAAATACAATCGTCTTTTTGCATATTTTATTCAGCGGCAGGTGCTTCTTCAGCACTTGAATCTTCCACTGCTGGTGCTTCTTCTGAAACCACCTCTTCTGCTACTGGAGCTTCTTCCGCTACAGGAGCTTCTTCTGCTACCACTTCTTCTGCTACTGGAGCTTCTTCTACAGCCACTTCTTCCGCTACTGGAGCTTCTTCTGCTTCTTCTGCTACTGCTACTGCTTCTTCAGCTACCACTTCTTCAGCAACTACTTCTTCTGCTACTTCCTCTCCAGCACTTGAATCATCAGTTGATGGCGCTTCTTCTGAAGCAATCTCTTCAGCTACCACTTCTTCCACTGGAGCATTCTTAGCTTCTATTGCTGCAGCTTTAGCAATATTTGCTTCTGCCTCAGCCTTCATTCTAGCATTCTTTTCTTTCGTTGCTGTATTTGATAAAGAATCCTTTTTACCTTCTATTTTACTATCTTTTTCAACTAACCACTTTGCAAATTTCTCTTCAGCTTGCTCCAATGTTAATGCACCTTTTGCAACGCCTTTTAATAAGTGGTTCTTGTGAAGAACACCCTTGTAAGCTAAAATTGCGCGAGCTGTTTCTGACATTTCAGCACCTTTTTGCAACCAAGCAAGTGTATTGTCAAAATTAATTTCAATCACAGCAGGATTAGCTACCGGATTATATGTTCCTAATTTCTCAATGAATTTACCATCTCTTTTCGATCTGCTATCTGCTGCTACTAAGTGAAAAAAAGCTTTTCCTTTTTTACCGTGTCTTTGTAATCTAATTCTTGTTGCCATAAGTTAATTTTTACAATTTGAGGTCCGAAACCTCGGTTTATAATTTATTTTAAGGGTGCAAAGATAAGCTATTTATTTGATTTTTATTCATCCCTTATCAGTTTTTAATAAAAAAGAATGACGGCTCCAACTAGATTCAAAGTCAAAGGGAAATGAAAAAGAAAATTCGCAAGGCGTTGAAAGAATAAAGTTTATTAATTCCTATCCAATTTATAGGTGTATTGAAGCATCACGCAACGAGGCTGTTCTATTTTCAAAGGGCGTAATGAATAACTCCGATTTAAGATATTACTAGCGATTAATGCTACCTTATGTGATGGACTAAAAGCATACGATAAACGCGTATCAAAAATCCAATTTCCAAAGCGATGGGCATTAAAATAGTCCATGTAACGAATGTTTTGCTTATCACCTCCAGAATTGGTGGTCGTTTCTTCAAAATCTTTAATAATCGCATCCATATTCACAATTTTACTAAAATATTTAGCACTTACACCGACTGAAAACTTTGAAAATAAGGCTACTTCTGCATCAAATTTAAGATTATGCAAAAAACGATATTTTAATATTTGACTTGCCGAATCCATTGAGGTTGTATTATAGCTATACTGTCGATTAATGTCATCAACCGCATAGACATAGTCAGGGTTTAATGTCTTTGGGACTATGTAATTGTAGCCTGTCAAAAAATTCAATTCAACATTTTTGGAAAATTTAGCCGTCCCAACAAATGAAACATCTAAGCCAATAACTCGTGAAGCGCCAGTATTGAGAAATTTGAACCCAGCAAAAGAGGCAGGTGCGTTATCAACATCCCAAATTCCGAACATGTATTCAATTGTATTTTGATATTCTTGCCAAAAAGCTGCCACATCAAAATAAGCCAATATTTTACCAATCTTTACACCTTGTTTCAGACCTATTTCGGCATTCCAACTGCTCTCAGGTTTCAAGGTTGGATTCGGGAATACACCAAAGTTACCCACGCCAGTTTTTATGAATCGTTCTGTAATCGTTGGAAATCTAAATCCTTGACCAAAAGAAGC
>Ga0209550_10005672_pt1 | contig 11674 bp, 10 predicted proteins | sample LauGreSuBDMM15SN_2_FD_187567 | JGI IMG/M metagenome (GOLD analysis project Ga0209550, IMG submission 187567) | Freshwater lake microbial communities from Lake Michigan, USA - Su13.BD.MM15.SN (SPAdes) (version 5) | ecosystem: Environmental > Aquatic > Freshwater > Lake | place: Lake Michigan... | reverse complement strand
TATAAATATATACACTATTTATGCTAATGATTTAGAACACATTGTGTACAATAATCTATTCACAAAATATGCCATAAATGAATTAAACAATAATAAAACACCGCTTACAAATACTCTAAAATTTAATTTACTGTAATTTTTAAAGATGAATAATATTTCAACAAATATGGTAAACATTAAAACAAAGAAGAAAAGCACTGTAAAAATTTTAAAATAAACACAGGCTTCTTTTGTCAAAGGACCAAAAAATCTTGTCATTAAGTCTGACATTATATATATTATATAGGTTAAAAAGTTATATAATAGATAATAAAATAACAAGTAAAATTAAAAATAAAATAACAATAAGGTATATAAATATTTATCATATAATTACTTAAAAAATTTTCAGTATTTAAACATAATGAGTGTTGCGGCTAATTATACTACACAAAATGAATTGTTGCTAAATAATTTAATGGATTTTTATAAAAATGAAAACTATTTAACTAAGATGCTTAAAATAATTACGGGAGAATCAAAAATTTCGCTCCGTATTGTAGATTGGTTTGCGACGAATTATGCCAAAAAAAACTACACCCTGTATCCAATTTCTACAACAAACGGTGACACCATAAGATTTAAAGTATATTTCGATTACAAGCTCAAATTGAAAGCATACAGCAAAAAAAGATTCGACCCTTTTTGTCGCTGGGATAGGATAAGCATTCCGTATAAGAACGGAACAAGTATTGAGACCACAATCGGCCAATTGAATTTTTTTAAATGGGCCCTTGAAAATAAGGTGATTGATTATATCGAAGAAAATTATGAAACCATCGAAAAGGACATGAATAATCGTAACAGTACTTCCAAAAGAAAGGAAACTGTGGTAGATAATTCCAAGACACGAAAAAAGAGGGAAGAATTATCTATTTCCGCTACTAAAAGCATCAAAAAAGAAGAGGTCGAAATCGTGGTCCAGTTTCATTAGGCGATTGTTTTTGTTTATAAAAATAAAAACAAAATTATAAATAATAACTTAAAGACAATTATTATGTATATGTATATGGAACTAAATATAGTTGCATTAATTGAAAACAATCCAGTGACAAAGTTGTCAAAGGATTATAATGTGAATTTATTATCCAAAATAAAAAAACAATTTACAGATTTTGAACAACAATTGTTCTTATCTAGTTTTTATTGTTACTTAAACTGTGATCAAATAAATGATTTTGTAATTGATTTAGATAATATTTGGAAATGGTTAGGTTTTAATCAAAAATATAATGCAAAATATATGATTGAAAAAAATTTTATTATAAACAAAGATTATAAAATCTTTGCTCCTGAAGGTTCAGGAGCAAAAAAAGAAGGTCGCGGAGGGCATAATAAAGAAATTATTATGATGAATATTAGTACTTTTAAAAAATTTTGTCTTAAAGCTGGAACAAAAAAAGCAGATGAAATTCACGAATATTATATGAAGTTAGAAGAAATTATTCAGGAAACCATAAATGAAGAGTGCAGTGATATAAAAATCCAATTAGAACAAAAAAATAAAGTAATCGAAAATCAAATCATACAATCTGAAAAAGAGAAGGAAAAATTAAAAGAAGATGTTCTTCTGGAGCAATTTCCGTTGAATACACAATGTATTTATATCGGTGTAATTGATAATAAGACATTAGGAAAACCAAATAGTAAAATGTATCACGAAAGTTTAATTAAATTTGGTCAAAGTAATAATTTGACGGAGAGAGTAAAATGTCACAAGAACACCTACGATAATTTTAGATTATATGCGGCGTTTAAGGTAAAAAACAAAATAGAAATTGAAAATGCTATTAAAAAACACGCAGAATTAAAAAATAGGTTACGTTCCATAATAATAAATGATATTTGTTATAGAGAACTCATTGCACTTGATGACGAAAAATTCAAAATTGAAAAAGTGGAAGAATACATAAAAGATATCATTAAAGAGAATGAATATAATATTGAAAACTACAATTTATTACTCAAAAAAAATGATGAATTGCAAAATGAAATATATAAATTAAAGGATGAATTGGAAGAAAAGGATAAAATAATAAAAAATAGCAATACTAAAATTCAAAATTTAGAACACGATGTTACTGATGAAATAAAACTTAAAATTGCAAGTAATTATACAATATGTAAATACGGATATTACTTATATGCGTACCAATATGAAAACATGAGATTTATTTGCTCTATTTCACGGCAAAAAGATTTTAATACATTGAATAATACATTAGCTGGGTTACATGCCACAGGAGAAATGAAATATTTTGTTAAAACGTCGTATCCACTGAGTGAAAAAATAATGATGTTTCTTTTGAAACAACACAGTATATGTTTAGGTAACAATAAATTTGAATCTTCCTTGGAACATGTGAAACAAATCATAGATATTACAGTTCAATTAGAAAAACTACTATGTGAAAATGCAAATGATTTATCTAAGTTACAAATTATTTTTAATAATGAAATACCGGTAAACGTCGAAATATGTAATCCAGAGGTTCCTATCGTAAGAAAAGCGAAACGCCCTATTGACCAAATAAATAAAGACACTGGAGAAATTATTGCTACATATGAAAGTATAGAAGCCGCTGGTAGAGCGCTAGGGCTAACTACAGGAACGGCAATTGGAATTTCCGTGAGAGAAAAAAGAATTTGTCAAGGATTTCTATGGAGATATTCTGGTATTTCCAAAGAAGAACAATTTAACGAACAACCTGTTATTAAAATTTGCTGTAGCACTGGAGAGAAAAAATCATTCAAAACGATTGCGGATGCCGCGAAAGATTGTAACATATCCGCACCTGCACTAAGACAACGAATTATTACTCAAGTTCATACAAATAACCATCACTGGATTTTTCATAAAGAAGCAAGTCATTACAATAGTTAACAATAATTTTAACTACTACGTCCTATATTTTGTATATTTTGTATATTTTGTATATTTTGTATATTTTGTATATTTTGTTATATTTGTTCTTCTGTATTTTGTAAATTTATATCAATAGCATATAATTATTTAAAATGTAATTCAAATAATTATATATGGGGAATTCTCAATCATTACAAAAAATAAATTACGAAGATGTTCAATATGTCATTAAAAATTCCGAGAACCACATTCTAATAAATACATTAAACGAGGGTGAGCAAGAATGTCTAATACATAATACAGTGAATATACATAAAGAAGTAGAATTGATTAACAAATTAATAAGACACGGTAATAAAGAAATAAAAATATTAATTTATGGACGAAACTGCAACGATGAAAAAGTATACATAAAATATAATCAATTGTGTTCTCTCGGTTTCTATAATGTATATATTTATATGGGTGGGTTATTTGAATGGCTTATGTTACAAGATATATATGGGACCAATGAATTCCCAACTACGAAAAAAGAACTAGATATTTTGAAGTACAAACCTAACAAGGTTCTCAATGTACAATTATTGGAATATTAGTAGAAGTATTGGTAACAAGTATTGGCAGCTGTTCTCGTGAAAATAAAATATCTAGTAATTATATTATGGAAAAAAAATCGCTCTTACAAAATATTTTTTTACTTTGTTTATTTACAGCGTTATTATTAAGTTTTTATTTTTTTATCGACACACTCGTATTTAAAAACAAAGAACATTCGACCGTTTTTAGTAACTGGCAGTTTCCTATGTTATTGGCATTATTTGTAGATACTATTTATGGGTTGTAATCCATAATCGCAATATTTGATAAATGGTCAGCGCGTTTATTTAGGTGTCGCAAAATATGTTCGTAATGCACTTTTTCAAACTTACCTTCTAACTCCTTTGCCCTTTCATATAGTTCTATCAAGTTTGGCGAATTACATTGATATATTCCTTTCATATGATTTATGACTAATTGGCTATCTCCTTGAACATGTAGGCATTTTATCTTTAATTCGGCGGCCTGTTGCAATCCCAATATAAGACCAGAATATTCGGCACGATTGTTGGTAGCATTCATTCCTACAAAGAAACTTTGTGACCAAATTTCGGCGTCATTGTGATATATAACCGCTCCAGCGCCGCATAGTCCAGGGTTTCCTTTACTACATCCATCGAAATTCATTCTGTATGAAAATGAAGCAGCTATATCAGTCTCTAAATTTAATGGTGGAAAAGGAATGAAACGGTTTGTTTTGATTTTTGGCAACATGTTCGGTTTAGGTTTCTTTATTTGGTAGATAATATTTTTATTTCAATTTTAAAATATTATCGTAATTATCTTCTCTTCTATATTATAATATATGGAGTTTGTTTACGTATTGATGAATGGGTGTGATTGAGAAGATATAATAATATTTTTATCTAAGGAAGATGCTATAAAAGAATCAATTCATCGACCCAAAAACAGAATTGAAATTTTTAGTAAAACTAGTACAGCTGGTTATATTCCTACTTATAATTATTACCAAAATGGAGAATTACATTTACACCCCTAATGTCTAATACAGAAAAACATAAAAGAAAAAATTTGTTTCTTATCACTATTTTACTCTAATACGAATAACTCTTGTAAATTTTCTGCATTTTTTTTGGCTTTTTTGTGTAATTTTAACGATTCTCTTTTCGCATAAGATGTGGTAAATAGACGATGCCTTCTCATTCGAAAGACACGTTTTTCAAATAATTCAAAAGCTTCTTGTAACGCATCAAAGTAATCTGAATTATTGCGATACATATCATACATTATACACCGGTCAATATCGTAGGCAGCTAATAGATCCGCTTCACGCACAATATGATACGCCAATTGATATTCACCCATTTCAGGGTATCCGTTGGCTTTTACTTTTGAATAGGACATTGTTCCTATAATATTTCCCACTATTTCCAATTCGTTTGGCTGCATATATTCGGATAAATGTACTTGTAATCGCGCAATTCCTTCTTTTTCATTCATATATTTTTTGTCACACATATCGTGTCCGATTGCTGCCATATAAATAATTTCTCTATGTTTTTCTAGATACGGATGTTGAATGACTTCTTCGTCGTATATTTTTTTCGCATATCCAAATACTTCCATACTGTGTTTTAGTGCATGTGATTCGTCGATGTTATAAATAGCGCTAGTATCTATAACAAAGTTGAAACAATGGTTTATTAAATTTATAAGAGATATGGATGTCGTCATTATTTTCATATTATAAAATATCTGGGATATTATAGTGTACTACAATAAAAATAATTTATTTTATTGTATTCAATTTTATTTTTTTACACTGCTGCATAGGTTTATTTAGTTATGAAATCATTTATTTCTCGAATCCATTTGTCGAGTTGTGTTTCATTTTCATAAATATCAATATTTCCATCCAAAATTAATTGTTCATTACAAACGCATTCATTCGAAGATTTGTCTAGCATATTATTATGGTAACTATTACAACTATTTAAATAATCCAATGGTATATTCGATTCTCCGTCTCTAGCTCGTTTCATTATTCGCAAATGACATTTTTCAGGACATGTTTTTACGTATACCACTTTGTGGACCGGGAATTCTTCGGAAAACGTATCAAACCAATTTAAATAAATTTGATAAGTAACATGCTCAATTTTTCCACTATCATAAAGCATCTTGGCAAACACCATTTTATCTGTATACAAACTGCGCTCTGTTATAATGATGGTTTTTTTGTTCGAAGACTCCTTTTCTCGAATATTTTTTAAGGCATCTCGTAACACCTTTAGTCTGGATACATAAGCCATCATTTGAAACGGAAAGGAATATTTTTCTTGGTCCGAATAAAATTTCTCAAGGATGGTGATACCATTTTCATCTTTTATTTTTTCCCACTCATCCACAGGTTCCTTTAAAAACACAATATTCGCTTCATTTTTATAATAGTTGCGTAGGTTCGCCAAGAGGGTAGATTTTCCAGAACCGATATTTCCTTCAATCGAAACAATGATGGGTGACATTTTTATATTATAATATATAACGGCGGTTTATTTATGTATTTTATTAACATTAATAATACATTTCAATTTTAAAAAAAAATGATTTATAAACTAACTTAAAAGAATAACTACATAATAAGATACATACTTTATCGCGAATAAATGGACTTGAAACAACGAAAATTAAATAGGTCAGAATGGAATTCTATCGAAGTATCAGTTTCAAAAGATGAAATTGATATTTTAAATATGATAATTAAAGGGTATCATGATGTAAACGTAAAAATTAATAATAATAATTCCATATTTACATTTTTAAAAGTAGAATATTCGGAGAAAATGGAAGACTTTATATATAATAAATATTTACGTGAACGTAGTGATAAAATTGAAGCCGAATTAAAAAATATAAATTTAGAATATAAAAAAATGAAAATAGATAACGAGATAAAATTAAATTCTGCGGACAAGGTGCGCTTAGAACGTTTTGACGAAAATTCATTAAAAAGAAATGACATTTACGAGTATACATTATTAACGCATATGGAACAAATTATTTACAACAAAAAATGCGTTAACAATAACAATAACAATAACAATAACAATAACAATAACAATAACAATAAATTATTTCACTTTCATTACTTCACTCTATATAAATTAATTAGAAATAACATTGTAAAATTGAATCGTCATATAAAAGAACTGGTAAAACGAATATTGTCTGCATTTGAAAATGATATGAATAAGGCAACTATTATAGAAAACGGCGTTGAAATTATCGAAAAAAACGAGAATTTATTGAGATATAATGATTTGACTTTATACGAACATCAAAAGGATATATTCACGGCGTGTAAAAAACCAAACCCCAAATTGGTACTCTATATGGCTCCTACTGGCACTGGAAAAACCCTCACTCCCATTGCATTATCAGAACAAAATAAAATAATATTTGTTTGCGCGGCAAGACACGTCGGCTTAGCATTGGCAAGAGCCGCAATTTCGGTTCATAAAAAAATCGCATTCGCGTTTGGGTGCGCTAGTGCCGACGATATTCGGCTGCATTATTTCGCCGCCAAAGAATTTACCAGAAATAAAAGGACTGGTGGCATAGGCAAAGTGGATAACACTGTTGGAGATAATGTCGAAATAATTATTTGTGATATTAAATCATATTTACCAGCAATGTATTATATGCTGGCCTTCTTCAAAGCAAAAGATATTATTACGTATTGGGATGAGCCTACGATTACATTAGATTATGATGAACATGAATTCCACTCCACTATCCGAAAAATTTGGAAAAAAAATTGTATTCCAAATGTGGTATTATCTTCGGCTACATTACCTAAACAACATGAACTTACGGAAACCATACCCGATTTCTTAAATAAATTTCCAGGTGCTCAAATATGCAATATTGTAAGCCATGATTGTAAAAAATCCATTCCCATCGTTAACAAGGATGGCTTTGTAGTATTGCCTCATTACTTGGATAGAGATTATAAAGGCATACTACATATTGCCAAACATTGTAACGATTATTTAACATTGTTACGTTATTTTGATTTGAAAGAAGTCGTTCAATTCATTACCTATGTCATATCAAACAATTACGGAACATCTAAAACTCATTTGGATAGACATTTTGAATCATTGGACGATATTAATATGAAAACGATTAAAATGTATTATGTTTATTTGTTACAAAACATCGTATCCGACAAATGGGAAAACATATATAATCATTTCAAAGAAAGTAGATGTCCGCGAATATTAGAAAATAACAGCATTGACCCCAAAGGGAATAAACTAATAAAGTCTAGTAGAAGTGTCGGTCCAGGGGCGACCATCCAAAATGACGCGAATCAAAAAAATAGTTTGGCTGGAGCCCCCCTTGCGCGATTAGCAAGCGAACAAACACAATCATACTCAAAAACAGAACAAATCCCAAGTACACCACAACCAAACGGTACCTCTGGAGTATATGTGACTACCAAAGATGCCTACACATTAACCGACGGACCTACCATATTTATTTCCAATGATATTGAGAAAATCGCGAAATTTTGTATTCAACAAGCAAACATTCCGTCAACGGTGATGGAAGATATTATGAAGAAAATAGAATTTAATAATATTATTAATGAAAAATTGCATTTGTTGGAATCGGAAGTAGATATTATTAAAGATGCCGCAGATAAAAAGGTTAAAAATGAGGTATCGGAATTTCACGGAGGACAAAAAGTAACTGGTAGAAATAAATCCAATAAAGACCCCAAAAAATTAAGTAAAGATATTCCAGAAGAATTTGAAAACAAGGGCGCCCTTTCAAAATTATTACAAGAAATCACATCATTAAGAATGATGATAAAATCCGCCGCACTCAATGACACATTTATTCCTAATAGAAAGATGCACTTGGATAAATGGGCGGAAGGTATTGATAGCAAATCATCCTTTACGAGCAATATAGACGAACAAGTTGTATCAGACATTATGGCGTTAAAAGGTGTCGAAAATTCTTGGAAAGTATTACTGATGATGGGTATCGGCGTATTTATAAATCATGAAAATATAACTTATACCGAAATTATGAAGAAGATGGCAGACGAACAAAAGTTATTTATGATTATTGCCTCGAGTGATTATATTTATGGCACGAATTATCAATTCTGTCATGGTTTTCTCAGTAAAGATTTAAATTTAACACAAGAAAAAATCATCCAAGCTATGGGGCGAATTGGTAGAAACAACGTGCAACAAACGTACACCATCCGATTTAGAGATGATGAACAGATTTTAAAATTATTTACGTCTGAAACGGATAAGCCAGAGATTATTAATATGAATCGCTTATTTAATACACGCAAGGTCGTTTGGGAAAATAATCAATATACCGAGGTAGAAGATGATATCGACGATGATGCTGGAACAGGACAACATAATATATTATGCAAACATAACAATAAAACAGATATCGGTGGCGATGATGATGAATATGACCCATATGATGAAGAAGACAATATTATAAATAAAGATACCAATAAAAATAAGCAATTAGATATACTTGAATATGAATGAATACAATTGGCAAATATATAAAATAAAATTGATTTTCATACCTTTTCTATTTCAATTATAGAAATAATAGATGAGTAAAATGAATACAACCAATTTAAGAAAAGGACAACGTTACTTATTTTATGAAAAAAAGCCATACGAAGAAAACGAAACAATTTTTAGAGCGAATTTTGTCAATCTATACGAAACATCAAAAACATTAATTATAAACAATTCTGAAACAGAAACATGTGCAAAAACCCAAATATCTATACCATTAGAATGGATACAAAAAATCGACACTTTAGAAGATATTACATGCGGAAAAAGTATTTTGCCAGAAGAAATTTTACTCATGATTGATGAATATGTATAAGTTTTACACACCAACAATAAATATATAACAAAAACATAAAGATATCTTCAATATTTTATATAATATATATAACAATGTATCAATCAATAAATAATGAAATAGATTATCAAAGCAACAATCTCTACAAAAAAAGCAATTTTGAAAAAATGTGGGCTTTACCTTTGAAATTAGGTGCCGCTTTTTTTGTGTTGGTTTCATTTATTACCATTTGCAATCGTTCGTATAAAACAACGTTGAATTCATTCTCAAACACAGAATTTACCTCAACATCTACATCTACAATAAATTCTAATAACATTAATTCTAACGTTAACAATGATTTTTCCATTGAAATATCTGTAAAAGACCCCACCTATGGCACCATTGAAACGTTGGACGATTTACCATGGGATGCGCTCGCGGAACCATATAAAAAACAATTGTTTTCTATTAAAACCTTTACTGTTTCCGATAAGATAGTCGATGTATCTGATTATATCGTGTGTTGGAGTATTTACAATAATATATTTCACGGCGACGATACATTAATAATGTTAAACAATACTGGAATATATGATGCGACTGTTTCGATTACTACTAAATTATCAAATACGATGACATCGAATACTGTATATACCTATGATTTTACATTAGCTGTAAAATATGTTCGACGCGAGATACGCACTCTTACAGATGAAGACCGCGAAACCTTTTTCACTGCATTAGAGGTTTTATATTCCCTTAGTGAAACAGAAGGACAACGCTTGTATGGGTCAAAATTTCATAATGCCGAATATTTTTCCTACAAACATTTAACAGGGGCTGGAACTACGGATTGTGACCACTGGCACGATGGAGCTGGAATCATTACTCATCATATGGCGTTTACATTGGAATTTGAACAAAGTCTACAATCCATCAACCCATCTATTGCAAACCCTTATTGGGAATATGGTATGGACACGTATTTATATGACCATTGGTCGGAATCGCCCATTTTTGACGCGGATTGGTTTGGTATGTCCAGCCCTACAAATCCTGAACATAAAATAGATGATGGCGGACGATGGGCCGAACTATTGGTTCCAGACGGCGACACATATTCGGAATGGAGTATTGTCGACACAGGTTCCTTAAACCCTTATGTCAATGGATTTGGTCATATGCGTAGCCCATGGAATAATAACCCATTTCAGCAGTTGGGGCGTCACAACAAAACATATTCCATGACTCAATATGAAACCATGCCTGACTGTTCCGTTTTGCAATCTTGTTTTAAAAGCACCTCGCTTGCGGATTTAAATGATTGTTCAAATGGTCAGACTCACGGACCAGTGCACATTTTAATTGGTGGAGCGTGGGGCGATGGCACCCTATTTGATGACGAAGATATAACTATGGTGCAGAAACCAGATAAGTTATTGTTTTTTAAAGTGTTATGGCGTATGGGATATACACGATGTCCGGATACATGTACCTATGGAAAACCCTGTAAATGTTCTGTTCCTCAAAAATATATTGACGAATATGGCGCCGAAGCTATTTTAAAAGCTACCAATGTATATTATGCATTGGAGTCCGAGTTAAAAAATGCGGATGATGCACTCTTTTTAAAAGTATTGCGTGCGGTAGAAGACCCTGGTATTGCAGGGGAAATGTTTTCTTCGGCGGCAGCATTTGACCCTACCTTTTGGCCTCTTCACGGACAATTGGAGCGATTATTGGGTGCAAAACGTATTATGATTTCACAAGGCACCATTACAGATTTTGATGAAACATGGGCATTTACCGAATATAATAAAGCGTCTGGTGCGGCTTATTTGAATGGTGTTTGTGATTGGTCAAATGTGGCCGGTTCTGGTGATTTGACTATGCCAACCTGCACGATGAATGTCATTTGTGATGGACATAATGAAGATGACGTATTAGAATTCACGAATTTTTTGAATGAAGACGAAGAATACACTAATAAAGACTTTTATAATTTTATACATCCCTGGTCAGACGATTTGCCATATACGTATGATACTTGGGATTTTGATTATTGTGCGGACCAAGGGTTTTCATTTACGGCGACGAGTAGCACCAATATTCCTGGCAATACAAATAATATTCCTGGCAATAACAATAATATTCCTGGAAAAATAGATAACAAATAGATAACAAAAAAATTTTATAATTCAATAATTATAAAGTTTTACACCCTTGAAGATTTAAAACCGCACCTTCATATATATAAAATAAAATATAATATATATATATATATATATGAAGTTGTTAATTAAT
>Ga0209550_10005671_pt1 | contig 11675 bp, 8 predicted proteins | sample LauGreSuBDMM15SN_2_FD_187567 | JGI IMG/M metagenome (GOLD analysis project Ga0209550, IMG submission 187567) | Freshwater lake microbial communities from Lake Michigan, USA - Su13.BD.MM15.SN (SPAdes) (version 5) | ecosystem: Environmental > Aquatic > Freshwater > Lake | place: Lake Michigan, USA... | reverse complement strand
CATTTGGGTAAAGACATGTGTGCTGCGATCCATCCACAGCGCCATATAGTGACAGCCAATCCCAGCCATCGCCCGAGAACCTTCGGGCACACGCGTTGAAGTGTTGTGTGGACACCCAGAACAAAACCACGGTTTGCGCTCGGCCACCACGCGCGGGCGTGCCAACTCAAGTTCACGTGCCGCAATAAAGGCTAATCGAGCTTCGATCTGTGTACGGACCTCTGGAGGTAACTCAAGCCGTAATAAGCGAGTGGCAATCGCACGCGCCACCATAGACGGAGAAAATTCGTAATGCGCCGGCAACAGCCAAGGGCTTTGCGGCACCGCCCATTCGCCACCATCTTTGTCGTCAAATTTACCCACGACGCGCGGGATTTTCTTACCGCTTCCAATCCAACCAAAGAGCTCTTCTTTGACTTGATACTCGAGCATCTGTCGTTTTTCTTCGACAACCAAGATCTCATCAAGGTTTTCTGCAAAGCTGAGTAGCCCAGTCGATTCAAGCGGCCACACCATTCCCACTTTAAAAAGCCGCACTCCGATTTGTTGACAGACCTCGGGCGTCAACCCTAGATCAAGCAAGGCCTGCGTCGTGTCTAAATACGCCTTGCCTGAGGTGATGATGCCAAAACGTGCCTGCGCATCCGGTACGAACCACAGCTGGCGATTCAAGCCGTTCGCGCGGGCAAAGGCTAACGCAGCATACAGTTTTTGATCAAGCAGACGCGCCTCTTGGGCGAGCGGCGTGTCGCCAAGGCGGATATTCAAGCCACCCTCTGGGAGCACAAAATCTTGGGGAATATTGACTTGAACACGTTCAGGATCAACATCGACTGTGGCTGAGACCTCGACAATATCGGTAATGCACTTCATCCCCACCCACAGCCCTGCATAGCGACTCATTGCCCAACCCAGCACGCCATAATCAAGAATCTCTTGCACGCTAGCAGGAAACAAAACGGGTATGCCGCAGGCCTTCAAAATATGATCGCTCTGGTGAGGCAAGGTGGACGACTTTGCAGAATGGTCATCGCCTGCAACGACCAATACGCCCCCTAGAGGTGAGGTACCGGCCGCATTGGCGTGCTTAAACACGTCACCACACCGATCAACACCGGGACCTTTTCCGTACCAAAGACCAAAGACGCCATCATATTTGGCCCCTTCAAACATATTGACCTGCTGCGAGCCCCACACTGAGGTCGCGGCCAAATCCTCATTCACGCCCGGCTGAAACACCACATGGTGTTGCTTGAGCCGTTCGGCGGCCTTCCAGAGGTTTTGATCCAAGCCGCCCAGCGGCGAACCCCGATAGCCAGAAATAAACCCCGCCGTGTTCAGTCCGTCACGCTGATCGCGAACGCGTTGATTCATCGGCAAGCGTACGAGCGCATGCACACCGCTGAGCCACGCGCGGCCTGAGGCAAGTTCGTATTTGTCGTCTAACTTGACGGCGTTTAAGGCCTGCAACTGTTTGTCTGAAAACGGGGCATTCATTTGTCTCGACTCCTTTTGAGTAGTGTGGCCCGCCGCCAGTGACGTCGATCGCTCTTGTGAAGAAACTTAGTCAACCCCGGGCAAGTATTTAAGGCTTGAGATATGTCTTATTCAAGTGACGTTAGCACTGTTTTAACCCCGTCTGGGCGCTGCGGCAAGCCCTGTCTGAGACAGGCATAATGCAACGCTAGTATCCTCGAGCCCCAGAATGCTGATGTGACAGAAGAGAAATATGAAAATCGCCTCTCGCTTAGTAGCGTGGCAACGCAAGCACGGTCGCCACGGCCTGCCCTGGCAAAACACGCGCGACCCCTATCGGGTGTGGCTCTCTGAAATCATGTTGCAACAAACTCAAGTCACGGCAGTACTCGATTATTACCAGCGTTTTCTGAGTCAATTTCCGACCGTCGAGGCTTTAGCCCAGGCACCCGCTGACCACGTGATGGCACAGTGGGCAGGGTTAGGCTATTACGCCCGGGCTCGAAATCTACACGCCTGTGCCAAGCAAGTGATGAGTGCTTGGAACGGAAAATTTCCGCCCGATGCTGCAGGTCTGGCCACACTGCTCGGTATCGGCCCCTCGACTGCGGCTGCGATCGCCGCCTTTTGCTACGGCGAGCGCGCGGCAATACTCGACGGTAACGTCAAGCGTGTCTTAGCGCGACTCTTTGCTGTAGAAGGCGACCCCACAAGTCGGGTTATTGAGTTGCAACTATGGTCACTGGCGCGCGATCTCGTCCCCACGGCTCGCGCTTGCGCGACAGACCCCGACTTAATGTCGGCTTATACCCAAGGCTTGATGGATCTGGGTGCAACTGTGTGCACCCGTGGGCGCCCCAAGTGCGAGGCATGCCCACTTAAAAAAGACTGTCTGGCTTTGCTGCAAGGGCGGTGCGACGAACTGCCTTGGCCTCGTGCACGTAAAGTCTTGCCTGAGCGTAGCACCGCAATGTTGATTGCGTATCGACCGGGCTACCTCTTGCTCGTGCAACGACCAACAACAGGCATCTGGGGTGGCCTCTGGAGCCTACCTGAGTGCGACCCAGCGCTTGAACCGATACAGGCCTGTGAACAACTCGGCTTAGCCCTCAAAACAGCAGACTCGTTGGCCGAATTTGTACACGTGTTTACCCATTATCGACTGACAATTCGCCCTCACCTGGTGCAAATAAAACCAGATCGTGCCGCGCAAGCTGCCAAAGCTGTACGTTTAGTGAATGTTGGTGAATGGGTACCTCTGAACAATCTTCACGAGCGCGGGCTACCCGCGCCGGTACGCAAATTGTTAGACGGGCTGCTCGCAGCAGGCTTGCTGGCTTAGCCCGAGGGCTGAGGCGGACGGTACTTACTGATGCTCATTAACACGCCGCACGCGATTCCGATTGTCAGCAGAGCAGTGCCGCCATAGCTCAACAACGGCAAAGGCACACCCACGACCGGCAAAATACCCGTGACCATCCCCACATTCACGAACACATAAATAAATAACACCATCGTCAACCCACCGGCAAGCAACCGCTCACCGTAATTTGGGGCGCCCACCGCGATCACCAATCCTCTAAAAATCAATAGCAAGTAGAGCACCAACAACGTCACACCGCCATACAAACCAAACTCTTCAGCAAACACCGCAAAGATAAAATCGGTGGTGCGCTCAGGAATAAAGTCCAAGTGGGTTTGAGTTCCATTCATGTAACCTTTGCCATACACACCACCTGCCCCGATCGCGATCATCGATTGGATCGTATGAAACCCTTTTCCGAGCGGATCCTTACTGGGGTCAAGCAAGGTGCAAATTCGATGTTTTTGATAGCCATGCAGTACCACCCAATTAAACTTATCATCACATAATTTATCTTGATTGGCATAGATCGCACCCAGCCCGATCGCACCAATTAACAGTACAGGGATCAAAAATTTAAAGGATATCCCGGCAAAATAAATCACAAAAAAACCTGCGCCAAACACGAGTATAGCGGTGCCTAAATCGGGCTGCTTCACAATCAGCAAAAACGGTATCAGCAACAGTACGGTTGACACACACAAATTTAAAAACTTCATGGGGCCTTCGCGCGTGTGAAAATACCAAGCCAACATCAGCGGCAAGGCTATTTTCATCATTTCAGAGGGCTGGATGCGCGTGATGCCTAGGTTCAACCAACGCGTCGCCCCTTTGCTGGTATCACCCACAAACATGACTGCCAACAGTAAGAGGATCCCCAGCACATAAAACGGCACCGCTAGTTTCAAAATCCAATGCGGCGGCGTCATCGCCACAATCCACATCGCGATAAACGCTAGATAAAAATTACGCGCTTGATCCGCAAAACGAGCGTCGGTGCCCCCCACAGCAGACTGCATGACCAACATCCCCACTGCGCCGAGCAATAATAAAATCAGCATTAAGGGCCAATCAATTGACGTGAGGCTGCGAAACACCATTCTAAAAATGATTTTCATGGCACAGCCCTTGGCGTCGCGGCCACAAGAGGGGCCCGCGGCACGACGACTTCGGTACGCCGAACGGGTGTCGTACTGCCCGGAGGGGGCTGAGTCTTTGCGTCACGCAACAACCAAGCGTCAAAGACTTTACGCACGATAGGTGCAGCAACGCTGCCCCCCCAACCCGCATTTTCTACAACCACCGCAATCGCAATTTTGGGCTGATTGGCCGGAGCAAAGGCCATAAACAGCGAATGATCACGCAACCGCTCATCGATCGCACTACTTTGATATTTAGCACCACGCAAACTGTACACCTGAGCGGTACCGGTTTTACCAGCCGTGGTGTAAGGCGCACCAACAAACGCCGCCGCCGCAGTACCAGACACCGTCACCTCGGCCAACGCACGCTTAATTACCTGAATATTCTCTTTTTTTAACGCAATTTTATGAGCAGCTTCGGCCACGGTTTGTGTCTGCTCATTGGTACGTGGGTTTTTAATACTGCGCACCAAATGCGGCTTCATATAAACACCATCGTTTGCCAGCACGGCCGTTGCTTGTGCAAGCTGCATTAACGTGAAGGAGTTATAGCCCTGACCCACAGCAATTGATATTGTTTCACCTGCATACCAACGTTGTTGATCGCGATTTTTGTAGGCTGCACGCTTCCAGTCAGTCGAAGGTAAGATGCCGCGCCTCTCACCTTCAATATCAATCCCCGTCAGTTGACCAAACCCAAAAGGTTTCATGAAGTCATGTAGATTGTTCACACCAATTTCTGGGCCAAGCGAATAAAAATACGTGTCAGACGACACCACCAGCGCCCGATGCATATCAAGCGTACCAAACGCTGTCGAGCCCGAGTTTCTGAAGCGCTGCCCACCAAACTCAAAATAACCAGGATCCGAAATCACTTCTGTCGCGCGTCGTTTATTCAACTCAAGCGCGGCCAACGCCACAAACGGTTTATACGTCGAACCAATTGGATAGGTGCCGTATACGGGACGATTAATTAAGGGGTGATCGGGCGATTCGTTCAAAAGTCGCCAGCTTTCTACGTCGATACCATCGATAAATAAATTGGGGTCAAAAGATGGCTGTGACACAAACGCTAGCACGTCACCGGTTGCTGGTTCGATGGCGACCAACGCACCTCGCAAGTCTTTAAACGCCTCTTCGGCAATGCGTTGCAACCTCATATCCAAAGACAAGACCAAATTTGAGCCGGGCGTCGGATCAACCCGCCTGAGTACTCGCACGGGTTTACCTCTCGAAGTCACTTCGAGCTCTTCAAGGCCTGCCTTACCATGCAAAACCGTCTCGTAAGTTTTTTCGATCCCCTTTTTACCAATAATATCGGTACCGCGATAGTTGCCAGTTTCACCGCGCTCTTCGAGAGCTGCAACGTCGCTTTCTGAGATACGTCCTACATAGCCAACAACGTGTCCGGCAGACTTACCTTGTGGGTACTCACGCACCCAACGCGCGCGCAACTGCACGCCAGCAAATCGCAAAGCATTGGCCGAAAAAAAAGCTGCCTCTGTTTCATTTAAATTATTACGCAAGACGATGCTTGCGTACTTACCAGATTCAGCAGCACGTCTTTTAAAGCGTCGTTGCTCGGCCGTACTGATAAACACGACTGGTGTCAGCGCTGCAAAGAGTTCATCTAGATTACCCGCTCGAGCAGGCACCACCTCAAGCGTATAACTCAAATAATTTCTAGCAAGTACCTCGCCGTTACGATCGACAATTTCACCTCGGCGCGGAGCGATAGGCACCACTGCCAAGCGATTGCTGTCAGCACGGGCAGACAATCCCTCGTGCCGATCAACCTGTAGCACCCAAAATCGCAACGACAACAAACAAAAACAGCATACCGCAAACAAACCCGCTACGAAGACTCGCAGCGTAAAGTTGTTTTTTTGTTGCTGATCGTTTTTCTTAAAATCGAACATGTCTATAGGGTTTCAACTTGCTGTCGTCTCGGGGTCTTGCAATCGATGCTGGGGCAGTAATAACAACCACGCGAACAAGGGCCAGAGTGCCACGGTCAAGAGGGCTGCAAACAGCCACGACCAACCGGGCCACGCGCTCACAAGAAAAGCGCCAAGTAACGCCCCAAGAGCTTTAATCACGACCCACAGTGGCAGCAAGTGCACGGCTTGACTCACCAGCCCAAAGCGCAGCAACCTTCGTTGCAATGACTGTGCGACAAACACTGTTAGGGTATAAGTCAAGGCTTGTAGACCTAAGGGACCCACATCATGCACATCCATGACTAATCCAAAAGCAAACGCAGTGAGTAAACCGATTCGTCGCGGATCGTGTAGCGACCAAAATACTATCACCAGCAAAAGCAAATCAGGCGACATGGGCCAGGTGCGCCAGGGCAGTAAAGAGAGCAGCCAAACACCGAGCAGGGTCGCCCAGACAAACCCCAAACTTGTAGCGTGGTCGATTGAATTCGGACCAACTGGGCGCGGCAGAGGCACTGGCGGAGGCGCACTACCCTCACGCGAAGACCTTGTCACTTTACTTCGATTTCGATCTTGCACGAGGTGCCTCCGTTGACGCCGCTGGCTTCACAACACTAACCGCCAAATCAGTCTCGATTGGCACCTGCAAAACTAAAAATTGCCGATACCGCTCTGGGTGCGAGGACGGCAATGCTTCGGCGCGCGCAAAGCCCGAAGCAGAACTGCGCTGAACCTGATCGATACGTCCGACCGAAAGCCCGGGCGGGAACACCCCACCCACGCCGCTGGTGACTAGCACGTCGCCTTCGCGAATATCCGCGTCGGATGAAAAATAGCGCACCTCGACTTTGCCCGGAGTCGTTGAACCAAAGGCGATCAGACGTAAACCATTGCGCAACACCTGCACGGGTATTGAAATAATTTCGTCGGTCAACACGGCTGCTTCGGAGGTCATCGGCGAAACACGGGTGATCTGCCCCACCACCCCTCCCTCATCCAGAATCGGCATCCCGACTGAGATACCGGCGCGGCTACCTTTGTTAAAGACCAGCCGACGACTAAACGTATTGGCCGGCTCATACAGAACCTCAACCACCACAGAGGGATGCTCAGCGGCTTTTTCAAAAACACCCAAGAGCCGCCGCAGTTGCGCATTCTCGGCGCCTAGCAGTGCGGCATTGGTGGTTACCTGCGCCAACTCGATACGTTGTTTTTGCAACGCCTCAGTTTCAGATTGAATCAAAGCAGCGGCATCAAACCAGTCATGACCAATCGAAATGATGTCACGCGGAAACATGACAAAACGTTGAAACGGATACAACGTCGCCGACAACAATTCACGCACAGGGTTGGTAGTTTTATAGGTCGCACCTGTAAACAACAACGCGAAAGACACCAACACGAGCAGAGTCAGTTTCACTTCAGCGGCAGGGCCGCGTCGAAAAAGCCTAAGAGTGGCGGGTCGTTGCATGATGGCTCGGTACTTAATCACTCACCGCTTGGGCGCTGTAGGCGCCGGTTGCGTTGGTCTCGCGCAGCTGCCTACTGTGGCGCCTCACCGCCTGTCGATGCACGGCACGACTAGTCGTTAATAAAAATTGCGCCAAGTTTTTCAAGGTGCTCGAGGGCATCGCCACAACCACGCACCACGCACGTCAAGGGATCGTCGGCCACGATCACAGGCAAACCGGTCTCTTCTTGCAGTAACCGATCAAGATCACGCAACAGTGCGCCCCCGCCCGTCAAAGAAATCCCCTTGTCAGTGATATCAGCGCCTAGCTCGGGTGGTGTGTTTTCGAGTGCAATTTTGACCGCTGAGACAATTTGGTTCAATGGGTCGGTTAAGGACTCGAGGATTTCGTTGGAAGACACAGTGAAGCTGCGCGGGACGCCTTCTGCCAAGTTGCGACCTTTCACCTCAATCTCGCGTATTTCAGAACCAGGAAATGCGGACCCAATCTGCTTTTTAATGTGCTCAGCGGTGGGTTCACCAATGAGCATTCCATAGTTACGTCGAATGTAATTAACGATCGCTTCGTCAAATTTGTCGCCGCCCACACGAACAGAGCCCTTGTAGACCATACCGCCTAGCGAAATCACTGCAACTTCGGTCGTGCCGCCACCGATGTCAACCACCATCGAGCCACTGGCGTCTGACACGTTGAGCCCAGCACCAATCGCGGCAGCCATCGGCTCTTCGATTAGGTACACCTGACTAGCGCCAGCACCTAAAGCAGACTCACGAATGGCACGGCGCTCGACCTGCGTGGAGCCGCAGGGTACGCACACGATGATTCGCGGACTTGGCGCAAACATATTGCGCGGATGCACCATGCGAATGAATTGCTTGAGCATTTGCTCGGTCACGGTGAAGTCTGCAATCACACCGTCCTTCATGGGGCGGATCGCCTCAATGTTGCCCGGGACACGCCCAAGCATCTGCTTAGCCTCGCGCCCCACAGCCTGAATGATTTTTTTACCGCCGGGGCCGCCCTCGTGACGAATCGCAACCACAGACGGCTCGTCGAGCACAATACCCTTGCCACGAACGTAAATAAGAGTGTTGGCGGTACCAAGATCGATCGCCATATCACTTGAAAAATAACTACGCAGGAATCCGAACATGAGAGCCCAGCCAGAATAAAAGTTGACGCACGTAACATGCCGTGAATAGCCTGCCATCATAACTTATAATTCCGTATAGATCGGCAAAATGAGCTAACGTCAAGCTCGCAAAGCTACGATGCCAGAACCACTCTGATGAAACCGGTTTTCCCTCTTCAGAAGCAGTCGCTGGCTAAGATGGTTTACACGGGCTGAATTGCGCTCTGCCTTCGATATTTGCCTTTCAAATTCAGGCATGTGCTCTGCACCGCGTGTTTTGGCGGTGGTTTGCGTTTGAACCCGCCTTTTATTTTAAAAAAAGCACCGACTTATGGCAATTACTGAACAAGAAGTCACCCGTATCGCCCGGCTAGCCCGGCTGACATTGTCGACCGAGCAAAACACGCAGGCGCAAGGCGATCTGACCAAAATTCTTGGGCTGATTCAAGAGCTTCAGGCGGTCGACACCCGCGGAGTCGAGCCTCTCGCTCACCCCTTATCTGCACTGCGTGACGTCCACTTGCGACTGCGAGAAGACGTCATCACCGAGGTTTCCTCACCCGAGCGGCGCGAAGCGCTCATGGTCAATGCGCCAGGCAAGGCTGAGGGGCTATTTTTGGTTCCAAAGGTGATTGAATAAATGAGTGCTGCACTTCACAACTTCCCAACCTTAGCTAGCCTCCAAGGCGCTTTAGCGCAGGGCAAACTCAGTGCGACCGAGCTAGCCCAAGATTGCCTCAAACAGATTCAGGCTCAACATTCGCTCAATGCCTTTGTACATGTCGACGCAGAACTCACCCTTGCGCAAGCACGCGCTGCAGACGCCAGCCGTTCCACAGGCACGGCGGGCCCCTTATCCGGCATCCCGATTGCCCACAAAGACGTGTTTGTGACGCAAGGCTGGCGCAGCACCGCCGGCAGCAAGATGCTTAAAAACTACGTCAGTCCGTTTGACGCCACCGTCGTGGGCAAGCTGCTAACTGCTGGCTGTGTCAGCCTAGGAAAACTAAACTGCGACGAATTCGCCATGGGTTCGGGCAACGAGCATTCCGCCTTCGGTCCCGCCCATAACCCTTGGGATGTCAATTGCGTGCCAGGCGGGTCCTCAGGCGGCTCAGCAGCAGCCGTAGCAGCCCGACTGGTTTTCGCGTCGACTGGCACAGACACCGGGGGCTCGGTACGCCAACCCGCGGCGCTCTGTGGGGTAAGCGGCATCAAGCCCACTTACGGCACAGTCTCGCGCTACGGCATGATTGCCTACGGCTCAAGCTTGGATCAAGCCGGCGTCCTGGCGCCAGCGGCAGCCGATCTGGTTGCCTTGCTCGACACCATCAGTGGCTTTGACGTGCGCGACGCCACCAGTGCTGAGCAATGCCACGGCGTGCTCAATGCACCTGGCCGCATCCAAAGCGAATTCGACAAAGCAAGTGCTCACTTTTATTCTCAAGCTTCATTACCTCTAAAGGGGTTGCGTATTGGCGTGCCCTCTGAATTTTTTGGCGAGGGGCTTTCGCCCGAGGTTGGTGCAGCAATCGAGGCTGCATTAGTTCAATTCGAGCAACTCGGCGCCCAACGTGTTTCCATCTCTTTACCACGCACGCGTCTGTCGATTCCGGCCTATTACGTCATCGCTCCCGCCGAAGCCTCAAGCAATCTTTCGCGCTACGACGGCGTGCGCTACGGGCATCGCAGCGACTCATATACCGATCTCGCTGAAATGACCGGCCGCTCGCGAGCCGAGGGCTTTGGTACAGAGGTTAAACGCCGTATTCTTGTCGGTACCTATGTGCTCTCGCACGGCTATTACGACGCCTACTACTTGCAAGCTCAACGTTTGCGCCGCATGATCGCCGACGATTTTCAGGCCGCATTTGCACAAAAATGCGACGTCATTATGGGTCCAGTCACGCCCACAGTCGCCAAAGCAATTGGCGACAATCAAGACGACCCCACCGCAGACTGGTTAGCCGACGTCTATACGCTCGGTTTGAACCTTGCCGGATTGCCTGGCATGTCTGTTCCCTGCGGTTTTGGTCAAAGCGCTGCAGGCAAACCTTTGCCAATCGGCTTGCAAATCATTGGCGACTATTTTGATGAGGGCCGTCTGCTAGCGATTGCGCATCAATATCAACTTGCCACCGACTGGCATCAACGTAGCGCGGGGCAAGCATAATGGCTTATGAAATCGTCATTGGTCTCGAAACACACACTCAACTTTCGACTCAAACCAAAATTTTTTCAGGCAGTAGCACGCGCTATGGTGCGCAACCTAACACGCAAGCCAACGAAGTCGATATGGCGTTGCCAGGCACCCTGCCGGTCATGAACCGCGCTGCGGTTGAACATGCCATTCGTCTTGGGCTAGCGGTTGGTGCAACCATTGCGCCGCGCTCGATTTTCGCGCGTAAAAATTATTTTTATCCTGATCTGCCCAAAAACTATCAAATTAGCCAGTACGAAATCCCCGTTGTCCTGGGCGGATCCTTAACCTTCTTTGTCGGCGACAAAGAAACCACCATCAATCTTACTCGCGCCCATCTCGAAGAAGATGCTGGTAAGTCGTTGCACGATAACTACATTGGTCCGCACGGTGAGCTCTCAACCGGCATCGACTTAAATCGTACCGGTACCCCGCTACTTGAAATCGTCTCTGAACCTGAAATGCGCTCAGCCGCCGAAGCTGTTGCCTACGCCAAGACTCTACACAGCCTCGTGATGTGGCTAGGTATTTGTGATGGCAACATGCAAGAAGGTTCGTTTCGAGTTGACGTCAACGTGTCAGTGCGCCCCGTTGGTCAAAAAGAATTTGGCACGCGCGCCGAAATCAAAAACGTAAACTCGTTTCGCTTTATCGAACGCGCCATCAACTATGAAGTGCGCCGGCAGATTGAACTCATTGAAGACGGTGGCAAGGTCGTTCAAGAAACGCGCCTCTACGACGCCGATCTTGACGAAACACGCAGCATGCGCAGCAAAGAAGACGCGCATGACTACCGCTATTTTCCAGATCCCGATTTACCACCTCTGGTGATTAGTCAAGACTGGATTGATCAAGTTCAACAGTCGATGCCGGCCTTACCCGACGAACTTAGACACCGCTTTATCAATGAGTTTGGAATTGCCCCCATCGACGCGGCCCAACTTTCGAGC
>Ga0209550_10005670_pt1 | contig 11675 bp, 11 predicted proteins | sample LauGreSuBDMM15SN_2_FD_187567 | JGI IMG/M metagenome (GOLD analysis project Ga0209550, IMG submission 187567) | Freshwater lake microbial communities from Lake Michigan, USA - Su13.BD.MM15.SN (SPAdes) (version 5) | ecosystem: Environmental > Aquatic > Freshwater > Lake | place: Lake Michigan... | reverse complement strand
TAGATCGACCAAATCCAGGTACTCGGACCGCCTTCACATCTTTGGCAACTTCATCAAGGTAGTCAGATTCATTCTCGTCGCAATAGCCAGTGACGAGAAGAGCATTCACCAATTTAGGGTCAAAGTTTCTCATCAAGTCAGCCACCATCACCGCTGGGCCACCCACGTTCATGCGAGCAATAATCTTTATAACTCTTATCGGTTGCCCTGACTTCATGGATGTATCTTCCCCCAAAATAATGGATAATTGGGCAAGTTATGAGCAACTCACCATTTATTTCAAACTGCACTGCAGATGCCATTCGCGATGCTGCCCTCGCGCTAAAGGCTGGGCATCTGGTGGCATTCCCAACTGAGACTGTGTATGGACTTGGTGCGGATGCGAGAAATCCAGAAGCTATCAAAAGGATTTATGAAGTAAAAGGACGTCCGACAGACCACCCCCTAATTGTTCATATTTCGTCTTTAAATCAATTGGATAAGTGGGCAACAGAAATTCCTGAGTACGCCATCAAGTTAGCGAGAAAATTTTGGCCTGGGCCGATGACATTGATTTTAAAGAGAAGTGAAATTGTGGGAGACTTTATAACGGGTGGTCAAGATACCGTTGGTCTGCGTGTGCCAAGTGACCCGATTGCACAAGCACTGATTACTGAATTCGAGAAGATTTCAAACTCGGCCATTGCCGCACCTAGTGCAAATCGCTTTGGTCAGGTTTCGCCAACTTCGAGTACAGACGTACATGAAGAACTAGGCGAATATTTAGACTCTGCAGACCGGATATTAGATGGTGGAATTTCGACAATCGGAATTGAATCAACAATTATCGATTGCACTAGCGACTCTCCTATAATTCTACGTAAAGGAGCTGTCACTAGATCTGAAATTGTTGCAACTCTTGGCGACGTAATTTCAACGAAAAATAGTTCTGAAGGGAAATTTAGTGGTTCTTTTGACAAACATTACTCTCCACTAGCTGAAGTAATTTTGGATGTAGAGCCTTCGGGAAGTGATGGGTACATAGCACTTAGTACAATTCCAACCCCAATAAATGTAGTTCGATTATCTGCCCCAAAAGATATCGAAGATTTTGCCCGAAGTTTGTATTCTTCATTACGCAAAGCTGATCAGAGTGGAATAGGGCGTATCGTGGTTGCTCAACCCAAAGGGGAGGGACTAGCTGAGGCAATTCGAGATAGGCTTGCTAAAGCGGCAAACGGACGGTAAAAGATTGAGTATTGAGATGAGAATTTCCTATAAGATCCTTCAGTAATCAAGTGGGGCCTATAGCTCAGTCGGTAGAGCAACGGACTTTTAATCCGTGGGTCGACGGTTCGAGCCCGTCTGGGCCCACTCTATAAAGATGCGTCTACTTAGATGTGCAGTTGTGCATGTCTAGGAATGAGGATGAAATGGCAAAGAGAGTTGTCATCTGGGGTTTGAAGACCAAACGCCATAGTCACAGGTATATACATCAAAGTTTCTTTGATACCTTTCAGCGTCTTGGATTTGAAACCGTATGGGTTGATGACAAACCTGCGAATCAGAAATATCTAGAGGGCTCAAACTTAGTTTTTTCAGTAAACATCGCATCAGAACATATTCTCTGGACATCCAAAAATCAATATGTAGCTCATAATTACAATCGTGAGGATTTTATAGGACAAGCAAACGTTCTAAATTTGCAGGTTTTTACTCGAGATTCTACTGGCTCATCTGTCGATGAAACTATTTCTAAGTACGATTCAAATTCGAAGACTCTGTTCCAACCCTGGGGAATTTCGGAAGAAGTTTCAAAGTGGAAACTCCCAACAAGCAATAAATCAAATGTTGAGTTCTGGGTTGGTTCCATTTGGAACAATTCTTTAAATCAAGGTAACGCACAAATCATGACTCAATATGCTAAAGGTTTACAAAGTCACGGAATCAAATTGAAGCGAGTTGGGGGAACCCGAAGTATCAGCAAGAAGGGGATCGATTCAATTAAAGCGCTGAAAATAGTCAGTCGTTCCCCTATAGGTAGTGCGATAGTCGGAGATTGGCAACGTGAGAATCAGTATGTTCCATGCAGACTCTTCAAGAATATTGCGGCTGGGCACGTGCCCACATCGAATTCAAATTTCATGAATATAGTTGGTAATGCAGGCTACTTCTCCCAAGATGTTGACTCAATAATCGAACATGTGCTTGCGCAATCAGAAGAGACAAAGTTGCAATTGGTCCACGAAGCTCAGAGCTTGATCCTGCCTTACACCTACGAACGGGGCATTCAGAGAATTCTTGAAGCGCTTTGAGACATAATGCACGAATGGAGCGAATCGGCTTTGATTTTATGTGCACAGGGGAGCAGCACCATACCTATCATATTGGAGCGTTAATCAATGGATATGTCTCTGAACTGCACCTTGACCAGTCTTGTGAGTTTAATTCTCAACTCAAGGATGATTTATCAATTACGGAAGTACATTATCATTCCAAATCTGAACTAAAAAAGCTCTTCTTAAAACTTTTATTGAGGAGAGAAAAACTATCGGTTGTGGGCATCAGCTCAAAGTCTCTTATTTGGCTGACACCATTGACAATTTTGGGTCGGCGCATAGAAATTCACGTCCATGGCCAGATTGCTGGAATCAATAATCCATGGAAGAGAGTATTTTGGAAGTTCTCTTCAATTTTTTTCTCGATAGTCGTGGGCAATCCAATTTATTCAGGACCGCGCTTTATTAAAAATATTGGAAATGTTGGATCCTTTCAATATCTCTCGAAACCACCACAAATGGAAAGATTATGCATTCTTTATGGGTCGAATAAATCTTTCTTACGCGATCAATTTATTTGTGGCCGCATTGAAGGTGCTGGAATTCCAGTGGAATTCAGCCTCAGTGATGAAGGATATGTATCTACAAATCAGATAGTAAAAGCAGTCTCCCAAGCGACACATACTTTTTTACAGTTAAAACTCGACCATTATCTACTTAGCCCCTCTGGGCGCATATGCGATTTGACTATTTATGATCTAAAACCGCTAGTGCTGAAAGAAGACGTAGATACCCAGACAGTTCTCAACAATTATGGAATTCACTATATGAAGATAAATTGATTTGCAAAACTTCTTGTCGCTTTGCCTATTCGCCAAGTACTTTGAGGTCAAGTAATTATTTAGCAACTTCTTTCGGTCTACTTCATCATATTTACATAAAATGGAATTAATTAATCGGATTCCATTTTTTCCCTAAACTTCGGTTAAGTTGAGTTCTTGCATGAATTGCAGAATCAAAAGCTATCCAATGAGGTGGAATCGTCATCCAAAATTTTGGAGCAATTACCAAACCTGTGTCATTTAGTAACCCACCAACGACGCCATACGAAGATTTGGCAATGACCAAAATATCAGCCGAAGCCATTGATTGCCACTCAGCAACAGAGCTACTTGCGTCATAGAGCACAAAATTAGCATATTTACTTTTAGTGCTTTGAAGGAAGGTTCGATACCTGTCCATATTAGATTCGAAATCATGTTTAAAATTTAGTAGTGCTTCTTGCGCTTGCCAGTGATCTAAAGATTCCTGCGTTACAAAAGTTTCAAACAGATTCAAATCTGACCGAGAAAACAGGATATCCGTGTGCACTGTAATTGATAACTGAAATACAGAATCCTCAAAGAAGTCATTCATTGTATCGAGGATATCTTCATAATATTCGATGCTAAGAAATCTCTCGCTAGACGGGTTAACATTTTCCCTCCTCATATGTAAATGAACATTTACATATTGCTTTTTGGGTACGTGCACGAAATTTCTTTGGTTACTATGCAACTGTTTATAAATAGCTGGCTTATAATTCGCGATCAGGTATGAATCTGGCATTTCAATAAGCAGGCGATTACTCAAGAAAATTGTCATAAATTTAATTTTTAAAAGTATGATAAATTGCTTTGTAGGGGATCCTTCAAGTGAAATTTTTCGTAGCTTTGATTCATCCTCTAAAGTGAGCTCTTCGCATGAAAATGCCAACATTACCCATTCGTTAATCTCTTCTAATTCATCAGACACAGATTGGAAATTTTTGAAATTACTGAACGGTTGGACTTCAAAGGAAGATAATTTTCTAAACTTGAAGTCTATATTTAACTCACGGCAAAGAGCAATTAATGACAAGACGCGTTGAACTTGAGCGCCAGAGCCATCTTTTTGTGAATTTGAATTAGTAAATATAATTTTTGAATTAAGTGACTTTAGAAGTACATTATCCGCGCTGGTAAATAAAGAATTTACGATCTTTCGCCATCGACTCAAGGGTCTTATTAATAAAGGTCGGATCATCGACTTGAACGTCAATCTTGTATCCTTTCAATCGATGCATGAATCTTGCAATCCATGTTGTCTTAACTAATTCGAAACCAAACTTATCTAGGTATTGCTTTATCTCTGTGAGTGAATTGGAAGTGCCCTCATATTCGAGTGTGTCAACCTCAAGAGTAATAGCAAATACATTGCAGATGCGTTTATCAGCGCCCTTTAGAACGTCAAAGTCTCCACCTTGAACATCTATCTTTAGGTGATCGATAATCGGAAAGCGGTCCCAAGGTAAGACCTGAAATAGTTGACCCAAGGTGCTATGAGAAACTCTTTCGACATAATCCACTTCAAAAGTCTTTGGTCGAAGTAGTGAGGAGCATCCTGGATCTTTTTTTGTCACGTACATATCCATAGATACTATTGCCTCACTTGCACCAAGGGCACAAGGAATGATCATAATTCGATTATTGATTAACTTTGGATCCAGATTAATGGGCCATGGAGCATCTCCTCGATGAATTGATTCACGATTTGCCAAGATAGGCTCGAAACCAATTACAAAAAGATTAGGATCTTGATCAAGCCAAACAGAACTCTGAGGTGCATTGACGGATAATCCAACATCTATTTTTAGAGTATTTGCGTATGATGGCAAATCTAGCTGTTCATTGGTGAAAGTAAAGCCGCTTTGCTCCAAAATTTTTCGCACATCATCATTCTGTCATAGTGCTAGAAAGCCATCAATTATAGAATCGTGCGTGTTTAACTAAAATTTGCCTGGGACTGTAGAATGAGCCCGTGATAGACATGAGGGATTCTGTTGGAGTCGTTATCCCTACTTATAATCGTCCAGACAGGACAGTCGAAGCTATTCGTTCGGTAATGGCGCAAACTTATTCCATATCAGAAATTGTTGTTGTTGATGATGGAAGCTCTCCGAATTACCGGGATGAACTTCGAAGAAAGCTTTCAAAGCTACCAGTCCGGTTGATAGAAATAGAGAGATCCTGTCACCCTGGAAACGCTCGGCAAGTTGGGATTACGAATTTAAGTTCTAAGTGGGTTGCGTTCTTAGATAGTGACGATGTTTGGTTTCCAAATAAAGTAGAGAAGCAATTAAGCTATGCAAGAGCGAAGAATGCCCGTGCCGTTTGTAGCAATGCATTAATTAATGACGACAATAATTCTCCTAAATCACTTCTCCAAGGAGTTTCAAAGAATTTAAATTTGAAGAGACTACTAAAAGTTAATTTGATAATTACTAGTTCGGTCTTGATTGAGCGAGAATTGATTCTAGAAATAGGTGGGTTTGTGAAGTCATATCCAGCGCTTGGGGCGGAAGACTATGCAACTTGGCTACGCATAGCAACCAAAACCAATTGGGACTTCCTGGATGACGATCTCCTTCTGTATGACAATCACTCTGTCGATAGTGTCAGCAAGTCCAAAATTTTTACACATGATTTTTCAAGAATGGCTGGAATTTTAGATTTTGCATCCTGGCAAAAAGTTGAAAATGGAAAGAGACTCACTAGATTTAGAGGACTGATAAGTTTAAGTGCGAAGTTTGTATCGAAATGAATTCTCTGCAGTCAGTCGGAATCATCTCGATAGCAACTAACAACTACTTTGAATATTGGACCAACATGTTGAAGACTTTTTCAAAAGTAGTTAAAGATACCGAAGGCATAACATTCTATTTATTCACAGACTCACCTATCAAGGCCATGAATGTAGCGGATGATTATCGGCAATATAAATTCAAGATATTCACTATTCCGAGTTACGTTTTTCCTGAAGCGTCTCTTTTTCGATATGAGTTTATTCAGAATGAGTCCAGCCAAATAACAAGTGATTTACTCATTTACTTAGACGCTGACATGTTGATAGTGAAAGATTTTATTTTTGAGTTATCCAAGATAATTCCGAGCAATCAAATGGTTTTAGTGGCACACCCTGGTTATTGGAGGCCAAAGAATTTCTCGTTACTCAAATTTTATCTCTCTCAGCCTAGATACTTTTTGAAGGATATGTTCAGGAAATTTAGGCTCGGTGGAATTGGGGCATGGGAGACTAGAAAGATATCAAGTGCGTTTACTCCTAGACGCAAGCGTTTGCATTATGTTTGTGGGGGAATATGGCTTGGTCAAAGGGAAATATTCCTGAAAACAATAGAGGAGCTTTTCTTTCAAGTACAAAAGGATCAATTGAATGAAGTGCTGGCTATTTGGCATGATGAAAGTCATTTGAACTCTTGGGCTTCACAGAATAGTCACTTCATGTTAGGACCAGAATTCTGCTATGAAGCTAGCTACCCACAACTCGATGGTTTGCGCGAACTAGTAAGAGCGGTGAATAAGAATGTTGCATAGAAATAGAATTGGACTCTACTGATGGTGTGGCTAGTTACGGGCGGAGCAGGGTATATAGGATCCCATGTGGTCGACCATTTCTTTAAAGCTGGTCTGAGCCTCGTTGTCTTTGATAATGAAAATACTGGGTTTAGATCCAGAGTAGATGGTAAGGCAACTTTCGAAAATGGCGATATCCGAAATATCGACTCTATACGTGAAGTTTTTTCGCGCTATCAGATAGAAGGAGTAATTCATCTGGCAGCTCTCAAGTCTGTAGAAGAATCCATTCAGAAACCTGATCTGTATTTTGATGTAAATGTTACGGGCACCCAAAACCTTGTAGACATGGCTGCAGAGTATAAAATCGATAAATTACTCTTCTCATCAAGTGCGGCAGTCTATGGGGATACCAAATCTGGCAAAGTAACTGAGAATTCCGAACTGACACCCCTCTCGCCATATGGGAATTCGAAATTAATTGCAGAGAAGATTGTTTTAGATTTTGGTAAGAGTACTGGAGCAGGTACCTGCTCACTTCGATATTTTAATGTAGCGGGTTCCGAATCCCGACTCTTCACTGATAGATCAGTGAATAATTTAATACCCATGGTTATAGACCAAATTCGAAAGAATGAAATTCCAAGGATTTTTGGAACAGATTATCCAACCCCAGATGGATCATGTGTTCGAGATTACATACACGTAAGTGATGTTTCCTTGTCACACTATTTTGTGGCGATGAAGTTAAACGACTCGCATTTTCCAAAGGTATTGAATATTGGAACGGGTCAGGGGGTTTCTGTGAAAGAAGTTATTACAAAGTGTTTGGAAGTGATGCATTCAGAAATAGGATTTTCAATAGAAAATCGTAGAGAGGGTGATCCCGCTGCCCTAAGCGCGGATGTTTCACTTTTCGAAGAAGTTGTGGGAAAGTTCAAGATGAAAGACTTAGAGGCGATAATTAAGAGTTCGGTGTTGTATGCCTCATAACATGCGCCCCACCTCCGTGAATTTGGTTGGGGGACTTGGAAATCAACTTTTCCAATATTGCGCTGGGGTATGGTTATCGACCAAGAACGACACAAGCTTAGTTATTGACTTTTCCAGGATCGGTCATGGTGGCACTAACCACGGAAAATCTCTGCTTGAATTTAACTTACCAAATGTGGACCTTCGTGACATACCCGAGGCCCAGACCCAATTCGGCTTACTAATTCGGAGATTAGATTCTAAACTTCGGAGACAAATTTCTTGGTATAACAGATTAGTTATGTTTTTTAGTCACACTTATCATTCACCAGTAATTGGCTATGATGCAAATTTAGAGAAATTAAGCAGTGGAGTAACAATTAATGGTTACTTCCAATCCTGGAGATATTATGATTCTCTTAAGATTCAATTTGAATTGTGCACACCTTCAAAGGAATTTGGAGAAAGATTCAGTAAGATTCGACAGCAGCAAGCAATCGCTGTTCATATCCGGCGTGGTGATTACAATGAACTACTCAATAGTTTTGGTGTATTGAGTGCAGACTACTATTCCAATGCAATTAAATTACTTGATGCAAAGTATGGAGAAAAACCCATTGTTGTTTTTTCGGATTCGTTAAACGAAGCGTTGCCACTTCTAGAGGTAGCTGGATATAGCAAGAGTCGGATTTCTTACTTCAGTAATTCGCTTTCTCCCGCAGAAGAATTGATGTTGATGTCTGCATGTAATTATCATGTAATAAGCAATTCCACGTTTTCTTGGTGGGGTGCCACGTTAAGCAAAAACTCTAAACTTGTGGTGTGTCCAGAAAAATGGTTCAGGGGATTACCTGATCCGGTTGACTTAATCCCCCCGAATTGGTTCAAGATAACGAGTTCTTGGGTGTAATTTTCTGGCGATATCGGTTTCTTGAGATCCGGGTTGATACCTGAGCGATCGCTGCTCTCATCTGGTAGGGATGTTTAATTGTATTAGACAACATTAAACCCGCGATATGAGCAATTTCGTTTGTATTAAAAGTCATTTGGGCTGCACGCAAATCCCGAATCAATAGCGCTTGCCGAAGGAGCCCATTGGAGTGAGAAGCATAATCGGCAAAAGCGTCCAGGCCAGATTCTCTAAATCTCTTGATATCACTTGGATTCAATCCAATAGTACTTAGAAGGTCATTCTTTTTTATTAACATAGTTTTTCGTGTGGTGCTTGTAATTGATGTTGGTGTAATTCTATATCGCAAGAGAACCTCCGGGATGGAGTGCAAAGAGCCAATTCTGGAAAGTCTAAGCCAAAGCGATAAATCTTCTGCCGGAAAATCTTCTTTTCGGTATCCACCTACAGATAAAACTGCATCTCGATTAAAAATTACACTGGAGTGCGCCGTTCGCTGTCCGCTAATTAATGATAAGGACACGGCGGGATCAAAAATAGCACTGTAGACGTAACCCAAACTTTTATTGGTCGCTGAAATAAATTCATAATCTGAAAATACAGCTACTACATTATCCTTCAAAGCCTTACTTTGAATTTCAATTCTGGAAGGATGATATTCGTCATCAACGTCAAAACGTGCAATCCAACGGTGAGTTGCTTCAGCGATACCTAAATTAAGGGCATCCACGAGCCCATTTCCTGCGTTATTTATCACCCTTACCTTCGCGCCTTCTTCCGACACCCAATTTTGAATTAAAAATTCGGATTCATCGGTTGAGTGGTCATTTATAATTATTAGTTCATCGTATGCCCTGAGCATCGGGGAGAGTTGACCCCTAGAAACTCGCAAAAACTGAGCACCATTCTTGACGGGCATCAAGAATGTGATAGGCGGCTCGAGCATCTTTACCCTTAATTGTTTGATCAAACAGATATGATTCAAGTATATGAGATTGGCGGCGACAAGCAAGATGTCCACACTGGGTCTTTTAGAAACTTTCAAAAGTGTATTGAATTTACTAAACAGAAGAGACCGATTCAAGTACTTGCTTGTGATGCTCACTCAAGCTGTTCTAGGTCTTTTGGACTTACTAGGCATCGGCCTTGCTAGCGTAATCGCATCGCTAGCAGTGAGCGGGGTGCAGTCACGGGAACCAAATGGAAAAATTCTAGACTTCTTAACTCTGATCTCACTAAATTCAAAGACGATTCAAATTCAGATATTAACACTTGCACTTGTAACTGTATTCATACTTGTTGTGAAAACCATTCTATCTGTTTTTCTTACTAGAAAAATTCTGCATTTCTTGGGAAGAAGAAGTGCAATTCTTTCCAAGGATTTAATAAGTAGAGTTCTGGCCCAGCCCTTAGTAAAAATAAATTCACACCACTCCCAAGAAATTCAATATGCAGTTGGTACAGGTGTCACCGCAACAATGCTTGGAATCTTAGGGGCAGCGTCAACTCTCATATCCGATGCATCACTTTTGTTGATAATTAGTTTGGGAGTCTTGTTTGCAGATCCAATTATGGCGATTAGCATGTTTGCTCTATTCGCCAGTATTGCGATTATAATGAACTTGATAATGCATTCACGTGCACAGGTTATTGGTTATGAAATCTCCAAGCAAATAACGGAAAGTAATAAATTGATTAATGAAGCACTAAGCTCCTACCGGGAGTTATTTGTTTCCAATAGAATACATTTTTATATTGAAAAAATTGGGCTTTTAAAGACTAATTCCGCAAAAAACGTTGCTGAACAAACTTTTTATCCAAATATAAGTAAGTATGTAATTGAGATTGTTGTAACTGTGGGTACTCTTTTTATTGCTGTTTGGCAATTTTATATTAATGACGCTGCAAGCGCAGCCGCAAGTCTAGGGATATTCCTTGCCGCGGGAAGCAGAATGGCACCAGCACTACTTAGATTTCAACAGAGCCTTTTACAGATACATGGAAATATAGGTGCATCGAAACCAACATTGGAGTTGATCGAGGAACTCAATGTTGGGAAAGTTGGGAATGAGAAAGTTAGCCAAGAACATAATTCAAGTGAAGATCCCTTCTTGCCTTCAGTAACGCTTAGAAACGTCACCTATTTTTACCCTAACACCACCACCCCTGCGGTAATTGATGCTTGTCTTGAAATTGAAAATGGAAGTTTTGTTGCAATAGTTGGCCCTTCAGGATCTGGAAAATCAACTCTAATGGATCTTATTTTAGGCGTACATATTCCAACCGATGGTCAAGTTTTGATATCTGGGCTTAATCCCCATGATGCAATTAAGAGATGGGATGGCAAAATTGCCTATGTTCCCCAATCGATAGGAATAGCAGACGATACGATTTTAAGAAATATTGCTTTAGGCCTTCCATCAAATTTGATTGACTCTTTGCAAGCAGAGAGGGCTATCAAGTATGCCCAGATTGAGAGCCTTGTTTCTGGAGTTGAAAATGGATTAAATCAAGTACTCGGCGAGAATGCTTCTTCAATTAGCGTTGGTCAAAGGCAACGTTTAGGGATTGCCAGAGCTCTGTATACGAATCCTAAATTGTTGCTATTAGATGAGGCGACCAGTTCGTTGGACCCTGAGACTGAGTCACTTATCTCCGAATTTCTTTATTCTCTCCGTGGCAAGACAACCTTGGTTGTGATTGCGCATCGCCTTTCTACAGTTAAAAATGCAGATTTGGTTGTATACATGGAAGCGGGGAAGATTACGGCTAAAGGAACTTTTTCAGAGTTACAGCAGCAATCTCCCTCATTTGCCAATCAGGCTAAATTGTTGGGTATGTAAGGCACGGGGCATTTCCCTAGGCAAATTGGCTCAAAAAACACTAGGGACTAGCCCGAATAGCACATTGGTTATCGGCCCGCAGACACGCTCAAAACCCTCAATCTCGCCTTTACCCTTCCCCATCCCATAGACTAGAGACCTGATTCCGGCAGGGTTGTTTCACGCTGCCATTCGGCGAAAGCCCTGCTCGCACTTCCCCCCTATATATAAGGTAAAAATAAATCCGCCAAGGACGCAACATTTGCCCCCTAGCGGTGTCTTAACTAATAGAGGGCAAGACGTTGCTCTTCTATCTACAAAC
>Ga0209550_10005668_pt1 | contig 11677 bp, 8 predicted proteins | sample LauGreSuBDMM15SN_2_FD_187567 | JGI IMG/M metagenome (GOLD analysis project Ga0209550, IMG submission 187567) | Freshwater lake microbial communities from Lake Michigan, USA - Su13.BD.MM15.SN (SPAdes) (version 5) | ecosystem: Environmental > Aquatic > Freshwater > Lake | place: Lake Michigan, USA... | reverse complement strand
AAATTATATCAAAAATATATATATGTCAGCAATAGTCCCCATCTGAATGTTGAGGAAATTTCTATCATCAAAAAATATGCAGATGATAAATCTATATTTACGAAAATCGAGCTGCAAGAGAGCTTGCGTTTCTTAAGCAACATGATGTACAAGCATTTTAACAGAGAAGTGTTATTCTTAGTAGATGAGTATGATGCAATCGTGAATAACTGGTATTACGAGAAATACGCTGAAGGAAATTTACATCCTGAACCAGATGAAGTATTACTTGAAATATATGACATAGTAGGGCCAATGATCCGGCACATGATTGAAAACAACGATGGCCTCTATAAAGCTATAATTGGTGGGTCCACTTGCATACCTGAAATGCATATATTTGATGGTATAAAAAGCTTCAGAGAAGATTCCATCCTCAATCCTAATTTTACCCAATATTTTGGGTTCTCTAAAGAAGAAATTATAGCGCTTTTAAAAAAGGAAAAAATCTGGTTTGACGATACAATCCTAGCAAATATACAATCTTGGTATGGTGGTTATAATGTTGGAGGAGTAGAAATTTACAACCCCAAAGCTATTATGAGGATGATAAGAAGATATAAACAATATAAAGATCTTGTTTTAACACATGTGAGAAATATACATCTTAAAGCTAATTTTAAATCTGAGAAAAGACAAAAAGAATTAGCTCAACTGCTTGATGGTGAAGGAATAAATATAATAGCCGATCCAAATGTGGGATTAAAGGATTTACATTCCACTACAGATTCATTTTATACATTATTAGCATATCAGGGATTTTTATCAGTTGAAAATATACGCAAAAAGAATGATGGAACGTATAGTTGTAAAGTGAAAATCCCAAATAAAGAATATAAAGAAGTATTTGAAAGAGCACGTATCTGAGGCATCATTTGTTCTGAATCCATTCACTCTGTTAAAATGACTACCATCATTACAAGAACCAGTTATTTTATAAACTCATAAAATGCATGGTATTTTCGAGTAGCACCACACCTCCGCTAAAACCTTCCCTTCGGCTAATGACCTTTAAAAATACATCTTTTTACAGGTGCTCTATTCTGGAATATGATCTGGATCAGCCGCAGCTGCTCCAAGAACCTGTTGTACATCATCAGTAGCAGCATCAGCCGCTGCTGCAGCCCCTGGAATCAGCTCTGGGGCAATTCCAGCTAATGGTTCTACACAAGCATGAGGAGCTATTATATGCCCATCTGAAATTTCTAAAATTAGAAGATTTTTATATTCTTCTATACTTGGCCATACAAAAGGTCTCCGCATTATTTCAGCGGCTTTTTGCATAACAATAGAAGATGTCACTACAAAAAATTCAGGTGTAGGAGTAGCTTGCGTATAAGTCTTATTATACAGTTCTGTAACTTCTCTTAAAGGAGCATATGGTAATGGAGAGGACTGCGCTGTAGGATTTGCTGCAATTCTATATTTTTCAATACTATCATCCGCAAAATAAAGCTCTAGATAATGCACATCTCTAACCTCACCTATCGCAATTTTTGTAGCAGGTAAATGATGCCTTGAAATTTGCAATTTTCCTTCATCTGTAGTGATGACATTTTCAACACCAAATCCTGCAGGTAATACGAATATCATATTTGAATGATAATCGCTCAAGATATTTGTTGAATTTAACAATATAAGTTTAACACGACCAACCTGCAACAACAATTCCTTATACTCTTCACTACCAAACTTAACTGTTTTTATTTGGCTTATTGAAGATTGCGAAAGAATACATTTTTTATGTATATGTCCTGCTTGAAGACGCATTCCACTTTCAGTCTCACATCCTTGCGGAACAACAAGTATAAAATCACTAGTTGAAAACCGACCGCTTGGTAAGGGAAAACTATTTTGCCCTAATTTCAACTCGACCAGTTTCAACACAGAGGTTGTGCGCAGTAATTCTTTATGTTCAACACTATCTTTTATAACAGATCTACTCATATATTGTGCCTATATTTTTGCTAATACTACACCCACCCTCTATACACAGATTATCTATCTAAAATACTTCCTCTCAGAAACAGTGCCACTTGCTTGCTCTGAATTCCCTTCTGATTTAGGAGATTTACGACGTCGTGAGGAGGATTTATCAGAAGAATCAGCAGCTTTGTCTTCTCTATTACTTTCCTTAGAAGAAGAATTGCCATCTTTATCTTTAGAAAACCCTGCTTTTTTATCATCACGATTCGAACGCTCTCCACGATCACGATTATCTCTAAAAGGCTTATCATCACGTGGTTTATCATTTTTTGCTACATGATCAAAATCTAGTCTCATAGATAGTTTTGCTTTGCCTTTCTGATCTATACCTATAATTTTTACAGTGATTTTTTGACCTTCTGATAAGCGATCATAAATAGATTCAATTCTCTCATCAGCTATTTCACTAATATGTATGAACCCATCCTTGCCTGGTAAATAATTAACGAAAGCACCTGAATCTAACACCTTAGCTACAGTACCTTCAAACACTTGCCCAAATTCTGGATCCATAGCAATAGCTTTTATTCTACTAACAGCATCATTAAGTTTTTCACTACCAACAGCAGCTACTTGCACTGTACCATCATCAGTAATATCTATTTTAGCACCTGTAATTTCACAAATCTCTTTAATAACTTTTCCGCCTGAGCCTATCACTTCCCTGATTTTATCTTTTTCTATCTTAAACGACACAATCATAGGAGCATTTTTACTAACAGTACTACGATGTGCAGTAATTGATCCAGACATTCTATTAAGTATATGCATTCTACCATCATTTGCTTGCTCTAGAGCTTGCTTCATAATAGCTATAGTAATGCCAGATATTTTTATATCCATTTGAAGTGCTGTAATACCTTGCTCTGTACCAGCTACTTTGAAATCCATATCACCAAGATGATCTTCATCACCCAATATATCTGACAATACCACGAAATCTTTTCCTTCTTTAATAAGCCCCATAGCAATACCAGCGACTGGAGCTTTCAGAGGTACGCCTGCATCCATCATTGCAAGAGATGCACCACAAATTGTTGCCATAGAAGAAGAACCATTAGATTCTGTAACTTCTGAGACTACTCTCACAGTATAAGGAAATTCCTCTTTAGAAGGCAATACTCCACTAAGAGCGCGCCATGCTAATTTACCATGACCAATTTCACGTCTCCCTGGTGCTCTAAAAGGTGTTGCTTCACCAACTGAATATGGTGGAAAAATATAATGTAGCATAAAACGTTCTTTAGAATCACCATCCAAACTATCTATCATTTGCTCATCTTGACCAGTACCAAGTGTTGTAACTACTACAGCTTGAGTTTCACCACGTGTAAATAAAGAACTGCCATGAGTTCTAGGCAAAATAGAAATTTCTGTTTCAATAGGACGAATATCTGTTGATTTTCTACCATCTATGCGTATTTTTTTCTCTAAAATATCACCACGTAATATTCTATATTTCACATCTTCAAATGCAGTATTAATCTGAAGAGGAGTAAGTTCTACTGAGGTAAGTTTTACATCAGAAAAATCTTTTTCTATAGATTCACGAATTTCATCAAACATACTATATCTCACAAGCTTATCCTTAAAAGAATATGCTTTTTCAATATCTTTTTTATATTTTTTTTCAATCTTATTGATTATATCACTACTTACTATAGGAGCCAGTTCTGGCCATTTTTCTTTTCCTGCTTTTTTGACCAATTTTTCGATCATTTTGACAACTGGTTGAAAAGATTTATGACCAAATTCTACTGCTGCAAGCATTTCTTTTTCACTTAACTCTTTTGCTTCTGATTCTACCATCATCACTGATGATTCAGTTCCAGCTACAACTAAATCAAGCTTGCTCTGAAGTAACATATTTGGTGATGGATTAAGTATATATTCCCCATCTATATATCCAACTTTAGCAGCAGCTACTATCTCTTGATACGGAACTCCAGAAATCGCTAGTGCAGCAGATGCACCAATAATAGCCAGAATCTCAGAAGGGTACGCTTCATCATAAGACATTACAGTACAAATAACCTGAGTCTCTCTAAAAAAAGATGGATGAAATAAGGGACGTATAGGCCTATCAATCAATCTAGAAACAAGAATTTCACGCTCTGATGGTCTACCTTCACGTTTAAAAAACCCACCTGGGATTTTACCTGCAGCAAATGCCATTTCACGATAGTGCACTGTTAGAGGAAAAAAATCCATCCCTTCTTTATCAAATTTAGCACTCACAGCTGTACATAATAATACAGCATCACCCATTGTTACAACTACAGCTCCATCACTTTGTCTTGCAATTTTACCTGTTTTTAATGTAAGCTCAGCTCCACCCCATTCTATTGTTTCTATTACTTCCTCAAACATACTATTTTTATTTCCTCATTTTATTAACAAAAAAGCCCGGCTTAAACCGGGCGTAAACAATTTACTTACGTATTCCTAGCCTATTTATTAACTCAAGATATCTATTGAGTTCATTAGTTTTGAGATAATTTAATAATCTCCTACGTTTCCCTACAAGCATCAACAACCCTCTGCGCGAGTGAAAATCCTTACTATTAGTTTGGCAATGACCTGTTAGCGCATTTATCCTTTCAGTTAAAATAGCAACTTGCACTTCTACTGAACCTGTATCCTTAGTATCTCGTGCATACTCTTTGATTAAAACTTGCTTACGTTCTGGTTTTATTGACATATTAGATTCTCCTTTAATTGCCTATACGTTTAATACTCGTGCAGAATTAAAGTAGCCATTGCGTACACTCCCTATTGCTATAATTTTATTATTAGCTCGGAGCCATATTCGCTCTATATCATTAGACGCAATAGGTATTTTTTTACCATGGCGCACTTTAAGAGCAATATCGACATCTATATCAAATACCAGGATGTCGGCCAGTACTACTTCTATGTTTTGCAAATTACTGAGAATTGCCTCAGCACTTAAATCCGAAGCTGAAGATGGTTTTAGCGCACTTGACGCGTCAAACACCCCCACTCTCGTTCGGGCCAATTCTAGCACAAAACCTAAACTTTGCAAGGACAAAGATATATCCTCTGCTAATGTCCTTATATAAGTCCCTTTAGAGCATTCTGTATAATATGTAGCTGTTTTTTCTTGTTCATCATACGACTCTAAATTAAGAGAAAAAATCTCTATCTCTCTAGGCTTTAATTCTACAGATTGACCACTTCTTGCTAATTTATATGCTGGTACCCCTGAAATTTTTAACGCTGAAAAAGCAGGTGGAATTTGAGTAATAGTCCCTGTGAATTTTTTACATATATCTACTGCTTCTTGGTAACTAGGAATATGTTCAGTAGTTTTTAAAATCTTTCCTACTCTATCACCAGTATTTGTACAAGCACCAAATTGAACCTTAAATCTATAAGCCTTCTTAGCATCTACCAGAAACTGTGCTAATTTAGTTGCTTCACCCACTCCCAAAGGTAACACACCCTCAGCTTCGACGTCGAGAGTGCCTGTATGACCTATTTTCACCCCACCCAATATCTTTTTAACTGCTCCTACAAGACCAGCTGAACTAATACCAATAGGTTTATATATATTAATCCAGCCATTTATGGGGCACGCTTCCATCACTACTAGAATTTGAACCCGATTCCTACAGAGACAATAACTGGATTGATCTTAACATTTCCAGATACCGGATAAGCTGAGCCTAGATATTTAGAACTATATGTTAATTTTGGTGACAAATTATAGCGCTTTACGTCCAGATTTAATATAGTGTCATCACGCAATTTAAAATCCACCCCTACTTGCATAGCAATACCATGAGCATTACTTAACCTATATACACGAGATTTTGTAAAAAAATACATCCCTTGATAACCAACCCCTACATAAGGATCTATTGGCCCGAATGGAGCTATGCTGTAATGGGCCATTAAAGAGAGTGGCACACCATATACATCCTTATTTTTCATCACCACTCCAGAATTCCCGTAATTATAATTAGCTGCTTTAATCGCGGAATTAGATGTGCGCAACACAGCTACACCAAGACCTAGTTCTGCACCAATATTATCTGTAAAATATATAGTGGTAGAACCTTCTACACCATAACCATTCGTTATAAAATGCCCAGCTTTCACTGGAGGCTGAGTTGTTGGGTTAGGAAAATTTTTATTTTGTGATTTGGACATTATACCCATAGCGCGAATTTTGAACAATATACTGCCTTCTGTAGCATAATAATTACTTTCATAATCATTTGTATCCTTTGAATAGCCAGCAGGTTTATAATCTGCCTCTATTGCCATCGCTGCACTTGATAATGAACACGCAACCAAAAAGGCACCTACTAATTTGCATTTATTTTTCATAAAACCCCATAACTCAATGATATTGCCAGGATACACTTATATGTTGCTAAATTATAGAAAATTATGTAATATCTCGCAGGTAAAATTTATTACTATGTCTTTCATGTACCATTAGCTTTGCAGCTATGGATTAGGCGCTTAAATATATACCCAAGGAAAATAGATGAGAAGTGATTTTAAAACATATATTATAGGTATTTGCTGGTTTGTTGTAAGCCTTGTGAGTAGCGCAATAAATGACATTATAGCAAAATATGCTGGTATTGGTCTTGGGAGCATGGAGGTTACTTTTTTTAGATTTTTATTCAGCACTATAACTTTAATTCCTTTCATTTTATATTATGGCATTGATACTATAAAAACCTCACATCCATTCATTCAAATAACTAGAGGTGTTTTACTATTTGGTGGTATGGCATCTTGGATTTATGGATTACAGTTAGTTCCAGTTAGCACAGCAACCATTGTAAGTTTTTCAATACCATTATTCGTACTAGTTCTTGCAGTATTTTTCCTAGAAGAAAATATTATATGGCAAAGATGGGCTGCAACTATAATAGGTTTTGTCGGGATCACTATAACGCTTTATCCAGACACTGGTGGTTTTAATTATGAAATTTTAATATTCGTAATTGCTGCTCTCGCATTTGCTTTTTTGGATATAATTAATAAAAAATTTGTCATCAAAGAATCAATGTTATCTATGCTATTTTACTCTGCATTAATAACAACAATATTAGCTTTCCCGCTTGCTATTCAACAATGGAAACAACCAGCAATATCTCAGCTATTTTTATTATTCATTCTTGGATGTAGCTCGAATTTAATATTGTTTTTTTTGCTAAAATCATTTGCTTTAGTTGATGCAACAGCTGTTGCTCCATACAGATATCTTGAACTTGCTATTTCTGGATGTATTGCATATCTGGTATTTGCAGAAACACCAGATAAACATGCTTTGTACGGAGTAGCATTTTTAGTCCCTACAACATTATTCATTGCCTGGTCTGAGACAAAAAACAAATAAGCATCTATCACAACAAAAATAAAACAAAAATGAATAAGCAAAAATTAGTTTTTTCTAGTGGTATAGCAAATACTTTTGAATGGTATGACTATGCATTATTTGGTCTTTTGGCACCAATATTTAGCAATAAATTTTTCCCAGAAAATGATCCTCAAGTAGCTTTACTAAATGGGTTTTTACTATTTGCAGTCGGTTATTTAATGCGCCCTATAGGCGGAATATTTTTTGGTATTATAGGAGATAAATTTGGTAGAAAAGCAGCTCTTAGCGCATCTATTATATGCATGGCCTTCCCTACTACATTAATTAGCATATTACCCACTTATGATTCTATAGGAATTTGGGCTACTATACTTATGGTAATAGTGAGAATGCTACAGGGTATTTCTATGGGTGGGGCGCTTACTGGTTCAGTATCATTCCTAATCGAACATACAGATAAAAAACATAGAGGCATAGCTGGTAGCATACCGATGGCAAGCATTGCATTGGGAATATTGCTTGCCTCATTAACATTGACTATTATAAGATCCTTTATGTCAGAAGAAGATTTTGTATCATGGGGTTGGAGACTACCATTCGTACTTGGTATTTTTGTAATGTTTGCAGGTTTTTACATTAAAAAATATACTCAGGAAACACCTTTGTTTAATGAAATAAAAGCTCGTGATCAGATACTAAAATCACCATTAAAAAAAGCCATAAAATCTTACTGGCTTGACATTATAATATCTATTTTAATTAATGCGACAGGGTCGGTAATTTTTTATATGCAGGCCATATATATTATGAATTACCTTACTATTGAACGTGGCGTAGATGGGAAAGATATAAGCTATATGGTAAATATTTCATATATAGTGATGATATTCGTTACTATATTTGCTGGTTGGCTATCGGATATTGTTGGTAGGAAGAAAATTTTTGCAATTAATCTTATTGCTATAGCTTTATCATCATTCTTTTTAATGGATATTTTTGCACATGGTGATTTAAATTCAATTTGGTTTGCGCAGATTATATTTGCCATATTTGCGGCAATGTATATAGGACCAGAACCTGCTCTACAGGCTGAATTTTTTCCGACAAACGTACGTAACACAGCCCTTTCTCTAGCATATAATACTGGTACTAGTCTTTTTGGCGGGACTACGCCATTTGTTCTACATTTATTATATTATAAAACTGGGAATGTTTTAGCCGCATCTTATTATGTAATTGGCTGCACTTTGGTTAGCTTAACTGCACTAATATTTTATAAAGATAGATCGTAACTTTATGAAAGCAGAATTAACTGTGAATTTGGGGATAATTAAGGATAACTATAGTTATCTACAAAGCGTTGCAAAATCTAAAGTTGGAGCAGCAATAAAATCTGACGCATACGGACTTGGCGCTAAGAATGTAACTCCCGCTTTATTTGAAGCTGGCTGTAGAGATTTTTTTGTAGCCCATATAGAAGAAGGCATAGATGCTAGAAACCATTTACTATCTTTAGAAGCCAATATATATGTACTTAACGGATTTCAAATTGGTGCCGAAAATATTTTCGCAGAATATAATCTCATCCCCGCTTTAAGCAATTTATCTCAGATAGAAATATGGAATAAATTAGAAAAAAAAGGAAAATCTATCATTCATTTTGATACTGGTATGAATAGATTGGGACTAAGCAAAGAATGTCTGGCTTCACTCAAAGCTTTACCAGAAGGAACAGAATATATAATTAGTCATCTTGCATGTGATGGAGATATTACCAACCCATATAATAAATCTCAACTTGATGAATTTATAAAATACACTGCTGCTCATAAAGTTAAACAAAGCTTAGCTGCATCTGGGGGGATTTTTTTGGGACCAGAATATCACTTTGATATGGTTCGTCCTGGAGCCGCCTTATATGGTATAGGCTCTGATAAAAACCCTAATTTAAAAAACCCTATTACTCTTACCGCACAAATAATTCATATAAAGCATTGTAATGATGACGTATCTGTTGGATATGATAGAACAGGATATGTCAAGGCTGGTTCAACTCTTGCAACTATTGCTCTAGGATATGCAGACGGTTTTTTTAGATCATTAGGAAATCGTGGATTCATTTTCATTAACGGAATAAAAGTACCAATAATAGGCACATTATCAATGGATTTAACAGTATTAGATGTAACTGGAGTAAATTGTAATATTGGTGATGAAGTCGAGATTATTGGACCCAATAATACTCCAGATCAAATAGCACATATAACCAACACAATAGGATACGAAGTTACAACTTCCCTAAAGGCTGGAAGATATAATAGACTATTCATATAATCAAATAATCTGGCGTTATTATTTAGTGTAGACTAGAGTGCGTCATCTTAAGCGGAAGCTGGGATCCAGCGTTAATAACACTTCTGCAACATTTTATGTCGCAGTCTTCTGGATTCCCGCCTTTAGCTAAGAATAACAACGAAATCGGAATACCCCCTAGAGGGATAACGACATTCGAAGGCTTATGTTGTACTCAATATCTATCTTTAGTTAGCAATGCCATATTTATAATTTAAGATTCTCCTTTATTTAGTTACAAAATTTGCTATACTTCGAAAGGTAAATCATATCACCAAATAAATGTCATCTATCTATATTTCAAACAGCTCAGAAGAACAATACACTACTTCCTATATAGTGAAGCGCCTAATCAAAAATCATATAAAACCATATCGTAACAAGATATTTGCCGCCTTGTTTTTTATGCTTATTGTTGCATCTTGTGCAGCAATAATGGTAAGGTTAGTAGGGCCTGTAATAGATGATGTATTAATCAACAAAGATAAGCATATGCTTATTGTACTTTCGCTCATAATGATTGTAGTATCAGCTATAAAAGGTGGCGCTGAATATATGCAAAGCTATCTTATAAAAGTTATAGGACAACGTATTCTTACAGACTTACAAATGCTAATGTATGGGCATTTGTTAAAAGCAGATTTAGCTTTAATTGAAGAACAATCATCTGGCAGATTAATCTCCCGCTTTTCAAATGATATGTCACTAATGAGAGGCGCTGTATCACAGTTATTAGTTGGTGTTGCTAAGCATTTTTTATCAGTAGTGTTTTTATTAGGAATAATGATTAAATTGGAACCTATGATGTTTTTAATATGTTTCGGCGTATTTCCTATAGCAATATATCCTATACAAATTCTTGGACGTAGAATGAGAAAAATCGCAAGTCTTGCGCAAGAAGAATTAGGGCATTATACAGCTAGATTAGACGAAACTTTTCACTCTATTAAGGTAGTAAAGTCTTATAGAGCAGAGAATTATGAAGTATCCAAAGCTGGTGATACAACAGAAAATATATTTAATCTATACAAAAAAGCAGCCAAGCTAGATGCATTAACCTCTCCCGTAATGGAAACATTAAGCGGAATTGCAATAGCTGGTATATTATGGTATGGAGGATGGGCAATAATGGCTGGTAAAACTACTCCTGGAGATTTATTTGCATTTATTACCGCTTTCGTTTCAGCCTATAGACCTTATAAAAGCCTTGTAGCTCTTAATGTCCATTTACAAGAAGGTTTAGCGGCTGCAAAACGTTTATTTCAAATACTCGATATTGACCCAGTAATTCAAGATCTTCCAAATGCACAAGATATAATATTAAAAAAATCTGCGATTACTTTCCAGAATGTATCTTTAAAATTCGGCGATAAAACTGCTTTATCAAATATCAGTTTTTCTATAGAACCTAATACCACTGTAGCTATAGTAGGTAAGTCTGGTAGTGGCAAAACATCTTTAGCAAATTTACTAGTACGGTTTTATGATCCTATAGATGGGCAAATTCTTATAAATGGACATAATATTCGCAATTTTACTCTAAAATCTTTACGCAACCAAATAGCATTGGTTACACAAGATACTATGTTATTTGATGCAACTATTGCAGAAAACATAGCATATGGAGCAGAGCATGTTTCTCAAAAAGCAGTTATAGATGCAGCTCATAAAGCACATGCAGACGAATTCATAGATGTACTACCGCAACAATATGATACAATGATAGGAAACCAAGGTGCCACTCTTTCTGGCGGGCAAAAACAACGACTTTCCATTGCTAGATCTTTTCTTAAAAATGCTCCTATTTTAGTATTAGATGAAGCCACTAGTTCTTTAGATTCTCATTCAGAACTTGCGATAGAAGATTCTCTCAAAAAGCTTCGCCAAAACCGTACCACAATTATTATCACGCACAAATTAGCTAATATTATAGAA
>Ga0209550_10005663_pt1 | contig 11682 bp, 12 predicted proteins | sample LauGreSuBDMM15SN_2_FD_187567 | JGI IMG/M metagenome (GOLD analysis project Ga0209550, IMG submission 187567) | Freshwater lake microbial communities from Lake Michigan, USA - Su13.BD.MM15.SN (SPAdes) (version 5) | ecosystem: Environmental > Aquatic > Freshwater > Lake | place: Lake Michigan... | reverse complement strand
AGAAATGGGGCGACCGAGGGGTCTTGAACCCCCGACCTCTGGTACCACAAACCAGCGCTCTAACCAACTGAGCTACGGTCGCCATAGCGCCACTGAGGCAGGCGCGATCCCGTTTTTCGGTCTCATCTTAGACCGTAAATTTGTCATGTGCCGAGCCTTCGCCCGGCACATGGAAAATCTTATTTTTTGAGGCTGAGGCCGCCAAAACGCTTGTTAAACTGAGCAACGCGGCCACCAGTGTCAAGCATACGGCCCGAACCGCCGGTCCATGCAGGGTGCGATGTCGGATCGATATCCAGAGCGAGGGTGTCACCTTCCTTGCCCCAAGTGGAGCGCGTTTCGAAGATGGTGCCATCGGTCATCTGCACCTTGATCATGTGATAATCGGGGTGAATGTCGGCTTTCATACATAAATCCTTTGTTCAGTCACCGGTTTCCGACCGGTAACCCTAAATTCGGAAGCGCCGCGCATAGCGGGGAGCGGGCGCGATAGCAACATGGAAATATTGCAGAACGCGGGTGTGGCGGATTAACAACTCTGTGCTATTTACCCTTATGCCTCATCAAGCAGGTGGCTCGGCAATCATTGCCATAAATTCGGCCTCAGCAGCGATTTGGTCGCCAACCATGGCGCGTCCGGCAAATTTGCATACCCGGGCACGTTTCTGCACAAATTCAACGTGCAAATGCAACAAGCATCCTGGCTCAACGGGCGCACGGAATTTGGCATTGTCAATCGACATGAAATACAAAAGCTTGCCCGAACCGATCAACCCAAGGCTTTCCATCGCCAACACGCCAGCCGCTTGGGCCAGTGCCTCGACAATCATAACACCCGGCATGATGGGTCTTCCCGGAAAGTGCCCCTGAAAAAACCCTTCATTCATGGTCACGGCCTTGACCGCGCAAATACGCTCGTCAACGACAAGCTCCTCTACGCGGTCGACCAAAAGCATGGGGTAACGGTGCGGAAGCACCGCCATGACCCGGCGTACGTCATAATTGCTGAAATCGCCCCCGGACATAAAGTCTAGCGGCTTTCAGGCTGCGCTGCTGGTGCCGCAGCTGGACGTGCCTGCGCAGCCGCAGCCGCTTGGGCCTGCTGCGTTGCGGCGTTAATCAACTGCTGAATCTGCTGATATAAGGCGCCAATCTGGCGCGACGGACGCCAGCCGGCGGGCGGCGTGATCGTCGCTGATGGAACGGCCTTGTCCAATTCAGCCGTGATCGCGGCAGTCACATCGACGGCATCTGGAGCCCACACAAACGCATCGGGCGCAAGGATGACATTGATTTTCTTGGCGGTAATGACGGCTTGCTGTGCAGCGTCATATTTCAACGCAATCTGTTCAACGGCATAAAGCTGCGCAAGCACGATAGGATCCTGAAGTGTGTTCAGTTCCATCTGCTTTGTGTCGATCTGCTTCAGCAAGGGGCTATTCGCCTTAATCGCGACGTCAATCTCGGCCTGCGTCAGTTCCTTGTCCTTGTTGATATCAAGCTGCGCGTTCAGATTGTTGATCTCTACCCGCTTGGCTTGCAACTGCTGCGCCACGGGGGCGTATTGCGTGCCGATTTGCTGATAGGCTGTGCCAAGCGCCTTTGAACGGGTGATTGCAACTGCCGTGTCAGCGGTAGCGATGCCTGCAACTTGGGCAGACGCTGGTGCCGAAATGGCGGCTACTGACAAGAAGGCTGCGGCTAGAATGTTTTTACGAATTTTCATTAGAATTGCGTTCCTACGTTGAATGTAAATAATTTGGTGTCGTCACCCTCCTGCTTGAGCAGAGCGCGGGCTATATCGATTCTGAACGGACCAAAAGGTGAATTCCAGTTGACGCCAAAGCCAACCGACAAGCGCGGTTTCCAACTGTCGCCGAAAAAGCGCTCTTCGAAACGCAGCGCGGCAACCCGGGTCGAGCCATCGGCATTGATAGCCGTGGTGGATGTTTGAAGCGCGCCAGCGGAATCCACAAAATAATATAATGGAGCGCCTTGCGTGCCGTTCGCCAGCACTTCGCGCTGCGCCACCGTCTGTAAAATGGGACGTGTCACATCAAACACAGAACCCACATCGACGAACAAGGAAGGACGTAAGCCCAGTTCTCTTGCGCCGCTGCCCAGCGGAATTTGTAGTTCGGCACGGCCAAGATAATAGAAACGTCCGCCAATAGCATCATCCTGGATCTGGTTGCGATCCGTCAGTGGCGTATTAACGGCCAACCCGTTTACGACCTGACCTTCGAAGAACACACGCTGCACACGTGGGCCGATGCCGCGAATGTCGAACCCGCGCATTTGCGGCTCACCCAGATAGAAACGGTCGGTCAGTCGAACATCGTCAATACCCTGAGAGGTCAAACCGCGGTCTTCCAACGAGTGGATATAGCCACCTTCAAACGACAATCCGAAAATGAAATTACCGAAGGGCTTCCAAAATTTGTCTGCGTTAATGCGCGTTTTAATATACTTAACATCACCGCCAAGCCCGGCAATGTCTTGGCTTAAGCCGATGCTTTGGCCGCGTGTCGGGCGGATGCGGTTGTCACGATCATCATAAAGCAACGTGTAACCAATGGAGGACGTCAAACGCTTACCCAGCGCATCGCACAGAAAACGTCCGGCATTGATCGGGTCGCACGACGGTGGAAGCGGGCCGAAGCCATCCGGGTCAGAGAAGAAGGTGTTCTCATCAAGTGAAATATCATCTTGGCTCAAGCCGTAACGCACCTGAAAATAAATGAATTCATTGACGGGCACACCAACGCGCACCTGCAAACCTGTTGTGGCTTGCTCATAGGTCGTGTTGCGTTGGTTGTTGAAGAAGTTGAAGCTGTTTAAATCCCGACGGAAAATATCGCCCGAAACGGCAATCGAACGATCAAACAAATAAGGTTCGGTAAAGCCAATTTCCGCTGATTTTGAATAAGATGAATACGAAATATTCGTCCGCAATTCTTGACCCAAGCCGCGGAAGTTGCGTTGCTTGATCGAACCTTGGAAAATGAAGTTTTCAATCGAGGAGAAACCTGCGGACAAGGACAATTCGCCCGTCGCTTTTTCCTCGACATTGGTGGACAGGATGATGCGGTCGGGCGCACTGCCCTGCGCCTGTTCGACTTCAAGGTCTTCCTGAAAATATCCGAGCGATTTAATACGTTCTGCGGTCCGCTTTACCTGAATGCTATTAAACGCATCACCTTCGTTCAGGCGGAATTCGCGGCGGACAACCTTATCATGCGTCAGCGTGTTGCCGTTAATGTCGATCCGTTCCACAAACACGCGCGGAGATTCCGCCACGTTGAACGTAATGCCCATAGTCAGCGTATCTTTGTCCCGCTGGAAATCAGGGTTTACGTCGGCAAAGGCATAGCCAAACAAACCTGCGGTTTCCGAGAGGCTTTCGACGGTGTCTTCCACCATCTTGGCGTCATACCAGTCGCCTTTTTTCATGCGCAAAGTCGTCGTCAGCCGCTCTGAATCAAAATCGCGAATTTGGCTATCAACCTTGACGTCACCAAATTTATACCGGTCACCCTCTTCCACCACATAAGTGATGATGAAGTCCTGCTTATCAGGCGTCAGTTCGGCGACTGCGGAAACAACGCGGAAATCGGCATAGCCTTGTGTCAGGTAAAATTGACGCAGCTTTTGTTGGTCGAACGCCAAGCGGTCTGGGTCATAGCTGGTGCCGGAGCTGAAAAACCGGTAGAAACGCGCCTGCTTCGTGACCATCTCGCCACGCAGCTGGCCATCGGAAAACTTGTCGTTGCCGATGATGTTGATCTGCTGAACCTTGGACTTTGGCCCTTCGGTAATTTCGAAAACAATGTCTACGCGGTTTTGGTCGAGCTGAACCAATTTAGGCTCAACGACCGCCGCAAATCGCCCCTGACGCTTGTAGAGTTCAACAATGCGCGCAACATCGGCGCGCACTTTGGATCGCGAATAAATCTGGCGCGGCGCAAGTTTGATTTCTGGTTCAATTTTGTCATTCTTGATGCGCTTATTGCCTTCAAGAATGATGCGGTTCACCACTGGGTTTTCGCGCACCTCAATAACAACTGCGCCAGCGTTATTGCGGACAGCAACATCCGCGAACAATTCGGTCGCATACAGATCCTTCAACGCTTGGTCAGCAGAGACCTGCGTCCATGGCTGCCCCGTGCGTAAGCGGATATATGATCGAACGGTATCGGCTTCGAGTCGTTGCGTGCCAACAACAGTGATGGATTGAATGGTTTCAGCGGGTGCAGCTACCTCAGACTGCGCAGCGGGCGTCGCCGTTGCGGTCTGCGCCAAAGCGGGAGTCATGGAACCCGTCGCGGCAAGCGCCGTCGAGCCCAACAAATATATGCCAAAGCTTTTGAAGTTGCCGCGAGGTCTACTTTTCATTGTCATCCGATCTGATGTCCGCCCCCACTGGGCGATGGCATATTGCCGATAGAATATTTTTGCGTCCCTGCCCCATGCAGCGCGCGCAATCAAGTATGCAATGCCCTCAACCGCTTTCGAAAAGACCGAAAGAGGCAAGGTCGTTGAATGTTACCATTATCATAAATGCCGCCAGCATCGCAAATCCTGCACGAAAAGCCCACTCCTGCACAACTGGCGTGGCTGGACGCCGACGCACAGCTTCCACGGCGTAGAGCAACAAATGCCCTCCATCGAGCATCGGGATTGGCAGCAGATTGATGAACCCCAAGTTAATCGAGATCAACGCAGCAAGGCTAATGAATGTTAAAATACCAAGGCTCATCGCCTCACCAGATACTTTTGCGATTTTCAACGGACCGCCAAGTTCGGAAATCGGCCGACGACCTGAAATAATCTGGCCAAGGCCAATCACCTGCTGCCGCAAGATATTGCCCGTTTGAACAACCGCAGCCCAAGGTGCCTCAAGCAGGCCCACTTCGCGGACTTCCAATTTACTGGCCCCAACGCCGAGCCGACCAATACGATATTCATTGCCGAAACGATCAACTTCGATAGCCGCAGCGACCTTGGCCTGCTTTGTCATGGCTGCGCCGTCGCGTTCGATTTCTATCACAACCTGTTCGTTGGGGATCATCACAATTTCTTGCGCCATTTGGTCGAATGTCTCGATGGTCCGGCCATTCAAAGTGAGGATGCGGTCTCCTTCCATCAGGCCCGCCACCGCAGCCGCACTATTGGGCTGCACAACGTCAACTACAGGTGGCGTCACCGATTTCCCAAACGCCAACAGGAAACCCATCGCGATCAGGATGGCCAAGATGAAATTGACCGCTGGCCCGGCAAAGACAATCAACGCACGTTGCCACAATGTCTTGGACTGGAACGTCTGGTTGCGCTCCTCATCTGGCAACTGCTTCCAGCCTTCGTCGGCTTGGCTGGCGGGATTCATATCGCCTGCGAATTGGACAAAGCCGCCCAAAGGCAGCAGGCCAATGCGCCATAGCGTTCCGCGCTTGTCTACCCGGCCCCAAATTTGAGGGCCAAAGCCAATCGAGAATTTCTCCGCCTTCACGCCAAACCAGCGGCCGACGAAATAATGGCCAAGTTCGTGAACAACAACCAGACTGCCGATCAACGCAAGAAACGCGAGGACAGTCACAACAATATTTGGCGATTCCATGGGCATTAGGTGACCTTTTGTATGAGCGTCTGCGCATAACGGCGCGCGGCTGCATCTATGCTGAACAAGTCATCGATGCAGGTTGGCAGGTTGTTCGGTGCATAACCGCAGAGCGTATCTTCCACCAAAGCTGCGATATCGAGAAAACCGATTTGGCCATTCAAGAACGCCGCCACGGCAACTTCATTGGCCGCGTTCATGATTGCCGGCTTTGCGCCGCCTTCGGATATCGCCGCGCGGGCAAGTCGTAATGCTGGAAACCGCGCGATGTCCGGCTGCTCAAACGTCAACTGCCCAATGGTCGCTAGATCCAGCGGCTTGCACGTTGTCATTATGCGCTCCGGCCATGCCAATGCGCTGGCAATGGGAATACGCATATCTGGCGATCCAAGCTGCGCCAAAGTCGAACAATCTACATATTCGACCATCGAATGAATGACCGATTGTGGATGCACAAGGATTTCGATTTTATCCAAGCCCACCGGAAACAAATGATAGGCCTCAATCAGTTCAAGGCCCTTGTTCATCATGGTCGCGGAATCGATGCTGATCTTCGCGCCCATGTCCCAATTGGGATGCGCCACGGCCTGCGCTGGCGTTACGCCGCGCATTGCCTCAAGCGAGAAAGAACGAAACGGCCCACCGCTTGCGGTCAGCGTGATCTTGCGTACTTGGTCAATTTTTCCGCCCGCAAGGCACTGGAATATTGCATTATGTTCGCTGTCGACGGGCAGCAAAGCGGCGCCCGACCGGCGTACCGCAGCCATCATCAATGCACCTGCGGAGACCAAGGCTTCCTTATTGGCCAAAGCAACGGTCTTCCCAGCCTCGATTGCAGCCATCGTGGAGGGCAATCCCGCACAGCCGACGATGGAGGCCATCGTCCAATCTGCATTGCGTCTGGCGGCCTCCACAAGCGCGTCTGCCCCTGCAGCAGCTTCTATACCCGTCCCTGCCAATGCGTCCTTGAGATCGGCATAGGCCGTTTCATCCGCAACGACCGCCAATTCGGCATCAAATTCCCGCGCCAGCTGCGCTATGGCAGCAGCATTGCCATTCGCGGTTAGCGCGACAACGCGATATTGGCTGCGATGCTGCCGAATGAGGTCCAGTGTCGATAACCCGACCGAACCTGTTGCGCCAAAGATGGAAACGCTGCGGGTCATGGGGTCAGCTTCCCGCTACAGTTTGAAAGACCATGATAACACCGGCGGCAAAAGCGACAGCAATCAGGCCATCCGTCCGGTCAAATAACCCGCCATGGCCCGGAATCAATCGGCCGGAATCTTTTACCCCTGCCCGCCGCTTCATCCCGCTTTCGAAAAAATCGCCCATTTGCGCGACCACCGCGAGCGCGCCCCCCGTCAGCAGGAGGCGAAACCAGCCATAAGCCAGATAAACATCGCCATCGCCAGCTTCACCGCTCCTGAAGGCGTAGATGCCTGCTTGCATAAAAACCATCATAAGACCCGCGCCAATCATGCCGCCAAAAAGGCCGGACCATGTTTTGGACGGGCTAATGCGTGGCGCGATCTTGGCTCCGCCGATACTTCGTCCGGCAAAATATGCACCGACATCCGTGCCGATGACACCTGCGATCAATAGGATTGCGGGCGTCATGCCAAAGAAAGGCGCGCTGAACAGAATTAAAGTGAAACATGCCAAGCCGACATAGGCAAGGCCGCCCAATAGCCACAATATCCGCGCCTGGCGACTGTGTGTGAAACCAAGCACCAATTTGGTAAATTCATAAAACACGCCAAGGCCAACGGCAATAACGAGGCCCATAAAGACATAGCCGCCCAGCCAGATCGCAATGATTGCAACCGACATCATAGCAACGCTCGACAATGTCCGTATGCCCAGGTCCGATCGGGGTTTTAGCAGCGGCGCGACCTTATCGTTCATCGACCACCATAGCGCCGTTCACGCCGCGCAAATTCGTTGAGGGCAGCCGCGAGTTCGTCCTTGCTAAAATCCGGCCATAAAGTTTCGGTAAACCACAATTCGGCATAAGCCGCCTGCCACAGCATGAAATTAGACAGCCGTTGCTCCCCTGACGTGCGGATAAGCAAATCCAGCGGCGGCAAGCCAGCCGTGTCGAGATTAGCCTCAATGCCCGCCGCATTTATTTCGCCCTGCGCAGCGGCAGCGCGGGCCGCGCGGACCATCTCATCTTGCGATCCATAGTTTAAGGCAACCGCCAAAGTCGTGCGGCTGTTCTGCGACGTCCGCGCAATGGATTCTTCAAGCATGTCCACAATGTCTGGCGCTAATGCTTTATAATTACCAATAATTTTAAGGCGCACATCGTTCGCAGCGAACTCATCAAGGTCAGATTTGATAAAATCGCGCATGATGCCCATGAGATCACTGATCTCATCCTCGGGCCGTTTCCAATTTTCGCTGGAGAAGGCGTATAGGCTCAACGTTTCCAGCCCAAGCTCACCCGCCGCACGGACGATATTCCGGACAGTCTCCACACCCCGCTTATGCCCCATCGCCCGCGGCAACATGCGCTTTTTCGCCCAACGGCCATTGCCATCCATGATGATAGCAACATGACGCGGCATTTTGCCCGTTCCGGCGGCAATGCGCTCTTGAGCGTCAGCGAAAGCCATCAGTTAGCTAAACCCGATGCAGTTACAGGACTGGCCAAAATCACTGGCTCAGGATTTCCTTTTCTTTGTGCGCGGCCGCATCATCGACCGCCTTTATCATGTCATCGGTCATTTTCTGGACTTCAGTTTCCAACCTTTTGCGGTCGTCTTCGCTGATTTCCTTCTTGTTCTCATCGGTCTTTAGCGCGTCATTGGCATCGCGGCGGACGTTGCGGATCGCGATTTTGGCTTTTTCCGCATATTGGCCCGCGAGCTTTGCAAGTTCCTTGCGACGTTCTTCGGTAAGGTCGGGGATTGGCAGGCGCAGCGTCTGGCCATCGGTGATCGGGTTTAGGCCCAGGCCTGCCGAACGAATGGCTTTTTCCACTGGGGTCACATTTGACCGGTCCCATACCTGAACCGACAACAGACGCGGTTCTGGCGCGCTGACGGTGGCAACTTGGCTCAACGGCATGTGCGATCCATAGACTTCAACCACCACCGGATCGAGCAAGGTCACATTGGCGCGGCCCGTCCGCAAGCCTGAAAGATCGCTTTTGAATGAATCGACGGCGCCCTTCATGCGGCGCTCTACATCGGTTTTGTCATATTGCGGCATGGGTTAATTTCCTTCGCTTGTTACCACAGTTGAAGTGCCGCTTCCGTCGAGCACTTTCAATAAATTGCCCTGCTCACGGATAGAGAACACCACGATTGGAATATTGTTATCACGGCACAAAGATACCGCGCTGGCATCCATGACCTTCAGATTATCTGCCAAGACACGGTTGTAACTTAATGTTTCGTAACGTTTTGCAGTTGAGACTTTTTTAGGATCAGCGTCATAGACGCCATCAACCGAGGTCCCTTTAAACAAGGCATCGCATTGCATTTCGGCTGCGCGCAACGCGGCGCCGCTATCCGTGGTGAAGAACGGTGCGCCAACGCCAGCGGCGAAAATGACAATGCGCCCTTTTTCAAGATGCCGTTCCGCACGGCGGCGAATGACCGGTTCGCAAACCTTATCCATCTCAATCGCGGATTGGACGCGGGTCGGTACGCCAAGCTGTTCCAGCGCATTTTGCATCGCGAGCGCGTTCATAACGGTCGCAAGCATGCCCATATAGTCAGCCTGCGCGCGATCCATGCCTTTCGCAGCGCCGGCCATCCCACGGAAGATATTACCCCCGCCGATGACCAAGCATAATTGGAGGCCCGTATCCTGCGCCGCCTTTACCTCTTCGGCAACGCGCGCGACCGTGTCGGGGTCAATGCCATAGGCTTGGTCGCCCATAAGCACTTCACCTGATAATTTCAGTAGAATACGACGATAGCCGTGCGCGCCCATAATGTCCCTCGCCCTGATACGATAATGGCGCCCAGCTATAGAAGCCGCGCGCCACATCGCCAAGTGCTTATGCCGTAATTAAATGACGGCACATAAACTCCGCGCGCACCCCGCTTACTCGAGATGCGAACGGCACTTTTGTTCTTATGCGCCAACCGCCGCAGCAACTTCAGCCGCAAAGTCGGATACTTCCTTTTCAATGCCTTCACCAAGCTGGAAGCGGACATAGTCCTTCAGCACGATCGGTTTGCCCGCTTCTTTAGCAGCGGCGGCAACCACGTCTGAAATGGGTGTCTTGCCGTCCATGACAAATGGCTGGCTCAACAATGCATTTTCCTTGGCGAACTTCTTCACAGCACCTTCAACCATCTTTTCGACGATATCGGCAGGCTTGCCGCTTTCTGATGCCTTTTCACGGGCAATGCCGCGCTCACGCTCAAGCGTGTCAGCGTCAAGGCCGGTTTCATCAAGTGACAGCGGGAATGCAGCCGCAATGTGCATCGCCAATTGCTTACCAAGGCCATCCAGCGTGGCTGCGTCGGCTTCGCTCTCAAGCGCCACGAGAACGCCAATGCCGCCCATGCCGGGCGCCGCAGCGTTGTGCACATAAGAAACTACACGGCCATTGCTAACCGAAAGTGACTTAACGCGGCGGATAACCTGGTTTTCACCGATGGTTGCAATGTTGTTGGTCAGACGTTCCTGAACGGTTTCGCCGCCGTTATAAGGCGCAGCCAAAACGGCCTCGGCTTCGTTAGCAGCCAAGCCAAGGGCAACTTGGCTAACGGCAGCAACGAATTCCTGAAACTGTTCGTTCTTGGCGACGAAGTCGGTCTGGCTGTTAACTTCAATAGCCGTGCCCTTGGTACCGGTTACAGCAACACCGACAAGACCTTCGGCCGCAGTGCGGCTGGATTTCTTGGCAGCGGTTGCAAGGCCCTTAGCGCGCAGCAAATCAACGGCGGCTTCGATATCGCCATTGGTTTCTTCAAGCGCCTTTTTGGCATCCATCATGCCAGCGCCGGAAAGCTCACGCAGTTCCTTGACGGCTGAAGCGGTAATTGCAGACATAAATGTGTCCTTTCGAAATGTGCAGGAGGCCAACAGACCTCATTTAAGTTCGTCATCCCCGCGAAAGCGGGGATCCAACACCTACGCTCACCTTATTGATGAACGTCCGGAGTTGGGCCCCGCATACGCGGGGGTGACGACAGATTAATTACGCTTCTGCAGCAGATGCTTCGGCGGGAGCAGCGTCCGCAACAGGCGCTGCTTCTTCAACAGGCGCTGCTTCTTCAACAGGCGCTGCTTCTTCGGCTACTGGCGCAGCTTCTTCAACCAAGGCTGGTTCAGCCGCTGGCTCAACTTCCGCACCAAGGTCGATGCCCTTGGCAACCTTAGCGTTTACATTGCCCTTTGTTGCCGCAGTGGCAACAGCGTCGCAATATAAACGAATGGCGCGTGCGGCATCATCATTTGCAGGAACGGGGAATGCAATGCCGTCAGGCGACACGTTTGAATCGAGGATCGCGATCACTGGAATACCCAAAACATTGGCTTCCTTGATGGCAAGCTCTTCCTTGTTGGCGTCAATGACGAACATGACCTCAGGAATACCGCCCATGTCGCGAATACCGCCAAGGCTCATTTCAAGCTTGTCGCGCTCGCGGGTCATTTGAAGGATTTCCTTCTTCGTGAAACCGTGCGTGTCGCCCGAAAGCTGCTCTTCAAGCGTCTTCAGCTTCTTGATCGAGTTTGAAATGGTCTTCCAGTTGGTGAGCATACCGCCCAACCAGCGATGGTTGACGAAATGCTGACCCGATGCGCGGGCTGCATCGGCGATTGGGCCTTGGGCCTGACGCTTTGTGCCAACGAACAAAACCTTACCGCCAGACGCAACGCTCTGCGCGACAAAATCGAGCGCCCGTGCAAACAATGGCACGGACTGCGACAGATCGAGAATGTGGATGCCGTTGCGCGCGCCGAAGATATACGGCTTCATACGCGGGTTCCAACGATGTGTTTGGTGGCCGAAATGGGCCCCAGCTTCAAGCAATTGCTGCATGGTTACGACAGGTGCCGCCATGGTACTTCTCCTTCCGGTTGAGCCTCTGGGA
>Ga0209550_10005659_pt1 | contig 11685 bp, 6 predicted proteins | sample LauGreSuBDMM15SN_2_FD_187567 | JGI IMG/M metagenome (GOLD analysis project Ga0209550, IMG submission 187567) | Freshwater lake microbial communities from Lake Michigan, USA - Su13.BD.MM15.SN (SPAdes) (version 5) | ecosystem: Environmental > Aquatic > Freshwater > Lake | place: Lake Michigan, USA... | reverse complement strand
GGAGGTGTCGCTCAACTCGCAGCAGTACACTCGTACGAACTTGAGCACGCTGGCGTTCACCTACTACGAGGCGGCGGTGGTGTCGAGCGTGAGCCCGAGTCTGGGCCCTCGCGACGGCGCCACGCTCGTCACCATCCTGGGCAGCGGGCTGAACGGCACCTGGAGCCACTATCTGTGCTTATTTAATGCGACTACCACCGGAGCCACGTACAACTTCCAGGCTGATACCGTGCTCTGCCGTGTGCCGAATACGTCATCGGCAGTGGGCGGTACAGTAAAGTTGCAACTGACGCTCAATGGGCAGCAGTTCGGTCCATCGGCGCTCTCGTATCGCTATTACGCTCGGCCACGCGTCTCGTCTGTGCGGCCGACCTCGGGCCCGATTGCAGGAGGCACCGCTATCTCCATCCGTGGCTCCGGGCTTGCTGGCGGAGTTGGCTCGGGCCCAGTGTACCTCTGCGATTTTGGGGGGACGAGAACGCCTGCAGTCCTCGTGAGCGATGATGCCGATGGCCACTCAACGCTCACTTGCACGCTGCCGCCCCTCGGCCAAGCTGTTCAGCTCGCTCTTGAGGTGTCGATCAACGGCCAAGACTTCACGACAGACGGTGCTCGCTTCTTTGCGCACGAGCCGCCGACGATTAGCACCCTCTCACCCTCGACCAGCCCGAACGCGCTGACCACGTCGATCACCATCCGTGGCGCTCACCTCGAGGGCGGCGACGACTACTGCTGCCGCTTCTCGAACGCTTCGGCCGCGGACACGATCGTACCCGCCACGTATAGTGAACTTAGCGACCTCGCGCGCTTCCATTCGCCTCTCGGCTACTTACGCCAAGGGGAGCTCGTGTGCAACGCCCCGGCGGGCTCGCGGGCGCCCATGCGCGTCTCCCTGAATGCGCAGCAGTTCTTTGGCACCAGCATGAGCTTCTTTACCAACCCGTCACTCCTCAGTGTGAATCCGTTGAGCGGGCCGCTGCTTGGGCAGACTGTGATCAATGTGTCGGGTGCTGACTTCCCACAGACGGCGGTCACGCTTTGCCGCTTTGATTCGCACGTCAGCGTAGGCACGCGATTGGATCAGGCTGCAGTGCGCTGCGTCTCGCCACCGCTGCACAGGACGAGTGCTGTGTGGCCGACCACTGCACAGAGTGTTGTCAGTTACGGATTTGATCAGTGGCCTCCTGAGGCGCAAGCTCGCGGCAATGCGTCCGTAACCGACGGCGAGCTGCGGCTCGGGGGGCCGAACTCTAAGGGCAGCCTTCTGCTGCCCCCCGCATACCCCTCGGGTGCCTTTCCTGCACTGCCGTTCTTCGAGCTGAGCTTCCATGTGTGGGCGCCTCGTCCAGCCTATGAGGATGCCGTGGTCACGCCGTCTCTCACCAACGTCTTCTCGAGTGCAGAGCCCAACGGCACCACCTCATACTCGATCAGCTTCGGCGACCTGCATGCGCCGTATCCGACCGGTGCGGGCACCGAGGCCTTTGGCGGCGACGGCACGGCACGTGCGCTCCGGGTCACCTTTGAACTGGCGACGGCGCAGCGGATGGCAGTCGAATATGGACGGTGCAACCGGAGCGTGCCTCTGCGCGAGCAACCCTTTTGTCACGACAAGCTCGTGCGCGCCGACGTGATCACGGTGTACTATGACCGGAAGCCTCTCGCCACTGCGCTCGTCGCGCGCAACCTCTCCTCCAACTGCTGGGTCAAGGTCGTCGTGCGCGTTCACGAGGCGCTCGACGCTGCGCTCGACGCCTCCGCGAGTACGAGTAGCTCGGCTCTTGTCAGCGTGAGCCACGACGGCATTGAGTATCTGAGCAGCGTGCGGCTGGCGCGCTGGCCGGTGCAACCCCACTGGCTCTTCGGCCTCGGCGCACAAGTGCGTGACGAACCCCACGAGAGCGGGCGTGTCGGCGCAGTTGCCTTTGATCATTGGCAGCTGAGCAGCGGCTATCTCGTGCCGCTGCGGGACGCGCCGGTGCGCTTGAGCTTCAACGGGCAGCAGTACTCGAACGCACTTCGATTCGAATACTACCGACCTCCCGTGCTCTCGACTGCCTCACCGAGCAGTGGACCGACGAATGGGGCTACGGTCGTCCTCTTACACGGCGAGGGCTTCCGCACCGGCGCACAGCAGTTGGGCTCCCTCCCGCTGTGCCGGTTTGCAAGCGTCCACCTCGTCGAGGCAAACTTGAGCGCCTCCAGCCCGGCCTATCCCGTCCACGCCGACGCCAGCCCTTGCGCGGATGCGAGCCCTGCGTGCGCCACGTACACGTGCCTCGCGCCGCCCGCCGACGCCTCAAATCACCCGGTCCAGATCTCCCTGAACGGCCAGCAATTCCACTCGAGCGCAGCGCGATACGCCTACCATGCGATGCCCGCGGTCATCAGCCTTGCGCCGCGGGGCGGGCCGGCGGGCGGCTCGACGCGCATCACCATCCATGCGGCGCCACTCGCCTCGACGGGCGCAAACCTCACGTGTCGCTTCGACAGCCACGTTGCGGGCGAGCCGCCCCAAGTCACGCTCGCAACTTCGGGAGACCCTGGCGGCGGCACGCTCGCCTGCTACTCTCCAATGTCGCCGTCGGCCCAAATCATGGACCTTCGCATCGCACTCAACGCGCAGCAGTACACCTCCACACACGCCAACGCGACGTTCACCTTTTATCTGCCGCCCGAGGTGCATGATCTCGAGCCTCTCAGTGGGCCGATCAAGGGAGGTACGCGCGTCGAGCTGCGCGGGATGAATCTGGATCTCGGCATGGATCTGCTCGCGCAGCCGTTAGCGGACGGGCTCGGGCTGCGCTGTCGCTTTGGTGCGCGCATCGTCGAGGCGGTCAACAGCACGTACTGCACCTCTCCTACAGATGAGGAGGCCGCCGTCGGCTTCGAGTTCAACACGAGAGATTGGGCCGCGCACGGCAGCGCGCGCCACGTCGCTGATGTGCTCCGCCTGACGGAGAACCGCCCACTCGAGCTAGCGGATGGAGGTGCTGGGCCGACCGGCTACGCGACGCTGCGACTGCCCGTGCCCGATCACGAGACGCCTGAGGACCTCTACCAAGCCTTCAGCGCCTCCTTCCGCTTGCTCCTCGACCCCGACGGTTACGGCGCGAGCTTCAGCTACGGCGACCTCGCGGGATACCGCCACGGCGCTGCCGCCGGTGCAGCCGCTCGACACGGCGCCACTGCGGCCGATGGCGACACCGAGAGCGGCGACGACCCGTACGACCCAGCGGAGGCGCTCGGCGAGGCGGGCGGCGGCTCAGGTCTGCGCGTCCTCTTCATCTCGGGCGCGAGATCGGGCGCGAGATCGCGCCAGGTAAAGGCCCTCTACGCAGGAGAGCTGCTCGGCGCATGCCCTTTCCCACAGCGACCGGCAAATGGTCCACTCGGCCTCTGGCACGACGTCGTCGTCACCTATCGCCCCCAACGCGCCGCGCCGCGCCCGGGCTTGCACATCACCCTCGATGGCGCCGATTGCATCAAGCCGACGTACCTCGCTCACTGGGCGCCCACGCCGTCCTGGCGCTTCGGCCTCGGCGCACGTGCCGCTTCTGACAAGGACCGTCACTACGTGCGCGACGTGCATGTGCGCGTGGGCTCACGCGTGCAGTCCCTCGAGACGAATGTGATCGTCTCGGTCAACCTGCAGCAATGGTCGAGCACCTTCGGACCGCACGTGAAGCTCGTGGATGGTCTTCTGCCCGTCGATGATCGTCGAGTGATCGTCGATGCGCGGCGTGTGCGCTTCTTGTACCACAGTGAACCGCGCCTGTCGGGCCTCGAGCCTCGAGTGGGGCCGGCCTCGGGCGGCACGATGCTCACTCTGCACGGCAACGGGCTGCACGGCAACCCTTCGTCCGCTGTCGATGTGGACGGGGTGCTCGCGTCGACGGGCGAGCTGGCACGTGGCCGCTGGCCCATCGGGAGGCGAACGCATCTTTGCCGACTGAGCCTCGAACCACGATGGGAAGGTGACGACACGGGCCTGCCCGAGCACACGTCACACGCGCTCCCAGCGAGCTATAGCCCGTACGACGGCACCGTCCGCTGCGAGACGCCCAATGCAACGGCCGTACCAGCCGAGCTCTCGAGCGCCTCACAATGGCACGTGCGGGTGAGTATCAATGGGCAGCAGTATGGGCCGGACGCGTGGTCCTTTTACCGGTACAACGCGTCGACGCAGCTCGTCCATCGCATCACACCGGCGTCGGGCCCGACGGACGGTGCGACACTGCTCCGTGTGCCTGTGGCCGGTCTGAATGCCAGCGCCGCGTCCACCGTGCGGGCCGACGGACGGGCCGCATGCCTCTTCAACGGTACGTTGGCCGTTGCCACACTGGGCGCAGCCGGCGACGCACTGCACTGCGTGACGCCGCCGTCGGAGCTGCCTGGCGATACGATGGTGGAGGTGAGCCTCAACGGGCAGCAGCTCCTTCCGACGGTTACGCATGTATTGGACACGAGCCTCGCATATGGACGTGGCTCGCCGGAGCGCTTCTTCTATTACACGTCGCCGCGTCTCGAGTCGCTTGAGCCTCTCTCCGGACCGAGCGCCCGCGGCTTCTCGTCCGTCCTGGTGCGCCTCTCCCCATCCGTCGCTCTGGCCGGCGCGAGCGGCGTCACGTGCCGCTTTGGCAACGAGAGCACGCTAGGAGCTCTGCTGCCAACGACCAACGTGCTGCATGCGGCGGCCGCGGCGATGGTCTATGCGCCGCGTGCTCTGCGCCGCGTGGTCGAGCACGAGCGACTGCCCGAGATTGTGGCCGAGCACCCCTCGATCCCATCGTCGCTTCGCCGTTCGCCCTTGCCAGGCGGGCCTGCCGAGACGCCTGCTGACCCCACCGCAGGCGCCTACCTTCGCGACCGCCTGATTGCCAACGGGCTGACGCCCGCCGAGGCGGACGAGGTGCAGTTCGATGCAGACCCGATCGACGGCGAGCGGATGCATGTTCTTGGCGTCTTCCCCGATGGCAGGCGTTATGGGCAGCCCCAGTATGTATCTGACGCGGTGCGTGCGGGTCTGAGCGAGAACGATGGCACACAGCGGTGGCTCGCCGCCCATCGGGTCTTGCAGTGGTACTATCGTGGACGAGCCACGTGTGTCGGGTACGGCCCCCCGAATGACTACTGCAATGCGTCGCAGCTCGTGTGTGCAAACACGATGCACCCAGAGGAGCGAGATTACGGCAATTACGACCAGCAGGCCTCGGCCGTTGCCGTGGCGGTGCACGCGGCTGGCCACGTTCACCCTCGGTGCCCCTTGCTGCAGCGGTTCGGCCCGAATGCCGCTGCATGGCTCCACAGCGGCGGGACAGACTGGCTCCACTCCACCTTGATCAGCCGCGGGGCGCTTGGGCGCACCCTCTCGCCACGCGAGGCGGCGCTCAAGTGGCGGGAACACGTGACAGCCGAGTTGGGCACCACCGTCAACTGCACGGTGCCTAACTCGACGCGGGCGGGCGCTGAATGGGCCTGGTTCTCAGACTTTGAGTGCCAGTCCGAGAGTGCTTGCACCGCGCACGCGTCCGAGAAGCAGCTGCAGCTCGCCGGCGCCGCAGAGATCCACGGGGGGCAGCTGCGCCTCACCCGCTATGGCTACCCCACCTTGAGTGCCACGGCCATCGGGCATGAGAATCGGCTCAACCCGATGTTCGATGGGACCGCACAGCGAGAGGTGCAGGAGCGCCGCGTGCAAACACGATTTGGAGGCGGGGCGGTGCTCATCAGCCCGCCGCCCGGGACCCATCTGCTGCAGCTCTACGTCGCGTTTCGTCTGATCGTCGGTGGCGGCCGGCCTGGCGCGGGTGACGGAGTGAGCATCTCCTACGGCGCTGGGCTACCTCTCGAGACTATGGGTGAGCTAGGCAGCGGCACCGGGCTGCGGGTCCTCTTCCTCAGCCGCGGTGTACCCGTCGTGCGCGCGCTCTACGACGGCGAGCTCATCGGCAGTGCCGCGTGCGCGCAGCTGCGCTCCGGACGCATTACTGACGTGGCCATTCACGCGACCTCCGAGGGCTTGAGCGTGCGCTACGATGGGCAGCTGCTGCTGGATCGCGTCGGCTGGCCTTCCCGCGCTGCTGGTGGTGGCGGCGGCAGCCGCTGGGCGCCGCAGCCCGGCTGGCAGCTGGGCATCTCGGCCGCTGCCTCACTCGAGCCCGACAACCACTGGGTGGACGACCTGCGCGTCGAGATGGGCACGCGCGTCGCCGCCACGCCCGTGCCGCTCACGCTCTCGCTCAACGGCCAGCAGTTCGTGAGCGAGTACGAGGCGCTCCGGTATGACTTTGAGCAGCTGAGTTTGGGCGACTTTGAGATGCCACCGCTTCGCTGGGTGTGAATGTCGAGACGTCAGTTTAGGGTTGGCTTTAGTTAAGATATAAGGAGGTCGTCACTTCACGCTTTAGATACCATAGAGTTGCGTTGAGAACCGTCCAAAACAACCCGTTCATAAGGCATCTCGTCTCTCGAACACTCTAAGGTTTCGAACAGGGTACAGCACCATTGCGCAAAGGCTTTGAAGTCCTAAAATGGAATCTCCCGCGCGGAATCCCTTCTCCACCTTGTCATGTTCACCGGAACCGCGGTCCTCGGCGCACCCTTCAACAGCACTCGTTTCCACGGCTTGCCGCACGTGCAAAAATTGCTCGAGGATTCCCACTGCCTTAGCCGCCCGTCGGTGTGCTCAAGTCGGAGCGACATGGTCGTTAGCCGTGCAGACAGGCAGTCGATCACGGGCTTTGCCGTTGGCAATGCTCCCGAGTGGGCAACAGCGTGCACGTACTGCTCGCACGGCGCGCACATGCTCCCGCTCTTGATCCAGCACTACCGGGTCAAGAGCCTCGCCGAGATTGGGGTATGCACGGGTATGAGTGTCGTTCACGTTGTGACCAAGGCAACGGGCACCAGCTCGGGAGCGAACGTGCAGGTGGGCGATGAGGTACGCATGGGCAGGCACGGGGGCGGCCTCGAGCGCTACTACCTCATCGATCCGTGGGGTGGCCCAAAGTGCAATCCCGGGTGCGGGTGCTCACGCCAGATAAACCAGATCGCCAAGACGTGGCCCGATGTGATCATCCCTCTCCGAGGATACAGCAATCCGATGGCTGCGCACATTCCGAACGGGACGCTCGATCTCGCGTTCATCGACGCCGCGCACGACTATCGGAACGCGCGCGCCGACATCATCGCGTTCTGGCCCAAGCTCAAGCCCACGGGCATCCTCGCTGGCCACGACTTTGCCCACTGGCGCAACTATGCCGAGATTCGTCAAGACAAGCTTGCGGCTCGGGGGGCGTATAGCGTGCGCCACCGGGTGTCGAGGAAGCCAGGCGCGCAGGCCCCCAAGACGCTGCCGCCCGCGTACGGGGTTGCACAGGCGACGCAAGAGCTCTTTGTGGCGTGCCACATGCATGTGCGCTGGAACACGTGGTGGGTGGAGCGGGAAACCTGCGAGCTTCATCAGCTGCTGACTGCGGCGGAGATTGCGTAGAGCAATCGTCAGACGACGCGGGTACAAGGCTGGTGGCACACACGCACTTTGTGGAATGCGCTCGGTGTGAAGAATGCCAAACGATAAGTGGAGTAAGGAATGACCGGAATTGACTGAAAGGTATCGGTCTCGGTTTTTGTTTGTCTGAATGTGTTTGGTTAATCTGGAAACGATGAATATGACCGGAAATGTATCTGCTGTGTGTCGGCTTGCGATCTGTGTCGGCCAGATGGTCTAATTTGGGACAATCTCTCTCAGCAACAGCATGCTCGCGCCTTGCTCTCGCTCTCCTCCGTCAGTCCTCACTGCTCGGCTGGGAAGTCGGCGTTGTGGCGCGGTGGATCCCCCCCCCCCAAATAGTCAACAGTGAACAGACGAATATGCACTCCAGGAGATTACTTTACTAATCGGTGCAGTGACTTGTTCACACGAACCATCTCATCTCGACAGCGCGCGTTCGAAGACCGATGATGGGCTCCCCTTCTCTGTGGATGCTCGCTCTTTGCGCGACATGCAACGCCTTCGTGCTTCCTGCCGCAGCGCGTGCCGGCACTCTGGTTTCGCGCAATGGCCTTCCAGTGTGCGCGGAGAAAGTGGAAGTCTCGCCGGTGCAGGGAGTCGTCATGGGGGGCGGCTTTCTCATGGTAGCTGCAGGTGTATACTGCACGTCCACCGGCAGCCCTCCAACTGGTCTTGCCCTTGGCTTTGTCGCGCTGCTTTTCATGTATCTTGGAGCCGGCGTGATTGAGGGAGACGCGTAGCTGCACAATTGTCTCTTCACTATGTACACCACAGTGGGTGCACTACCCGCGTGATAATCGTGCGCTGCGTTGGTGCGCACACGCACGTGTGTAACATGATGGGTGATGCTGCGTAGTAGTTATTTAGGGAGCACACGCGCCTGTCTCGGTGTAGCACGCGATTTCCTGATATCGTACAAGATAGAATTGGCTGCGCGCGGGGCTGCGCGAGCGGCGAGTCCCCGGGTGCCGTGTCGTCAGCGTGTCGTGTGTGTTACTTACTCATGTATAATGGGTCACGTAGCTAACCTTGCGACACGCCCGGAGCTCGCGCCGTGCGCTTACCCGCTCAGCCAAAGGCGCTCCGCACTGCTCCGCGCTTCAGCTGGGTGACGCTCGCACCTTGCCACTCTGCCCCTTGCGGCAGCAGCGGAGGGCCACGACGAGTGCCACGACGAGCAGCGCAAAAGCGCCGGCCACAATCGCGACGATGATGCCGATGGAGAGGCCCCCGGAAGAAGAGTTGGACTCCGCCGCCGCCGGTGTCGACAAGAGCACGATCGCCGGTCGCGTGCTTCGCGTCACGCTGATGGTGGAGCCGCCGGCGAGGCTCACCGAAGCAAGCATGTTGGTGGCGGCCTGCGGCGTGGCGACCAGTGTTGCAAGTGTAGTCTGAACGGATGTCGACTGCGCTGCTGGCACAACAATCGCCACGTCGAGGACCACGCTGCCCGCTCGAACGGTCACCGTCACCGCAGAGACCGGCAGGCCCGCCGCCACCGCGATTGATCCCTCGACAGCGCTCAGAACGCTCGCATCATAATCTGTCACATCTCCAGATGCAGTGAGCTGGAATGCAACCAGTCGCTGAGGCGCCTGTGTGGGCGGGGATAACAACAAGGGCGAGGGGCGCGGTAGCGGCGGCGAAGGTGGCGGCGGCGGCGGTGGCGTGAGTGCTGATGGTGGCAGGAGAAGCGAGGATGGCGAGGGTGATGGTCGCGGCGATGGCGGGGGCGGCAAGGCTGAGGGTGGTGGCGGTGAGGGCGACGGCGGTGGCGGCGAGGGCGGTGGTGAGAGTGAAGGAGGCGAGGCCACAGTTCCGGATGGCATGGGCGAGGGAGGCGGTGGCAGCACCCCTGGCTCCGGCTCCGGCTCCGGAGCCGCTGTCCTTGAAGGCGGCGGTGGAGAAGGCGACGGCGGCGGCGGACAAGGCGACGGCGGAGATGGCGACGGTGGTGGTGGAGAGGGCGGAGGCGGAGCCACAGCTCCGGATGGCATGGGCGAGGGTGGCGGAGGCGACGGCGATGGCGGCGGAGGCAATGGCGATGACGACGGCGGCGGTGGCGAAGGCGGTGGCGAGGCGGCGAGCAATGGTGGCGGTGGCGACGGCGACGGCGGCGGCGGTGAGGGCGATGCTGGCGTGCCACCGCAATTGGGCATCAGCCTGCTCGTGGTTGAGCTTGGGCTGCCTGGATAGCTCAGGGCATACGTGTACGCGGCGACAGTGCCTTGAGTCCACGTGCAGCAGGGGTCACCCATCTCAAGGCCGTTGCTTTGGCCGTCGCCATCGCTGTCAGCCTGACAGAGGAGTCGCGTCCACGAGTAGCCGGCGTCCCTCACGTGGTAGCGAAAGTTGCCGGTGTGGCCCACGTTGCTACTTTGATCTTGACCATATTGGCTGCTGAACGCATTCGGCAGGTACGATCTGTATGACGAGTGGCCTTTGACCGCGATGAGTTGCACCGCAAAAGCTGCGATTATGCGAGTACGGTGGACCGACATGTGCGCGAAGAAGGCAAATTTCTCAGACCCTTCGAGGAACGCTGGATTCCGCAGCGCCGAAAGTGGTAAGCAAATTCAAGAGTTCAAGTTCCACTCATGAGACTGGCACAACCCAGGAGGACGGAACTTTCGCACACCGTTTTGTTGAATTTCAATTTTCTGCCCCGCCTGTGGGAAAAAATGGCCTCGTCTTCGAATGTGCGGGTACGCTCGGAGCCGGGCGCCGCCGCTTGGCGGCCACCTGCCGCGGGCCGATGACGATCATATCATGTTCCCTTCCGAATCAGGATGATGATTGCATGACAAAGTTTGAACGCTTGGCAACCGAGGCCCGCCACGTGCGGTCACCACAACCTGCCTCGCCCGGCTCCACCTGCTCCTGACTCCGTACGGCTCGGCCTCCCGTCTTCTACAGGCCCCGCGCGTCGACGAGGCGCAGGCAGTCATCGATCTCAATATCCGGCGCCAGCTCGGTGTCTTCTCTGTCCCAAGCTATCTCTCCACCGGGGACCCTGCGGACAAGTACGGACCCGAGGCCCACACCAACCGTGCGCATCTGACCCTGCGGGATGGCCTGCAGCCGGCAGTGCCGCACGCGTGGTGGAAGGAGACCATCCTCAGGGAGCATCGCCTCATGCGGCTCAAAGACCCACCCTCAGCGAGTTCGGCTAAGTCGGTGATGAATCAGATGGATGTCGCAGCGCAGGTGCCAGCAACGCCGCCGCCGTCGACCGCGCCCACGAGCTTGCGGCCTGCGCCGCTGCCGCCTGCGAGCGCGCCGCCACCAGCCGCTGCGAGCGCGCCACTGCCTCCCGGGGGCTACTTTGCGGGCGCGCCTCATCATCCTCTGCCGCCGTTCCCTGCGAGCAATTACGCGCCGCCTTCTAGCAGCGGGCAAGTGCAAACACCGCCGCTGCCGCCACCGCCAGGCTTTCCAGCGCCACCGCCAGACGTCGCATTCCCGCTCCCACCTTCCATCGCGCTGCCCGGAAGTTGGTATGCACCGCCGTTTCCACCGCCGGTCCCTTCGCAGGCAAGCTACTACGCGCCGCAGTACGCGCCGCCGCCGGCCGCCGCCTCTCAGCTGGCGCAGCAGCAGCACCTTCCCAGCCCCGCCGCGACCTTGGCCTACTATCCGACGGGCATGATCCAGCCGGGTCTCGACGGCCGTCCATGCATGGTGTACATGCCGTGCTGGGTTTACGGTAGGTAGTCCGCTGAGTGGCGTGGCCAGGCAGGTTCTTGGAGTTGATGTGGCGTTTGTGGCCGCCGCCCCGCGCAATCGTCGCCAATCGAACGACCTTGGACATATTATGCGTGCACGTGATGACGCTCCGACGCGGGTCGCGTAGCAAACAGTTGGCAGTTTGTCAGCGTTCTGTCCCTCAGCAGCTCCAGCTACATCACGTTCATGAATATAGCGGCAGTACACAGTAGGTATAGAGGAGTACAGTGTGGTCAAAAGTGACTTCTACACCGCAACACTTCAGACAGAGAAGCGGTCACATCAGTGACATACTCTCACTGAGTCGTCTAAGGAGTACAAAGGATGACGTGGCATCGAGCGAGTGGACGGCGTCTCAGCGAGGGCGAGGGCGATCCCGCACCACCCACCGGGGCGGGCATGCGCCAAACTAAATGCACATGCGCACAAGCCCTACGGTGCCG
>Ga0209550_10005658_pt1 | contig 11685 bp, 7 predicted proteins | sample LauGreSuBDMM15SN_2_FD_187567 | JGI IMG/M metagenome (GOLD analysis project Ga0209550, IMG submission 187567) | Freshwater lake microbial communities from Lake Michigan, USA - Su13.BD.MM15.SN (SPAdes) (version 5) | ecosystem: Environmental > Aquatic > Freshwater > Lake | place: Lake Michigan, USA... | reverse complement strand
ATAAAGTATGGATACGGACAAACTATTAAAAGCTATTCAGATTCTTATTAAAGAGGAGCTTAAAGAGCAATTGCCTGCATTAATTAAGGAAACTGTAAGGGCTGAAATGAAAAAACTAATAGCAGAGGGTAAACAACCTGCTAAACCAAAAACTACTGGATTATCAATGGCTAAGGCTATGATGGAAGATGAAACGATTGTAGAATCAATTGAACAAAAGGTAGTACCACAAAAGCAGTTTAGTAAAAACCCAATGATTAACCAAATTCTTAATGAAACAAGAGGTGGAATACCGCAAGGTGATGGTGGATTTAGAACAATGAGTTTTGGACAAGGTGATATGGGTTCAATTGCAGGTAGAACCGCAGTAGCTGATAAAATGGGTTATGGTGAAATGACTAAAGGACCTCAACCAACTGGATTGGGTGTGAATACTGGAGTAGCTGAAATAGATAAAGCTTTGAATAGAGATTATTCAGAACTTGTAAAAAGATTTAAGAAGTAATGGCAATTATATTAGGTAGAAAACCAATAATAGAATCTAAAGAATATGATGATTACGCAGTTGGATTAGCCTTGCCAATTCAGATAACTAATGTTGCGTTTAAGCAAAATTATACTGAAATAGAACAACTTAAATCTAATATAAAAAATTTATTATTAACAAAACGAGGTGAAAGAGTAATGAATCCATTATTTGGGACAGGCGTAGAAACTTTATTGTTCGAACAAATAACAGATGATTTTGAAGATAAGGTTCAAGAAATAATAACAAACTCTGTTGAAAGATATATACCAAATGTTAATATTGATGAAATAAATGTTGATATGAGTAATGAAAACAGAGATAAAAATTTAGTGAACATATCATTGAAGTTTAGAAGTAGAAATACTGGTAATTCTGGAGTAGTATCAATCAACGTTCAACAAACAGCACCATAATATGAATTCAACACCCAGCAATAAAACATACAGCGGAAAAGATATAAAATATCTTAATAAAGATTTTTCTGCATTTAAAGATAATTTAGTAGAATTTGCAAAAACATATTTTCCTAAAACAAATACGGATTTTACAGAGGCATCTCCTGGTATGATGTTTATTGAAATGGCATCTTATGTAGGTGATGTTCTTTCTTATTATGTAGATGATACTTTTAAAGAATCATTAATAACAACAGCGGAAGACCAAGAAAATGTAATAGCATTAGCACAATTTTTAGGATATAAACCAAAAGTAACAGCACCCGCTACAACAACATTAGAGATATATCAATTAGCTCCATCAATTGGTAGTGGGTTAGCAAATACTATTGATAGTAAATATTTATTACGAATAAAACAAGGTATGGTAGTTGAATCTAAAAACGATTCTATTAAATTTATAACTACCGATGTAATAGATTTTAGTGATTCAAATAATAGAGAAATTACAATATACCAAAGAGATGCAAATACAGGAGACCCTACATTGTATCTTATTAAAAAATATGTACAAGCAATTTCAGCAATTCCAGAAGAAGACACTTTTGAATTTGGTTCATACGAACAATTTGCAAATATAGTTTTAGAAAATACTAATATAATTGAAATATATGATGTAAGGGATTCTAATGGAAACAAATATTATGAAGTTCCTTATTTAGCACAAGAAATGGTATTTTTAGATTATCCAAATACTTCTTTAAATGACCCAGATCTTGTTCAATTTAAAGATACTGTACCTTATATTATAAAAACATTAAAAACACCTAGACGATTTGTTGCAAAAGTTAATTCGGATTTTACAACAACTATTCAATTTGGCGCAGGAAATCCAAACACAGAAGAAGAAAACTTAATTCCAAATTTTAAAAATGTTGGATTAGGCCTACCAAACTCTATTAGTAGATTGGAAGCTTCATTTGACCCAACTAATTTTTTAAAGACGAAATCATACGGAATATCACCTTCAAATACAACAATCACTGTAAAATATTATACAGGTGGTGGTGTTTCATCTAATATCGAAGCCGGGCAACTTTCAAATATAACATCTATTGAATTTGATAATGATTATGCTGATTTAAACACAGCACAAATTGGAACATACAATAGTTTAAAAAACTCAATAGCAGTTACTAATAAAATACCAGCAACTGGTGGTAGAGGTGCTGAAACAATTGAAGAAATTAGACAAAACGCTTTGGGTAATTTTGGAGCACAAAATAGAGCAGTTACATCAAAAGATTATCAGATTAGAGCATTATCAATGCCTGCAAAATATGGTGCAATTTCTAAATGTTATGCAACGGCCGATGGAAAATTGGATAATAATTCACCATCATCTATTTTAGCATCTCCAAATGTTCTACAAGAATTTACTGATTTAGTTATGGATTTTGTAAATAAATCGGATAATGAAGAACCAACAAGAGCTTCAGTTACTTCAGATATTACACAATTTTTAATTGGAAAAACATCTAATGAAAATGAAAAAAATAATCCATTTGCTATTAACCTATATATGTTAGGTTTAGATAATTCTGGAAAATTAACTCCTGTCAATAGAGCAGTTAAAGAAAATTTAAAAACATATTTAAACGAATACAAAATATTAACCGATGGTGTTAATTTTTCCGATGGGTTTATTATAAACATTGGTGTTGAATTTGAAATAATTTGTGAAAGAAATGATAATAAATCCGAAGTAGTTACTAAATGTATATTAGAGTTACAAAGATATTTTAATATAGATAATTGGTCTTTTAACCAAACAATTAATTTAAGTGAATTAGAAGTATTAATAGCAAATGTTGATGGTGTTAGGTCTGTTCCAAAACTTCAGATAACAAATAAATGTGGAGGTAGACATTCACTAAATTCATATAACATAGCAACTGCAACAAAAAATAAAGTGGTATATCCATCATTAGACCCTTCTATTTTTGAACTTAAGTTTCCGAATTCAGACATAAAAGGGAGGGCAATATAATGGCATACTATTTTTTAACAGCATCGAAAGATGCATCGGTGTACTTACAACAACCAAATCAAAATACTGGTTTGGATGAAATATTGGAAGTTAGTAAAGTTTTCTTTGGTAATGTTAAAGATGTTTCCCATGCTTTACTGAAGTTTGATTTAGGATATTTATCTTCTTCATTAACAAATGGAAATATTGGTATGAGTGAAGCAATTTTAATGGTAAAAGAATCTCAAGCAGAAGAAATACCATTAGAATATACAATTCATGCAAATCCTATATCTGGAAGTTGGGAAATGGGTATTGGTACTAGATTTGATGCAATCACTACAAAGGGTGTAAATTGGAATTATAGAGAAGGTGATACTAAAATAAATTGGTTAGATAATGATTTTAATTCATTTACTACCGCAAGTATAAACGATGGTAGTGGTGGTACTTGGTGGACTCAATATGGTGCATCTCAAACATTCAATTATGAGAGAGGTGATATTAATATGGATATCAAAGCAATGTTAAAAGTTTGGATGACAGGTTCTATTCCTAACGATGGATTGATGTTAAAGTTCGCAAACTCAACTTTGTTTCCTGAAAATATAGAAAGTAATACACAAGATTATGGTATATTACGATTATTTAGTAAAGAAACATTTACAATTCATCAACCTAAAATTAGAATAGGTTGGAATGACCAATCATATATTACTGGTTCGTTACTACCATTAACAGCTTCTGATATTAAAGTTGATGTTAAATCATTTAAAAATGAATATAAAAAAGATACTAATCCAAAGATAAGAATATTTGGTAGAGAATTATATCCTGTTAAAACATTTACAAATCAGTTTGTATATAACGATATAAAATATCTACCACAAACAACATATTATCAAATCAAAGATTTCGCATCAGAAGATATTATAATTCCTTTTAGTGAATATTCAAAAATTAGTTGTGATTCCGAAGGAAACTATATTAAATTAAATTTTTCTAATTGGGAAACGGGTAGAGTTTACAAAATTGAATTTAAAGTTGATAATAATGGTGATGTAAAATATTACGATAATAAAATAACATTTAGTATTACAAATAGCTAATATGGCAGTATTTAAAACATCTTCAGGATTAAGAAACGAATTTTTACTTGATAGTATAAGTAAAAGTGGTTCTTTGGTTGTGTCAAAAACTAGCGAAAATTCATATCAATTTAACGAATTAAATGATAAAGATGGTGTTGTTTTTGGAAAATTATCAAATCCAAAATACAATGAAAATGATTTACAAAAATCAATAGATACTCGTATATTTGAATTAATACCAACAGAACCACCACCATTAGATGATGATGTTCCTAGACCGGTATATAATGAAGTAACTCAATCTGTTATTGATTTAACGGAAGAAGTTATTAGACTTAATACAATTGTAGTAGATTTAACAGCAAAGGTTAGTGAACTTGAAATAGTTTCTGAGAGTTTAAGGGTTGATGTTGATGCCCAAAAAATATTAGTAGCATCTTTTGAAAATCAATTAAATCAATCGAATGTAAAGATATCATCTACAGTTGTTGATTTGCAAAATTCTATACAAAGGGGAACTGCTGAAGCTATACAAAGAGTATCATTAACAGCTCGTAACCAATCATTAAAAGAACAAAATGACCAATATAAAGAAATATTGGAAGGTAAGCAAGCTAAAATTGCTGAAGGTGCTAAAGTTGGAATGGATTTCTCTGTTAAGACTGTACAAAAAGCTTCACCACAATATGGTGATTTAACTTATAGAGCTAGAGCAAAAGATGATGGTAATGGTCAATGGATAAATGGACCTGATCTTGAAGTATATAATTTCTCAAGAGAACCAATAACAATTACATTTGAAGAAAGTGGACAGACTATAGGTTCGTTTGAAAAGATTGCATCGTTTACATTAAAAGCAAAACAAACAAAATTCTTAACTGTAAAAACAATTCCGTCTAAGATTGATGATTTTAGACCTTCGGCTGGTGTTACCCTATTGGGTGATACTGAATATAAAGGTAGTTTAACTGTTAAATCGGAAAAATCAAATGTAACTATATCTGTTTCAATTCAAAAACAAGTTGGAACTAATTGGAGTGGTTAATAAAAAATAAATTATGGCAGCATCAGGATTAAAAAACTTTAAAGAAATAATTCAAAATAAGGCTTATCGAATCAACCCAAATGATAGAAAAATATTTGAGCAGGGGGATTTACAGTCTTTTTTTGGACTAAGTGAAGATGATGTTATTGAATTTATTATGTACGATTTCTCAGAGAATCAATTACCACAAAAAGATAATGGGCTGGTTAGATATGTATCTCTTACAAATCAAAATATAAACGATTATTTTTTATTAGCAGAAGGTACTGTTATGACCAAAAATAATCTACCATCTGAATATTTTATAGATGTTGAACGATTAATAAATGAAGCTGGATATGCCAATGGTTTATTCAAAACGCAAATATCTCTTATTAATAAAAGAATTGGGTCATATAAATCAGATGATAAAGTTTGGATTAGCGAAGTATCACCATCTAGAACAGAAGTTAGAGTATTCCCATTAGAAAAAAGCGCAAACATAGGTGATATAAAAGAACGATTTAATATATTTTATAATAATGGTGATTTTAGAAGTGATACGATATATAATGCATTAAGATTAGTTGAATCTATAAACTCCTCTGTTATTGATGATTTTATAAAAAATACATACGGACAGGGCTGGTATGAAAAATTAAAAACGGAATATAAAATTTCTAATTTTGATTCTTTCACTGTTAATGTTCATAAAAAATTTGTAGAATCTTGTTATTATGAATTTACAAATAGAATATCGGATATTAAAGATTTAAAATATGGTAAACCAAGAACAACAAAACCACCATTACAATTATCGGAAGATAAGATAATAAGAAGATTATCAGAACTTATTGTTAATTCTATTAATTTTTATTTATCTCAAAAAGATGAACAATTATCTGCAACATCTGTAAATGCTAATATTATCAGTATGGATGATGCACCAAATATATTACAATCTAAATCATCTGATATACAAATTGATGCTAAAGTACCTGAATTAAAAATTGTTACAATAGAAAAACCAACGCAAACAGAAATTAAGTTAGCGTTTACTGAAAAAATAAAAAAAGAATTGCCGGAAAATACGCAACCTATTCCAATCGTATATCCTGTTGAAAGAGAAAATCCAAAAACAGGTGAAATAATAACAATAGAACAACCACCTATTGAAGCTGATGTAGTGACAACTGTAATAGAGACACCAACCGGTGGTAGTGGTGGTGGTTTTGGTAGCGGTGGTGGTTTTACCGAAGTTGATAGAGGCGATAATAGAATTGGTAGAGATAGAATTTACGAAGGTGGTGGTAGAGAAAACATACAATAAAATATTTATTAAGTAATGGTAGATGCAAATTATGGAATAATGGGGGATGATTTTTCATTCAATGGTACAAACCCTGCCGGAGTACTTAATAGTATTAGTGATTCATCTGTGTCCTTTGGGGGAGGTGGTGGAGGTGGTGTAGTATCAACTCCAAATGATGTAGTAATTCCCATTACAACAAATCCAAATGCCTATGGTACTATAAATGCAAATAGCAATGTAATAGTAAACATAAAATCAAATCAAGAATCACAAATATATGTAAACGCAGAAAATACATTTAAAGTAACAACTGATAAATTAGATATATCTGTACATGATTTATTAAAGGTAGGTAGTAAAATAATTACTGTAGGTAAAACTGGATTTAAATCAAATGAAAAATATGTATTTAGGGCTGTACCAAATTTTAATTTCAATTTTAGTAATTTAGATTTTAATATAAACTTAGGCGATAGTTTAATTGGGTATCAGAATAGATTATTACCAAATTATAATGAACCTTTGGTTGGTAGTAACCAGCCAATATACACAAGTACACCACCATTTGAAATAATAGTAGAATATTATAAAAATGAAGAAATACAAATATTTGAGTATAATACAGCAAATCAAATAATTGATATAAATTTTAATTTAGAAAAAGGAGAACTACCAATAGATGTAAATCCAATAGATTCAAATGCAACTATTAAAATTGATGTAGAGGGTATTGCAGATTCTGTTTTATATTCAACTGCAGCGGTTGGCGATACTTTAACTACTGGTAAGATATATACATATACCGAAAAAATTGGAACAGAGATAGCTATATCGTCATCCGATTTACAAAGTTATATAATATCAAAAATTATAGTTACAAACGCAAATGGACAATCAGAGGAAATACTACCAACGGTTGAATCAGCTATTTTAAATAATACAATTAGAAATTCGAGTGTATTTTTAAGATTTGAAGTGGGTGGTGATACAAAAATATCAATAATAACAATTGAAGCGCCTACTACTAAAATATTACCATCAATTCAATTTTCAAATAAAGAAAATAATAGAAAGTATAACATAAATGACAAATCAGATATACCAATTGGTATAATTAAAAATAGAATAGTATCCGATGTGGCTATTTACATTGGTGATAAAGTTTACAAATATACAAAATTAAACGAAAACACACAATCTGAATTACTTGTAACAATTCCAATATCTGCTATTGAAAAAATAGGAAATTATAGAGTTGTATTAGTACCATCCACTGCTAAAAAAACAGGTTTAAGTATTTTATCATCAAATCAAAACTTTGATGGTACTCCCATTGAATTTACTTTAAATGTAGTAAATGAGGTTTATGTTGGTGTGCCTGATATTAGAAATATATCATACCCATCTGAATTAATTGGTCCTGATTTTGTAGGCACGGATGTTAATTTCAAAATATCATACCAATCAGTAAATACCGATTATATTAGAATATATAATGGTACTAATTACACACAGGTTTCTCCTAGTGGAAACACTCCATTAAATATAAAAAAATTAATAGAGTTAGGTGGTGGTAATATAGCTGAAGACCAAAGTAACATTGTATTAAATTTAAAATTAATACCATACAACATTAGTGGTATAGAAACTGTTGTTGGTAAGGAAGAATTTATTACTATTAAATTTATAAAAAGTAATTTTACAATACCAAGAAATGTTGCTATTAACAGAATAGCGGAAGGATTTATAGGTCAATTTAATAGAAGTATATTAAGAGAAAAAACCTCTAAATATTTAACTCATCTTTTGCATTTTGGCGAAGGTGATAATAAATTGATTACAACTTGGACTGGTAGTCAAAATTCATTAATATTAAAATTATACGAACCATTACCAACATCAATACAAACAAATCAACAAGTTTGGGTTTCTAAGATTTTAGCAAATCCAATAATTGATACTATACGTTTGGTTGGGGATACTACTCAAAACTGTCCACCATTAAAAGGACCCAATTTTTCTTTAGAAGCTGATAATGGAATTGGATATCAAGTTTTTGATGAATTGGTAGCAAGTGGTTCTTATTCATCTAACTTATTGTATAATAATTATGTACAATCAAAAGGAATTGATACAAGTAAATTAAATATAGAATATGTAAATAATTCTGAATATGTTTGGGCCAATTATGTAAACTTTGGTTCATCGGAAGAACGAGTAAATAACTTCTTCTATAAACTTGGAATACTTGAAAAATATATCCAAGAATACCAAGCAATAACAGAACAAACTTTCAATGTTGGTTATGTATTAACAGAAGATGCTCAAGGTATATTCACACCTGAAATAGACGGTAATGAAATAATAAATACTGAAGATTCCTTAGATATAGAATTTGAAGTTGCAATAGGATATGGTCAGTATTCAGTTGATGAATCTGGTGTATTACTTAATAAAATTAATAATATAATTCAAAACTTTGATGGTTTTGAAAAGTACCTATACACATCAACAAATGCATTAGCATATCCTAAATTTGATAATACTTTTCAAGATGGTATTACAAGAAAAATAAATTACTTATCAACAACAGATGAAGCTAAATTATGGTATAATATTATAGTAGCATCTGCTGAAAATTACGATAGATATAATTCAAATTATTTAGTTAATAATCTTCCATTGTATATACAAGAAGATTATGATAATAATGATTTTATTGTATTTTTGGATATGATAGGTCAGCACTTTGATATAATTTGGGCTTATATAAATTCTCTTAGAGATAGTAAAAAAGTAGCAGAATTTCAATCAAAAAATATAATAAATAGTATTGTTGGGCCTGTTTTACAATCACTTGGGTGGGATACAAAACGAGCATTTAATTCCAATTTCCTTTGGGAGCATGTATATGGTACAAATAGAGAAGGATACCAAATATACTCAATGCCTCTTGATGATGCAAACAATGAAGTTTGGAGAAGAATTTTAAATAACTTACCTTACTTATTAAAACATAAGGGTACTGCTAGAGCTATGAAAGCTATTATGGCTTGTTATGGTGTACCACAATCTATGTTGACTATAATGGAATTTGGTGGACCGCAAGACCCAACAAAAGATGCAACCACTAAATTTACATTCGATGATAGAACAGCTGCAATTTATTTGACTGGTAGTTTGAATCAAAATGGTAGTTCTAATATTAAAGTTCCTTGGAAAGTAGCACCAACAACGGGGAACTACCCAGCGTGCGTTGAATTTAGAATAAAGCCTCAAAAATTACCCGAAACATCCTATACTATAATTTCTGGAAGTGAATGGAAAGTTGATTTACTTAGAACAACTGGTTCGTTTGTATCGCTTGAATTAAACTTTGGTGGAGATGTTGGTGAGGCAACATATTTTGATGAACCTTTCGTTAGCGCATCGGTATCAACTTATTATATGGATTCATCTGAAGCAGAATATGTGCTTGGGCCTGACTTTAAGACAGGTAGTATTAATATTCCGTTATCATTGGAAAATTATACAAATATCTCTATAAATAGATATAACTATGGTGGTTCTCAATCACAATATGAAATTTGGTTTGCATCATCTGATGGTATTAGAATAAATACATTTGTTAGTATGTCATTACTGACATCCGATAACCAATGGGAAACTGGCTCATCTTTACAAATTGGTGGAAATGGATTTGAAGGTAATATCGATGAAGTTCGTTTATGGACTGTTCCATTACAAAGAAGTAAATTTGAAAATCATACATTATTTCCAGACGCAATTAATGGTAATTCATATACAGCATCAACATCAGATTTATTATTCCGTTTAGATTTTGAATATCCAAAAGATAGAACTAAAGATTCGTTTATTAAAAATGTTGCTATAAATGAAAGCTATGCAGAACCATTTGCATCTGCAAGCAATATGTATTCTGCATCTGCATATCCTTATCAATATACACCATACGATAGAACTGTAACAGCTATTGTTCCATCTTTAGGATTTAATAGTTCCAATAAAATTCGTTTTGAGGAACAAACTTTAATTGGTGATTTATCACACAAAGTAAGAGCAACTAAAAAATCATTTGATAGAGCTCCAATAGATTCAAATCGTTTAGGATTATTTTTCTCTCCAATTAAGGAGTTGAATATGGATATCTTAAAAGCATTTGGAGATTTTAATATTGATAACTATATTGGAGACCCATCCGATGAATATAAAGATAATTACAAACAATTAAGTGTTTTAAGAAATTATTATTTTGAAAGACTTGATAGAAACATATATGAGTACATTCAATTAGTAAGATATATTGATAAATCTCTTTTTGATGTATTGGATGATTTAGCACCTGCTAGAGCAAAGGTTTCTAAAGGTTTATTAATTGAGCCGCATTACTTAGAAAGAAGTAAAATTAAATGGACAAAACCAGAATCATCTAAACATGATTTTGATACAATCATTTCAACATTTGATGATGTTACGATAGATTCTACTTTCAACTATAATGAAGGTGAATTAAATGTACAAGAAATAGCAATATTAGAAAGTAATTTAAATAATTATGATGGTGTAGTTGATGCAAATACTGGAATTGTATTAGAAAGTACAAATCCAACATACGAATCTACAATAGATTATAATTTTGTTGATATATTAGATACGGAATATCCTACATATCCAGCACAAGGTTCTGTGAATATAGAGTGTCCTACTGGTGCTAGTTTATATGGTGAGGTTGATTCGTTTTCATCTACGCAAATTGGTATGGAAAAAAATTCATTGGCAAATATAGGATATGGATTATACGCTAAGAAAGGAAATTCTATTTATAGAAGATTCGATGATATATTTGGAAATTTAGAAACAACAGGTAGTAGAGTTAGTGCATTTTTAGTAAAAGAATCTAAACCCAAAAAGAAAAAAACGCAAACAGGTGGATATCCAGCAACAACCTCTGGTCCTGTTAAATATACTACAATAACTACATTTGAAGATAAATATTATGTATCGTTATTACCTTTTAGTGGTAGTATATCATTAGGAAACGATGTAGTACAGGTTACAGCTATTAATGGTTATTTACCAACTCACTATAAATTTACTAATGGATTGGGTGAAGGATTACAACGTACATTCTGGAAAGGTTCTCAGCAAACAACGGCAACAACACCAGATGGATTATCTCCAGTAGAAACATTTACAACGAATCCTAACATTCTTAGAGTGGCTAAGACGGGTAGAGGTAGTGGTGAACCAATACTTGAAGTAGATTAATTTGAAAATATTAAAT
>Ga0209550_10005656_pt1 | contig 11688 bp, 11 predicted proteins | sample LauGreSuBDMM15SN_2_FD_187567 | JGI IMG/M metagenome (GOLD analysis project Ga0209550, IMG submission 187567) | Freshwater lake microbial communities from Lake Michigan, USA - Su13.BD.MM15.SN (SPAdes) (version 5) | ecosystem: Environmental > Aquatic > Freshwater > Lake | place: Lake Michigan... | reverse complement strand
TTCTTAAAGGACGCTAAGTAATATTAGGGGCTTCGGCCCCTTTTTTATTCTATTGTAATTGTAATCTTTTCATTAGTAGCTACTAGCTTTTTAAATAAAGCATCATAAGCTAACTTAGAGTTACCAATAAAATCACCACTTGACCAAGTAGTACCTACTAATAAACACCCTTCTGTATTTTTAGAAGAGTTACCTGAATGTATTCTAACACCAGTAAAGTTAGGCACATCTAGGATGTGAGGCATATCTTTATTAAACCTGGTAGAACGATCAATAATAACAGAATAAGTGCCGCTAGGTATAGCTGTTTGTCCATGTACTTTCTCCTCTTTAGGTCTTACAACATCTTCTAATACAAAACATTGATATACACCATCTATATATAATTTACCAATAGTAAATGTTTTATTAAATTCAAATCGTTTAAGTTTCATTTCCATAATTAAGTTGCCTGTGTTTGTGCAGTTAAAATTCCGTTAACAAAAGTCATACTTCCATTAACTCCTCCACCAGTAAGTTTAGCTGTTACAATAGTAACATTAATACCACCTTTTAAACTTTGGTCTATGTTAAAAAAGAACTCTCTCCATTCATGAGCATTACTTACAGGTATATTGGGTATTGGTACTAATCCTACTGCCATTTTGATTCCTCATATTGTTGTTCTAGTTTATCAAGTCTATTTTTATTTCTAGTTTCTTTACGCTGAGCTTTACGTTCTGCTAATACTTCAGCAGTAGAGTTAGCTTTATCTGTCTGACCATAGATAGGTACACCCAAGAAACTTGCTAGTGCACGTTTACCACCTTCTCCTGGAGGAGCTGAAGCAGCAGCACTAATTTGGAATGGTAGAGCAGCCTTACCTGAATGAACCAAACGTCCAAGGGTTGTATTATCTTTAACCATAGGAGCCTTAGGACTTGGATAAGCTTTACCTGTAGTCATAGTAATAACTCCCTTAGGTATAAAGCCTAACTTATTACCTAGTGTCTTCTCAGGATCTAGTAACCAGTGAGCTGCTTCCATAGAATGTTTAGCCATCTGCATAGCTGTACCATCACCTAAGTCTACACGAGTTGGATCTTTGTTAGTCCAAATAGGTCTACCTGTAAATGCCATATTAAAGCCATTAAGAATAGTTAACCATAGTAAACCTGTAGTTAATACATATCTACGTGCTAAGTCACTATTATTTGTAGGATCAATAAGACCTTTAACACCAGCTCTTAACTCCCAATTTTGTGGTTTCATTAATTCTTTAGGCAATGCCTTAGTAAATGATCTTAATGTAGATACAGTCCAGTCAGGAGCAAACAATACAATCTGTGCCCAGTCTCTGTTCTGTAACTTCATAGCTTTAATTGCAAAAGCTTTAAGAAATTTATTTTCTACTTGATTAGCTACTTGTAACCAATTTAAACCACCTAATGTATTGTTAACAAAACTAGCTACTTCAGAAGCAATTTGATCATCAGGTATCTCAGGATGTTTAGATTTAATTTGTGTAAAAAAGTGCTGTGCTAGATTTAGTTTACCACCAGCATGCATGTAATCCCATGTAAATCTATTCATATGATTAAGGAAATGATTTTCTAAAGGATCACTCATTTGTCTAAGAACTTTTACATTCTTTCCACCAACAAGATAGTCACCAATTAGCTTATCTGCTGTACCTGCAGCATCACCTATAATAGTACGCTGTACGTCCTCTGTAGCTACCTTTAAACCACCTTTAATAAGTAATTGACCCTGTGCTCCAACACCTCTATGTTCTAGGTCTTTTAAAGCAGCACGAATACCACTACCACCAGTCATCATTTCTTTTAAGAATAACTTAGGAGAAGCTGTAGCTTGTGCTACTGCTAATGATGTTGCATGAAACAATGAACCTGCAGTATTCATAAACTTAGATAACATAGATACAGATTTAAATGCATCAAGCAAAGCGTTTGGACTATCTTGTTTAAAGACATGTCCTAAGATATCTTTAAAGTCAGGATGTACCATAACATCTTGCAATACATCAGAGCCTTGTCCTGTAAATTTAACATAGTTATTTTTAAAACCAAGTTCTATATTGTTAGTTAGAATAGGAAGTTCCTTTACTTGTCCAGCAATAGGGGAACCATAACCAAGTTCTATAACAGGAGAACCATCCATTTTAGTTTTAAGTAAGTAGTTAACTAATCGTTTCTCTACAATAGCTCTACCCATAGCATTCTTATAGATTTCCATAATTTTAGCTATGTCTCGTTGTACTTTAATACCACGAGTACTTATACCAAGCTCATCTCCTGCCTGACGTAAAGCATTCTCAAGGTCTCTAATATATCTAAATTGACGAGCTTGTGTAAAGTCTCTAACAAATCTAGACTCATTAGTATTAGAATATAAATAATCAGATAAAGCTTTTTGTTGGTCTCTATTTAAAACAGAATCAGTAAAGTCTAAAGCATGGGTTACATAGTCTCTACGTAGTTGTGGAAACAAACCTTCGCTTCTAGCACGTTCACCCATACGTCTAAACTCACTAACAACATAGTCTCTAACACCAAAAGATGATTGATCAGAAGGTCGATCTCTTAAAGTATTATGACCATATATAGTATTGTCTATGTCCTTACGTAAGAAAGCTAACTGCTCTGCTTGAGTACCATCTTTAGGAAAACCTTCTTTATTTTTAAGATTATTATAAGCATCTTTATTTCTAGTATCTTGTAAGACAACATTAAGAGGTTCTCTTTCCATACCTCTAGCTAAGTTTTCTTTTTTAGCAATACTTAATTTTAAGATACGAAGTTCTTCAACTTTTTCTCTGTCACTTAATAATCTATCTTGACGTTTCTGTCCTTCAATAGACATAGTAAGTTGTTCACGATTACGTACATCAGGAAGCTTCTCTTCAATTTTAGAACGAGTTTGTTTAGCGTCCATCTTAGCAAGATCAATCTCTTGTTCTGATCGAATTACAGCATCTGTAGGTGTAGTTTTAGTTTCACCAGGTTCAAATACTTTACCTCTATTTTGTATTTGTTCTGCTTGAGTTAATTCTTCTTGAAATAAATCTCGTTGCTCAGGAGCAGCACGTTCTTGAGTAGTACTTTCAGACGTACGATCTTTCGTACGATTAATAGAAGGATCAACTTCAAGTCCTTTTGCTAATTTAGTTTCATAAGCAGATGTTCCAGGTACTTTAGACATAAGGTTAGAAGCTAACTTGTCAGCATGACGAGTAATAGCTGTAGGTTTAGCAGCAATAGCACCAAAGGCTGCTGCTTCTGCAATACGTTGAGGATTTAATTCACCACCAGATAATGCTTCTGAACCAGCTTCAATACCACCAGAGACACCTGCTAATGTAGCTCGTTGAGCAAGAGGAGTAATTACTTTACCACCAGGAAGAGTTATGTTGGCTAATGATCCAGGTCTAAATAGTGCAACATTACCTGTTAGTTCACCAGCATAAGATGATTCAGGGTTAGCAGCCATCTCAGCTTCACGAGTAGCTTTATCATAACCTATATATTTTTTAGCAGACTCAGGTACAAATTTATCATAAGCTTCACTAACAGCTTTTTCACCAGCTAAGTAACCACCTACACCTCCTGCAAGACCCAATACAGGAGCTGCAATAGGAGCATAAGGACCAGTTAATAAGCCAGCCTCTACACCTAACTCAGCACCAAGAGCCATAGCAGGGGATGCAGCAATAGCTTTAGAAGCACTGCCTACAAAAGACTTACCAAATGATTTAAGAGCACTAATCTCTTCCTTAGGTTGAACACCTTTAAGGTAAGGATTATCTACAGCAATCCCCTTTCTATAAGGATTCTCTGTCTCAGATTCAGGCTGAACATCCATTGTTTTTGCTTTAGATGTAATACCTTTAAGATAAGGATTGTCGCTAGAATCAAGCCGATCTAACACCTGTAAAGGTTGAGCTGTATCAGCTTTGTCTGCAACATTCTGCATTGTGGCTTTTAAAGTTTCCTCTACCCATTCTTGGGATCGTTTTGGTTGCTTATAGGGACTTGATGGAAGACTTGCCCAAACTTTACCTAACTTTGCGTTAGCAGCTTCATAGTCTCCCTTTTGAACATCTTCTAATGCACCTTTATCTTCAATAAGTTTAAGTGCAATTTTCTTTTGACTCTCAGGACTAAAGTCAGTAACACCTATTTTAGGGGCCACATCATCATAAGTAGTCTTAGTTATTTGAAACTTTCCTGCAGCCGTAGAAGGGCCTTCCTTGGTAGTCGTACCTACAACTCCAGGGTGTTTAGAAAAGTCTTTAAATTTACCACCGCCTACAATAGTATCGTAGTCAGCACCCTCAGCCTTTGATAAGAACTCTAAGTAGTTATCAATATTAGATTGACTTTGTGATGCAGATGCAGGTGTATCAATTCCTTTTAAATAAGGATTTAATTCAGGCATTAAAACTCCTTTAATTATTACTTAGGATTTTCACCATATTTTTTACGGTACTCTGATCGTGAGATCTCTTGTCCAGTAATAGGATCTTTAAGACCTTTTTCTATAGATTGTGATCTTTTGGTTACATCAACCTTTACACGTTCTGGAGAACCTTCAAAAGACTTTAAGGTCTCTCTATCATCTACAGGTTTTTTACCTGGAATATTTAACTTAACATAGTCTTCTAATTTAAGACCTGGATGTAAATCTTCAAAGTTTTTTCTAATAGCATCTAATTGATCAGGATTACTATTAATAGCAGTAACTAAAAGATTAACATCTTTAGGTGCTAACTTAGAAACTTTATCTGCCTTTTCAATTTCTTTTATATCTTTAGAAGGAATATATTGTTTAACACTAGCAGCATATTCTTCAGCAGCAACTAACCTATCTTGAAGATTAGTACGTTGAGTTGTTAAAATTTGAGCCTCACGTTGTGATTCAGCAGGAGACATAATATTACCAAAGTCATCTTTAATTACAGCACCATCTTTAATTAAATCTAAACGATCTTGAATCATCTTAAGATCTCTTTGAGTATTCTTAACAGTCTGGTTAGCCATATCAAAGTTAGTCTTAACAACTTTTAAATCAAAATTCTTTTCTGCTAAGTTTCGTTTTTCCGTATTCCAACGGTCTTTCATAAGATTTGTTTCTTGTCTTTGAGTTATAGTTTTATTAAACTGAGCTTTTTTAGTTTCATCTTTCATAATCTCAAGATCAGTTCTAAGTCTGTCTTTAGTTGAAATAGCATCATCAACAATCATTTGAGCAGCTTGAGCACGTTGAGTACCATTCATAGATTTATATTGATCTAAGTCAGGAATGCCCATGCTATGAGCTTTCATTAATGTTTGATTAAAAGCAAACTCAGGATCTACACCAGCTTCAAGAGCATTTAAATATGATTTAGCTAAACCTGCTTTAGTTTCTAAAGCTTTACTTACAACTTTATTATATTCATTTGTAGCTTCATAATAATTCTTTTGAGTTTCAACAGCTTTACTTTCAAAGTTTTGAGCTTCTTTCCAAAGACCTTTAGATCTCATTTCATTAGCTGTTTTTTTAATACGAGCTAATTCTTCTTGATGTGACTCTACTTTATTTTTAGCAGATGTAACTTCTGCAACAGTCTTGTCATAAAAACTAGACTCTTTAGGTTGTTGAGACTTTTTATAATCATTTAAAATACTATTATATTCATCTTCTGTCTGAGCATTTGCTAATTTATCTTTAACTTCTTTAGGAGTATTAGCATCATAATCTTGAGTAAGAACATTAGGCATAGCAGGACCACTAGGTTCAGCACTTGGTTGAGCCCCTGCTGGATAGCCATTCATTACATTATAATTAGGAGCTTGTTGAGTTACAGGCTCTGTAGTATTAAAAGGAGAAGTACCTACTGGAGATGTATTCTGAATAGGTTGTCTTTCTTGATAAGGGTATGTAGTTACATTACCATCTTGAATACCAGCAGGACCTCTTGGTTGCATTTCTTGATTAGTAGTACCCTCAGTCATAGCAATAGCACCTTTAGGCATCATTACTTGTTGACCACCAAAACCTGATTGTTGTGTATAATCAGGAGGCACAGATTGAGGAGCTACAAAACCATCAGGTACTATATCTTTAGTATTAATACCTCTGTTTTTATTATAAATTTCAGTAGCTTGACTTTCCCTATTTTTATCATCTAGGTATTTTCTTAACTGAAGACCTGCTTCAAATCCAGAACTAAATGTTGCCATAATATAATCCTTTAATTAGATAGGTAATTTAGAATAGTCTACAGTGTAACCAAGACTAGTAGAAGTTACCGCATGCTTGTATTCAGGCATCTTAAGAATATCTTGTGCAAGGACACCAATAGATTTAACATGTGACCAAATATAATTAAAGCTATAGATTTTAATACCCTTAATAGTTTGAATATGTTTAATATTAGTTTTAAGATTTTTATCAGAGAATATAGCACCAATAGCAGTACCTGCTACATTATATAATGGATTAGCACCTTGTGAACTACTTGTCATTGTTGAATTTTGACCTAAGCTAATACCAGCACCTGATGGAGCTGTTAAGCTACCAATCTTATTATTAATATAGTTTTGTGCGTAACCTTGCCCATAGTTTTGTAAAGCAATATTTTGATATCCTGTAGGACCTACACCAGTAGATGCAAAGTTTCTATTTAAAGCTTCTAATCCCATATCAAATCCAAATTTATAACCAGGTTCATTTTTAACATTAGCTAAAGTTGCAGAGTCTCCTGATACATATTTGTAAAGAAGATCCTCATACTTTGATCGTTTGTCTACACCAAAAAAGTCTACAGCTTGTGAAGTAGATGTTTGAGAGCTACCACCACCACCTTTACCACCACCACCATAGAATGTAAAAGACTCTACTAAAAGAGTTACCCAGTTAAATAAGTTAATCATTGTTGCGTCTCCAAATTATATTCATATACACGATACGTTTCTTTCCAGCCTATCTGTTTTAACGGTTTAGTCCAACCACGACGACCAGTAAATTCAATTTTAGAACAACCTTCTGCTTTACCAAACATAGCCATTGCATCTACAATAGGTTGTTTCCAAGACTCTAAATCTTTACCACCAATAAAATGTCCTACTAATGTTTTAGTTCCAGTACCATACAGTATAATTTCTGTATCAGCAGTAGCTACAATGTCATTATCATCTGTAAATGCAATCCACAATTGATGTTCTTTATTTAATACATTGTTTTGAACTTCTTCAATAGTAGCCCTACTACCAGATAAAGCAGTTGCTCTTTCTAGATAGTGTTTTACTTTAGGAAATATAATGTGTCTATGTTCTTTTGGTACTATAATTACATTCATTATTCTGAGCTTGGATCTAATCTACCATTAATATTAAATTGTACTTTTTCTAAACGAAAAGGATTACTACCTTGATATAGATATTCATAAGCTCTTCGTCTAAACCTACCAAGTTGATATAAACCTGGTTTCTGTGTGTTTAATTGCACTTGTCTATATTGAGACCAGTTAGTATAATCATCTTCTGTATGACGTACGTTAAGTACATCATTAATGGTATCTCCAAAAAGAGTTAAACCTGATACTGTTTTAAATGCATACGTATCAAAATCTAAACGATCTGTTACTACACGCATCCTAATAGGTCCAAAAGGATCTACATAGTTATTAGGACTTAATGTAAATGCTAAACCATTAACAGCATCTAATACAAAAAAGATACCACTGTTAAATGGAAATTGTGTTACAAAAGAACATTCAAAATAGTTTTCACCACCTGCAATATAATCTTTACTTGTAGTCCAATAATGCCATTGATCTTCTGCTAAGTCATATACAAGGGTTACATCTTGATCAGTTAGTACTAAACCATAAAATGTATGACCAGCTATTTTGTATAACCAAGAATATGTACCAGTTAAATTACTAGCATTTAAGAAGTTTTCTACAGCTTTAGTAGATACTTTTCTAGGTTGAAGTCCTTCTAGAATCATAATGTTTCTACCACCTTCAACTACAGTTCCCATCCAAATTAAAGATTGTTCTGGGTTTTGTATTGAATTACCATCAGCACATCCAATTTCCATATGAGCTGATTGGTTAATAGATAAAACAGATCCTTGAGCATTACCTGCATCATAGAAAAAGTCAGCTGTCCACTCTTTAAATGCTATAACATAATTAAGATGTCGAGCAAGTGCCTTACCTTTATCTGCTTCTGATTTAGCTGATGTAAAATTTAAAGGATCCCATTCACCTGGATTTTCATTATCAGATTGAAAGATCTGTCCTTGAGAATCCATTGCAAATACATAACCATCAAGGTATACTAAACCTGGAACAGGGTTTGTTGGAAATGCATTTAGATAAGCCTGAGCTGAAGCACCAACACCTCCACCTGCAAATACAACTGTTAAGGTACCTGCATAGTTAGTGCCTTGGGTAGTTAAAGTAATATTAGTAATAATACCGCCTGAAGCAGTATAAGTCCCTCCAGCACCACTACCACTAACTGATCCTGTAATACTAAATGTACCTGTTGAAGGGTAGCCTGTACCCCCACTTACAAAAGTAACACCAGCTACCATTTTACGAATTTCATAAATAGTACCTGTAGCAGTTAAATACCAACCATTTACTTGATCATGGAACACCATAAAAGGACGAGGACTAGTAGTAGCTAGGGTATTTACCCAACTTACATTTTCTCCACTCATACCTGTAAGTAATTGTGTAGATACACCACTAGTAATACTAAATAGTTTACCACCCGCAGCAGCATATAGGTTATTATTATAAGACCATAAACCCTCCCCTGATGTAGGAAGAGCTGGTGTAATTGTATAGGCAGCCTTACCTGGACGTTTAACAGCTAATGTCCTACCATCAGCCATAGTCTCTTTATAACAGTTAACCATCTTAGCATCTTTGCTAATATCATTAGTACGTTGTTTTATAGGAGATGTTAATGGAATATTAACAATAGGCATTATCTAAAACTCCTGTTATATCCACCCCTTACATCTGGTTGGAAGAATGTTGAGGTCCACTCAATATCCCAATCCATTAATTCATTTTTAAGCATACTTGCTTTTTGTTCATAGTATTGTTTATCATTAAGAGTCTTTTCATAATCTGAAGCAAGATCTGCAACTAGATTCCATTTAAGAGCTAAGAACCACTCTGAAGGAAAGTCAAAGTTTTGGTTGGCTGATGTGATATCTTCAATAGGTGTTTGTACAAATAAATGTACTTCATAGTTTTCAGCTGTAAAAGTATTAGGAGTTAAAAATACACTTAGTTCTCCGTAATCTCTCCAAGCTTTAAAGTATACAGTATTTACGTTACCTTGTGATTGTTTTGAACTTAACATGTTATACTCTTGTTGTGAGATAACAGTCATAGGCATATCTGTATATACACTTAAGAGTGAGTCTACTGTAACAGTACAAGGTGTTGTAAAAGTACCACCAGTCATTGTTAGTACATCGCCAACAGCATAACCACTACCACCTGTATTAGCAAGCATTACACTTGTAACAGAAGCACCAGTAAATGTTAAGTTAAATACAGCACCAGATCCAGTACCACCAGTAGTAGCTGCTGGATTAGTTGGTTGTACTGTATAACCCGTACCACCAGACGTTAAAGAAATCTTACCTACTGAGCTTGTGTCATTAGATAGGTTTCTTAAATAAGCTTGAATAAGTCTTAAAGGTTTAGCAGCATTTAAATTATAAGTTCCTGAAGGTCCTATAGTATAAGAAGTTTGATTAGGAACTAAAGGTAATACATACTCTTTAATAGTCCATAGTTTAATACCTTCTGATTGCCATTTCTTTAAAATAAGATTTAAAGTGAAAGAAGCATTCTCTAGGGCATTAGGCCCTGGTGTAGCACCTTCTTCAAGAACTGCTAAACTACGTAGTGCAGCCTCAATAATTTGATCTCTGGTAACTGTAAATGTAGTAGTACCTGAAGTAGCCATGTTATCCCTTAGTTTTACCTAATAGTTTTTGTATTGTCTTAGTTTCGTAAATACGAATTAAAGTCCAAATAATTGTAAATAAAGCAGCAATTGCTGGTAGTAATTGCATTATAGTTCCTACTGCAGTAGCTATTGATGCTGTATCTAATATGTGTTTAGTTGATTCTTGTAAATGTTCCATTATAAATCCTTAGGTTCCCAGCCATAGATAGCGGCTATTTGATATGTTAAGTTATAGAAGTTTTTGTTATGGAGTTCATATCGTTTACCCTGAAGGTATAAAATAAGATGTACCATCTCATGTGCCATTGTTTTCTCTAGGGTCTGTAGTTGACTCATCTTAGCTGAACTAATTGTAATACAATGAGGTTCAGGTTGATACTGACCATACATGGTAGGATCGTCTACTACTAAAAATTCTATCTCTGAAGGTCTTGGTAACTTATACTTGTTAAATGGTGGAAGTCTACATAACATTCTGTAAACTGCTTTACACGATTCAACTGTTATAAGGTTCATTTCTTTTTAATATAAAATAAGCTTCTCTCACCAAATAAGTAGAATCCTACAGCTGATGCAAAGTTATCTACCTCAGGAGTTCCTATACCAGTTACATGCATATATACCCATGTAGAAAGCACAAGAAGGCCTATTAGAGGCCTCATTAATCTAACAATGGCTTCTACCCAAGGGTAAGAAGAATTACCTGCCCCAGCGTCATTCATAACCTTAAAGAACTCTAAGTCTATGCTTTTCATTTGAGCATACTGCTCGATGGTTGCAGGTTTAAATTGATCAGGTGCTACAAACTTATTAATAAGAGACTTACCTAAGTCCATAGCTACTGGTAAGAATGCTGATAATATTGTTATTGGATCCATGTGTTATCCTTGCATTATAGGTATTACTTTTTTAGGTTTACGAAGTTTATCTGGTTTACCATTAACAATCCAGAATAAGTCTTTTCTATCTTCTCTTAAAGGGCCATCAATGTAAATTGGAAAGTATCCTGTTAAGGTGTCAATAATGTTGCAAAGTATAATTACATTATCACTATAGGCATTGTTACAAGAAGCTTCCCAAAGGTCGCCAGTTAAAAACATGCAAGCACCTTTACATAAATGTAATACAGGGCAGTTTGAACATTCTTTTCTATCACTCCAATGAGTTGCAGTTTTAACTTCTACTGCTTCTAAATCAGACACATGTCCAATATGATGCGATATGCCAGCTGGGTTATTAGATACAATACTTACATTTTGACATGTTAAAACATTTCCATGTAAATCTACTGCAATATTATCTTCTCTATCCATTCCACACTTTTGACCAAGAGATTCTATTCTAGATTGATTCTCTAACCCAAGTATAAAACTTCTAGTTTTTTCAGAAAATATACCAAACTTATTAGCTTCGCCGCTTCTAAGTTCCGCTGCCGCTAAATTTCTATATTCAATATCTTTTTCACTATCAAGCAATGAGTTTGCTAAACCGCCTTCATCATAGGCGTCTACAAAACCACCTTCTCCAAAATAAACATATTGTAAATATTCTTCACCTAGTTCTTTTGTAATTAAATTTATAAACCAATCATTAATAGCAGCTCTACTAATATTTTTAGAATTAACCATTGGATTAAAACTTATTAGATTTTTAGGAGCTAAGGTTTTAAATAGATTTAAAATAGCTTGTTTAGACT
>Ga0209550_10005653_pt1 | contig 11690 bp, 9 predicted proteins | sample LauGreSuBDMM15SN_2_FD_187567 | JGI IMG/M metagenome (GOLD analysis project Ga0209550, IMG submission 187567) | Freshwater lake microbial communities from Lake Michigan, USA - Su13.BD.MM15.SN (SPAdes) (version 5) | ecosystem: Environmental > Aquatic > Freshwater > Lake | place: Lake Michigan, USA... | reverse complement strand
CTGTTTTACAAGATGTAGCGGTATCTATACATCCTCCGATTTTATATTTAGGATATGTAACTTATATCATTCCATTTGCTTATGCTTTATCAATGCTAATTATTGGTGAAATTCACAAAACTTATCTCACCAAATGTCTTTTATTCTCTAAAATAGGTCTTTGTGCACTAACTGCTGGAATTTCTTTAGGAAGTTGGTGGGCTTATAGAGAGCTCGGTTGGGGTGGGTATTGGTTTTTTGACCCAGTAGAAAATATCTCACTATTACCATGGCTTATAGCTATAGCATTGCATCATTGTTTGATTCTATCTGTGCGTAATGGAAAAATGATAAAAACCTCTATCATTCTAGGATTGCTTAATTTTGTAATTATAATATTTGGTATGATGGTAGTGAGATCGGGTGCATTATTATCTGTACACGCTTTTGCATCAAATATTAGCGGTGGTAAGTATATAATGGCTGCTTTTATAGGCTGTATTATAGCCTTATGCGCAACATATGTATTACGTATAGATAAGGCTATAAAGCAGGATAATTCTACCAAATTATTATTACAAGAAAAAGGAATTTTTATAGGTATAATATTTCTATATTTAGCTGCATTATCAATATTTGTAGGCATTCTATACCCTGTGATTTATCAGCTTGTTGCTAATAGTAATATTTCTGTAGATAATGGTTATTTTCATGTAATTTTCCTACCATTGGGTGCTATAATCACTGTATTATCTATAGGTATAATTTTTATAAATAATACTAGTTCTAGTTTTTCTGTAAAATCCCTCAAACTACCAAAAAATACTGCTATGATTGTAAGTCATGGCGGATTAGTGATTTTGGTTTTAGGTATTATTTTGAATAGTACTTTGAAACATGATATCGAATTTAAAGGAAAAGAAGGGGATATGATCGTATTTCCTGGAATTGCAGAAGTAAAACTGCAAAATATCCGTTATGGGATAGGACAAAATTATTACCGCCAAATAGCAGAATTTTGGGTAAATGATGGGAAAGAGACTGTTATTTTAAAGCCTGAGAATAGGCTATATATAATAGAAGAGTTACTTTCGGCGGAAAGTGATATTTATAGTTTTGTCTCAAAGGATATATATGCTGTGTTAGGAAATGTGTCGCCAGATAATATACTTCATGCAAATATATATATAAGGCCATGGATGAGTCTTATTTGGCTGGGGATGTTTTTAACAGCTAGTGGTGTTTTGATTTCAATTAGTGGGCGCAGTAAATAGGTTTTCTTTCTTGACATCTTATTATCATTTGATCTCTTGAGTATACCTACTTATGCAAGCAATATCTAATATTACAATCCTTTTGCACCTTTCGTAGTGGAATATTCGAAATGCAGCGCTTTGCCATCAAATACTCTAGAATACGCGTGATGTAAGGCTATAGCTGCTTCTGAGAAGCCTACTAAAATCAGTTTTATTTTACCTTCATAATGAGACACGTCCCCTATAGCATAAATACCTGGAATATTAGTTTCACAAGACGCTTGATCCACGTTGATATGAAAATGTTCTAGGCCTAATCCCCAATTTTTTATAGGTCCTAGATCAGTTGCTAATCCAAAAAATGGTAATAAAATATTCGCATCTAATTTTTTCTCATTTCCGTTTAAATCGGCGACAATAACGTTTTGTAATATTCCATTTTCACCTTCCAGATTATGAAGTTGATATGGAACAACTAATTCAACTTTTCCTGCTTTTTCTAAACTTTCTACTTGAGATAAAGATTCTGGCGCGGCTCTAAATTTATCACGTCTATGGATAAGAAAAATTTTTTCAGCGATTTCAGCTAAATTAATAGTCCAATCTATTGCGGAATCCCCGCCACCTGCGATTGCTATTTTTTTGCCACGGAAATTCTCTCTATTTTTTACCATATAAAATATAGATTTATCTTCGTATTTCTCTATGTTTGCTAAAGGTGGACGATTTGGTGTAAAACTACCTGCTCCAGCTGCTATAAGTACGATTTTAGACTCGATTTCTACTCCACGTGAGGTAATAGATTTAAATGCTTTTCCATCGTTTGTAATGCTAGTAACTTGCTGGCTTAAGTGATATATTGGTTTGAATTTTTCATTTTGTGCATGAAGATTTTTTATCAAATCCTCTCCTGATATTTTTGTATAAGCTGGGATGTCATAGATTGGTTTTTCTGGGTATAAAGCTGCACATTGCCCCCCAATCATGTCTAAACTATCTACGACATGGGCTTTCATTCCAAGCATACCTGCTTGAAATACTGAAAATAAACCAACAGGTCCTGCACCTATAATTAATATATCAGTTTTATGCATATTTCCTCTTTTGAAATTTATGCTGGATTATCGCAGAATAATATTAGCAGAGCAAGTGAAAGACTGTATGGCTTATAAATATCTTGAAGAAATTATGCTAAGTAGTATATAATCTGAGTTACTTTAATAGAGCTGTACTAAATGGTGGGATTAATCAGGAATGGTATTATCTCTTGGTGGGCTGAGATGAGACAGATGGAGCTTCCACTCGGGTGACACCAACTTATAATCCGCAGCTTTCTTTGTAATAGATAGGGGAAATAATGAGCAGTAATGAATTTGATTTAGTAGTAATAGGCGGTGGTCCAGCTGGTTATACTGGTGCTATAAGAGCAGCGCAACTGGGTATGAAGGTAGCGTGCGTAGAAAAAAGGACTACATTAGGTGGTACATGTTTAAATGTAGGATGTATACCTTCTAAAGCATTACTTGATATGTCAGAAAAATATGAAGATGCGACATTACATTTTTCTGATATCGGAATTAAAGCTACAAAAATAGAACTTGATCTTGCAAAAATGCTTGAGCGTAAAAACAATGTGGTCTCTGAGCTTTGTAAGGGAATTGAAGGATTATTCGCAAAAAACAAGATTACAAAATTTATTGGTACAGCAAAAATTTCTGGACCAAATAATATCACTATTTCTGATGGTACAAAATTATCCGCGAAAAATATCTTAATAGCTACAGGTTCAGAAGTAGCATCTTTGCCAGGGATAGAAATTGATGAAAAAAACATAGTCTCTTCTACTGGAGCATTGGAATTTTCTTCTGTACCGAAACATCTTGTTGTAATAGGGGCTGGGTATATAGGGCTTGAGCTTGGATCAGTATGGAGAAGGCTTGGGGCTAAAGTTACAGTCATAGAATTCTTTGATAAAATAGTTCCAGCACTTGATAATGAAATTGGAGTGCAATTTACAAAAATTCTACAAAAGCAAGGAGTCGAATTTATTTTAGGTACTAAAGTAAATAAAGCTGAAGTTAAAAAAGGATCTGTAGAGCTTAACCTCATTCCTGCTGCTGGAGGTAAGGAAAGTATAATTACTGCGGACAAAGTGCTTGTTTCTGTTGGCAGAAAGCCATATACGAAAGATTTAGGGCTCGAAGAATTGGGCGTTAAGATGAATGATAGGGGATATATTACAGTGGATCAGCATTATCATACAGGAGTAGGCGGTATATACGCTGTTGGAGATGCTATTCCAGGTCCTATGCTAGCGCATAAAGCAGAAGAAGAAGCAGTTGCTGCTGTAGAAAATATGGCAGGGCAAAAAGGGCATGTAAACTATAATATAATTCCAGGGGTAGTTTATACTTGGCCAGAAGTTGCTTCAGTTGGGCTTACAGAAGAGCAAGTGAAAGCTTCAGCTATTCCTTATAAAATTGGAAAATTTCCATTTTTGGCTAATAGTAGAGCTAGAGCTACTGGTTGTACGGATGGTTTTGTAAAAATTATTGTAGATAGTGCTACTGATAGAGTGTTAGGGGGGCATATTATTGGACCTGATGCTGGCACTATGATAGCAGAGCTTGCAATAGCTATGGAATTCTATGCTTCGAGCGAGGATATAGCACGCACATGTCACGCTCATCCTACTTTGAGTGAGGCTATAAAAGAGGCGGCTTTAGCTGTTGAAAAAAGAACCATAAATTTGTGAATAGTCTTGTCTTAGCAATATAAAATGCGCCATTTAGCAGTTGATGTAATCTAAGCCTCAGTAGTTTTCGAGTAATGTTAGAGTATTACTCAATGTAATTAACAAAAATGTTGACATTAAGTTTACTGAAGTTTATAAATCAGTAGATGTTATAAATAATCATTAATACAAAAGGGGTTGTACATCATGGCACAAAATGCAGGAAGGGAGTTTGATTTGAAGAGTGAAGCTTTTGTAACAGGAATCTACCAAATAATGGGTTTTCCTGCAGAACTTGCTAGTTATAATGAAAAACATGGTATTTTAGATTTGCAAGGGAAAGATTCAACTGGTAATTATTCTAAGGCCTTAAAGCTAATAAACAGATTTCTACCAACTAATTACTTTGATGCTAGCGCATTCTTAAGAGCTATATCTGACACAGAAAAAGTCAAAATTAATTGGTTTGAAGTAGGTCAAGATAATATAACTCCTTTGCAGGCATTATATAATCGATTTGCAATTGTAGGTGCGAATGAATTTATATCTCCTTTTGCAGAATTATTATCTCATATTGAAGTGCCAGATGCTGGTGCTGCAGCAGCTTTAAACTTCTCTTCTCAGCCTTGTTACCAACAAATGCTTGATAATTGGAAAGCAGGAAAACTTGATGTTGGATATTATAAAAAAGTTTTAAAAATCCAGCAATTTTTAGATAAGGCATCTATTACAAATTTTCCAGAAGCGATTCTATACTATATTGAAGAATATAAGGAGGTTTTAGATTTGAAAGGGAAAGATTTGTCTGGTCATTCTATTATGTCAAATTTATTAGCTAGAGTTCCAAATTATAATGTTGATGTAACTAAAGCTTTTGTGCGTGCTATAACTGATCGAGAAAAAGTTAGAGTTGATTGGTTAGAGCTTGGTACACAGGGTATTACAATATTAGAGGAATTCTTCCATAAATTTGTACCTATGATGGGTTATGAAATCGCAGTTGTGCTTGCAGAGATATTATCTCATGTTGAATTGCCAGGTGATAGTAATCTAAATATTCATTTTAGTTATGACCGACCTTATCAAGAAATTCTTGTTCAGTGGCATAAAGGAAAAGGTATTGATGTGGAATATTATAGAGGCGTTGCTAAAGTGCAAAAATTCTTAAAAGATGTAAACACACGTAATATGCGTGAGGAGCTGGATACTTATAATGAAAAATATGGTGTTTTAGATTTGAGAGTGGAAGGTTGGTGTTGGCAGGGTGCTTCAAAAATGGTAGATCTATTAAGAAAATTTTTTCCACTGGATGGTGAGGATGTTAAAGCCTTTGTGCGGGCTATAAATAATCCACAAAAAGTTACAGTTGATTGGTTAGAGCTTTGGAGAGAGGATATGACAATATTAGATTTATTTTACAGTATGTATGTAAAGATTATCCCTGGTGAGATGGAAGGTGTGCTTGCAGAGATATTACTTCATGTGGCAGTTCCAGCTGATTCCGATGTAAAAATTCAGTTTAATAATCCAGTATTAGATCACTGGAGAAGTGGTGATCTTGTAGAGCATTATCACCTCCAAGGATTAGAGTCTAATTTGGCTGGGGTAGTTCAACCAACAGATACAAATGTTCCTGAGTAATAGTTACCGCTATGATCTTGCATATTCAACATATGAAATAAGCTTAATCATAGCAGTCTCTGCTCGAAGTATATTTTCTCCAAGGCTAATAGCATATGAATTCGCTAATGTACTGAGTTTTTCTAATTCATCATTTGTGAATCCACCTTCTGGTCCTACAATTAGTAAAATATTTTCTTTGGCTAAAATACTTCTCTCAGGTATAACGTTATGATCCGAATGTTCATCGGCATATATTACAGCTTCATATTTTGTAAAATCCAAATCGAATAAATTTATAGGTTCTGAAATTGTGGGTATATCAAGTCTTTCTGATTGCTCAGCAGCTTCTATAATTATACGCTCCATTCTATCAAGTTTTTGATTTTTAAATACAGTATTTGTTGTGATAATAGGTGATATATGAGTTACTCCTAATTGTACTGACATATCTAGCATTATAGAGAATCTATCATTCTTGATCAAGCATGGAGCAATTGCTAATTTAGACCTTTTGGTGGGAAATCTAGGTGGTTGTTCAAGTACTGGTTCTAGATAAACCTCTTTCTTGTCACAGCTTACAATTTTTGTTAAATATTCACCTAGAATCTCGTTGAATAGGCGGATTTTATTGTTTACCTTCAATCTGAGAACATTACGGATATAGTGAGCTATGTCGCCTCGCAGAATAATAGGTTGCGCCGAGATAAAATCTTCCTTGAAATATATCCTGTTTGTTGAGCGTAATTTCATATATAAAATTAATATTTTTGTTTTGAAAATAATAGATCATAGTAGAGTGACATATGCAAGAAAAACTTATAAATTGTTGGTAATGAGTGAAAAAATATACTGATAAAATGGAAGAGTTAAAATCAGATCTATCGATCTCTTCTCCAATTGTCACATCCCATATGATAACAGCTATTCTCCTTGCCTCATTAATCTGTGTTACGGGGATATTATTTAAGTTATCCATATTACATATAGTAATAGGAATTGGTATTCTAGTGGTAGTAATTATTAGCTCTTTATATAGGATATCGCTTAAAAAAAATCATCTATGTGTAGAGGCATTGTCTGAATTAATAAAAGAAAGCATGCGTTATGAAGATATAGAAAATCAAATCTTGCAATTATTAGATTTATCCAAGATACCTGCAATTATTCAGAATAAAGATAGAATTATACAATATAATAATCTTGCGATTGGGGTAGTGCAAAATCAGAAAATCCAGTTTCTTCCAGATGGGCGTTGGTGTATAAATCATGTGTATTATAAAGTTATGAGATTTCGGCTTGTACAAAATCGTGATCTGGATATTGTTGCATTATTTAACGAGAATAATAGTTCAGATGATATAGTAGAGTTTTTGTTAAGATCAACAGTTTCCAATAGTATCATTAATTCAAATTTTGATGTGATTTCAGCAAACCAAAGCTTTATCGACTTACTTAATATCCAAGTGGATGAAGAATGTAATATTTTAGAACTTATTGCCGAGGCTGAACATCCAAAATTTTATAAAATGATAGATGAGATAAATAGCTCTGGAAGTACTCATCCACAAGAATTTGATATCCCAAAATATGAAAAAACTATTTCTTTACATATGACGCCTATGTCATTATTAAATAAACTCCATTTTATTTGTAATATATTTGATTTGACAGAGCATAAAATACTGAAGATGAATTTTATTCATTCACAAAAAATGCAGGCAATAGGGCAGCTTGCAGGAGCAATTGCTCATGATTTCAATAATTTACTTACAGCTATGATAGGATTTTGTGACTTGTTACTTTTACGCCATGCTCCTGGTGATTCGTCATTTAATGAAATCATGCAGATTAAACAGAATGCTAATAGAGCTGCTGGTTTGGTGAGGCAGTTGCTTGCTTTTTCAAGAAAGCAGGTATTATCATTGAGGGTGATTGATATTAATACTGTGCTTATAGAATTATCCAATCTTCTCACAAGGCTACTTGGTGAAAAAACTAATTTTCAGATAGATTATGGAAAACATATATGGCGTGTAATGGCTGATCAGGGGCAGTTTGAGCAGGTAATTATAAATCTTGCAGTCAATGCTAGAGATGCAATGCCATATGGTGGAGATTTGATAATAAAAACTTCTAATATAAAAATAGATGACAATTTCAATGAAAAGGAATACCATGCCCCAATGGGAGATGAGCCAATAGCTAATGGATCTTATGTCTTGGTAGAGATACGTGATAATGGTACTGGTATTCCAAGTGAAATAGTAGATCGGATTTTTGAACCGTTTTTCTCTACTAAGGATCATTTCTCTGGTACAGGTTTAGGTCTTGCGACTGTTTATGGTATAGTAAAGCAGAGTGGTGGGCATATTAGGTTTATTACTAAAAAGGATCAGGGTACAAGTTTTTTTATTTTCTTGAAATCAGCAGAGAATGAAATTACAGATCATATAATGAAAGAGAATATTGAAATTAAATCAGCAGATAGGTTACTTATGAAAGATAGTAAGCATAAAGGGAAAATTTTAATTGTAGAAGATGAAACGCCTGTAAGATTATTTGAAGTTCATGCATTAAATAATAAAGGGTATGAAGTTATTGATACCGCTGATGCTGAGTCTGCTATGGCATATTTGGAATCTGAGGGGCATAATATAAGTATCGTAATTACTGACGTTATTATGCCAGGTATTACAGGCCCACAAATGGTAGAGAAGATTCGTGATAAATATCCACATATAAGATTTATTTTCACCTCAGGTTATGCCGAAGAAGCTTTGGAATATTTTGACAAAAACTCTCATCATTTTTTAGCAAAGCCTTTTACTTTGAATGAGCTTGCAAGTAAGGTAAAAGAAGTACTATCTGGTGACTAGAATATCCTTAATCGCAATTGGTAAATTATCTTCAGAATACTTAGATGCCTCTAATCATTTTATGCGCATGCTAAGTAAAGAAATTGTGGTACATGAGATTATAATAAAGAAAAATATTATAGGTCCTGAGATTATGGAGCTTGAGGCGGATTCTATATTAGGCAAAATTCCGCAATCTGATTATGTAATATTATTAGACCCATCTGGTAAAAAATTTGATAGCATAACTTTTGCAAATTTTTTATCTCGCACTATCTCCAGCAATAAAATATCTTTTATAATAGGTGGTGCATGGGGTGTGTCTGCGAGAGTAAAATCTAGAGCGAATTTGGCTTTTTCATTATCAGACTTAACTTTTTCACATATGCTTTCACGCATAATATTGCTTGAACAAATATATAGAGCAAAATCTATTATATCAGGGCATCCCTATCATAAATAGAGCTAAAAAGCCTTGTTGTCCTGCCAGAAGTATGAATCTCGAGATTCATTATGAACAAAAATGTCACGTAAAAAGATAAATTTATTAACCGCGTAACATTACTACGCATAACTATCGTTGATATATGTTACTATGATTAATAGCTACTCATTTGGTATAACTCAATGGAAGCATATTATGTATTTATTTAATTCTAATCAGTTATATTATTTATTAGAATCCACAAGAGCAAATCTTTCGCCTTTGAGATATGCGATTTTAGCTGCGCAAGAGTGGTACGAAAGCCAATATAACCCCCTTTATAGCTCAAATTTTGCGCAAACTATGCGTGCTACTCTAGAAATTGCAGAACGTATTTCTCGCAAATACTCAAAGCCTGAATTTGGTATTACTGCTGCAATGATTAATGATAAAAGTTATCCTGTGGAGAATGAGGTATTATTAAAAAAACCATTTTGTAATTTAGTGCATTTTGACAAGAAAATATATACTGGGAAACAGCCTAGATTGTTAGTTGTGGCGCCTATGGCGGGTCATCATGCAACGCTTTTAAGAGGCACTATACAAGAGATGCTTTCTTATACAGATGTGTATGTAACTGATTGGATTGATGCATCACAGGTACCTTTAAGTGAAGGTAGCTTTAATATGGATGATTATATAGACTATGTTATAGATTTCATAAATTTTTTAGGTCCTAATCTACATATTATGGCAGTATGTCAACCTACTGTCCCTGTGCTTGCTGCTACTGCTATTATGTCAGCTGAGAAGCAGAAAAACATACCATTATCTCTTACTTTAATGGGGGGTCCTGTTGATGCTCGGGAAAATCCTACAAAAATTGGATCTTTTGCTACTGATTTAAGCCAAGAATGGTTCAAAAAATATACCATTACAGAAGTACCTCATAATTTTCCAGGTCATGGCAGGAAAGTATATCCAGGATTTATGCAGTTAGTCGGGTTTGTGGGGATGAATTGGCAAAAACATTTGGACTCGCATATAGATTTATTCCAAAATCTGCTTGTAGAAGACGATGCAAAAGCTGAAACACAGAAGGCTTTTTATGATGAGTTTTTGTCAGTAATGGATCTTCCTGAGGAATTTTTTATACAAACTCTAAAAGAAGTATTCAAGCAATTTTCTTTAGCCGAAGGGAAGCTTATATCTCGAGGTCGTCATGCAGATACTAAGTACATAACAAAATGTGCTATATTGGGTATAGAAGGTGAAAAAGATGATATAGCGGGTGTAGGGCAAACTAAAGCAGCTTTAGATATTTGCTCTAATGTGCCATCTGAAAAAAAGCAATATTATTTGCAAAAAGATGTTGGACATTACGGTGTGTTTAGCGGCAGTAAATTCAGGAAATTTATAGCTCCTACTATTGCAGAATTTATCAGGAAGTGGGATTGAGGACGGGGAATGCGGAGTAGGCTTCCTCGGTGTTATCCTGGCCAAAGGAAGGATCCAGAAATTTATTAATGCTGGATCATAGACTAATGCTTAAGAGGAAGCTAATAGCTTTCGCAGGAATGATACAAACCTTATGAATGATAAATGTGCATGAATCGCACAAAAAGGGTATGTTTTAGATTATTTCTTATTATCGAAATCCAATCTTTCTCTAATACGAGCAGCTTTACCACGAAGACTTCTTAAGTAAAACAGTTTTGCGCGTTTTACAATACCACGCTTTACTACTTTAATAGTTTGAATCATAGGAGAATAGAGTTTAAATTTACGTTCTACACCTTCACCATGACTGATTTTTCGTACAATAAAGGAAGAGTTTACACCAGCATTACGACGCGCTATTACTACACCTTCATATGCTTGAACACGCTCAGTAGCACCTTCTACAATACGCACTCCAACATTAACGGTATCACCAGCTTTAAAATCTGGTATTACTTTACCATTAGTCAAACGTTGTATTTGGTGTTGCTCAAATTTTGCTATAGCATCCATTTTTTTCCTCTATTTCTTAGATTTTTTATTCATTTTTTCTTTGCTAAATCTGGTCTTCTTTCATATGTAATACGCTGCGCTTCTTCTAGTTTCCATGCTTTGATTTTCGCATGATCCCCAGAGAGTAATACTTCAGGCACTTTTTTATCTCGCCAAATATTAGGTCTAGTATATAGTGGATATTCTAGTAAATTCTGCATTTCTCCACTAATGCTAAATGACTCTTCTACAAGAGTATCTCTATTACTCAGTACACCTGGCAAAAGCCTTATACACGAATCAAGTACAGCCATAGCAGCAATTTCGCCTCCAGATAAAACAAAATCGCCAATGCTAATCTCGAAAGCATTATACTCATCTATTATGCGTTCGTCAATCCCTTCGAAGCGTCCGCATAATATTATTATATTTTCTTCGTTTACTATATTATGTGCAAGCTCTTGTGTAAAAGGTTTGCCGCGTGGTGACATATAGTATATTTTATTACTCCCAGAAATTTTTTTTGCTTCATCAATTGCATCACCTAACACATCTGGACGCATTACCAAACCATTACCACCACCATATGGTTCATCATCAACATTTTTATGTTTTGTTCTCCCAAATTCCTTGATGTCTATTATATTACATTCCCAGATTTTGTTTTTCAAAGCTAGACCCGCTAAAGAAGCTCCCAACGGTCCTGGAAAAAGCTCTGGGAAGATAGATAAGATAGTGGCACTAAAAATTTTATTATTTTGCACCAGCTTCTTCCAATAAATTAAAAATTTCCCAATATTGAAGATTTTCAGCTAAATCCAATGCTG
>Ga0209550_10005652_pt1 | contig 11691 bp, 5 predicted proteins | sample LauGreSuBDMM15SN_2_FD_187567 | JGI IMG/M metagenome (GOLD analysis project Ga0209550, IMG submission 187567) | Freshwater lake microbial communities from Lake Michigan, USA - Su13.BD.MM15.SN (SPAdes) (version 5) | ecosystem: Environmental > Aquatic > Freshwater > Lake | place: Lake Michigan, USA... | reverse complement strand
ATGAAAAAAGCAGCTCTCCGCCTCCTCGTCGTTCTCCTCGGATTCGTCGGTGTCGCTTCGGCGGCCACGCCGACTGCGACGAAACCGAATATCATCTTCATCATGGCCGACGACCTCGGCTACACGGACGTGGCGGCGTATGGCAGTAAATATTACGAGACGCCGAACATCGACCGGCTGGCGTCGCAGGGGATGAAGTTCACAAACTATCACCATTGCCAGAACTGCACGCCGACGCGCGCGGCGTTGATGAGCGGGCAGTACGGCGCGCGCACGGGTGTTTACACGGTCGGTGGCGTGGAGCGTTTCGACTGGAGCAAGCGGCCCTTGCGGCCCGTGGACAATGTCGCGGAACTGCCGCTCGATCGCGTGATCTTGCCGCAGGCGATGAAGACGGCGGGGTATGCGACGGGGATGTTTGGCAAGTGGCACATTGGACAGCAGGGCCCGCATGCGCCGGGCAAGCGCGGGTTCGACGAGGCGATTGTGAGTATGGGAGTGCATTACGATTTTCCGACGACGCCGAAGACGGAGTATCCCAAGGGGCAGTATCTGGCAGACTTTCTTACGGATCGGGCGGTGGACTTCATCACGCGGAAAAAGGACGCGCCTTTTTTCCTCTATCTACCGCACTTTGGCGTGCATTCGCCGCATCAAGCGAAGCCGGAGCTGATCGCCAAATTCAAGAATAAGCCTGGCGTGGGCGGGCACAATAATCCGACCTATGCGGCGATGATCGCGAGCGTGGACGAGAGCGTGGGCCGCGTGATGGCGAAGTTGGAAGAGCTGAAATTGGCGGAGAACACGGTGTTGATTTTCGCGAGCGACAACGGGGGTGTCGGTGGCTACGCGCGCGAAGGGCTCACGAAGGGCGGCGGCGGCGATATTACAGACAATGCGCCGTTGCGGAACGGCAAGGGCAGTCTCTATGAAGGCGGGACGCGCGTGCCGTTCATCGTGCGGTGGCCGGGGAAGGTAAACGCGGGAACGGTGTGTGAGGTGCCGGCGATTCACGTGGATGTTTATCCGACCCTCGTGGCGCTGGCGGGAGGCGCGATGCCGGCGGGGCAGGTGTTTGATGGCGAGAGTCTCGTGCCGCTCATGCGTGCGAGCAGCGCGACGCTCAAGCGCGACGCGATTTTTCAACACTTCCCTGGCTACCTGGGGATGGGGGTGGATCAATGGCGCACGACGCCGGTGAGCCTCGTGCAGGCGGGCGACTGGAAGCTGATGGAGTATCTCGAAGATGGACGACTGGAGCTCTACAATTTGCGCGAGGACATCGGGGAGTCGAAGAACCTCGCGGCGACGATGCCGGGCAAGACGAAAGAGTTGCATGCGAAGCTGGTGGCGTGGCGCGCGGCAGTGAAGGCACCGATGCCGACGAAGAGCGATGGCGCGGCGGGCCCAGATTCAGGCAAAAAGAAGGGCAAAGGAAAAAAGAACAAAGCGAAGGAGAACAACTGAGTGAATATTCTCCGGGTTTTTATCTTAGCTGGGTTGTGCCTTGGTGGGTGGATTTCTCGCGCGAAGGGCGAGGCTCCCGGCTTTCATACGTCGACCGCGGCTTCGGTGCTGGTCTGCGGTGGCAGCATGATGAATGGGGACCGGTTTGCCGACAGTGTCCTCGCGAGTATGCGCGAGCACTATGCTGGGCGCACGGCGATTGCGCTGATCTTGCACGCGTCGCATCCGACGGAACGGGATGCGATGGAGCTGCGTTTGCAGAAAGCGTTTGCGCATCTGTTGGGCGCTTCCGTGAAAGCGGAGTCGCTGCACCGCCGGGACGCGGCGGGGGCCCAGGAACTGTTGCGGAAGGCCGACGCGTTTTTCGTGGGTGGCGGTGAGACGTTTGTGCTGCTGGGGGAATTACAGCGCACTGGGCAACTGGAGCTCATCCGCGCGCGGGTGTTGCTGGGCGTGCCTTATGGTGGCTCGAGTGCGGGCGCGAATGTCGCCGGGCTGCGCATCGGCACGACGAACGATTTTCCGACCGCGGAGGTGGTGAGTCGCGAGGCGCTCGCGATTTTTCCGGCGGTGATCAATCCGCACTTCCCGGCCGCGACGCCGGCAGCGAAGGCGGAGTTCGCTGCGCGCGTGGGGAAGATCGGGACGTATCTGAAATTCAATCCCGAGGAGATCGTGTTGGGGTTGGGAAACACGTCGATCGCGCGGCTGCACGGTGGGCGGGTGATGTTAACGGTGGGGCAAGGGTGGGTCTATCAGGCGTCCGGAACGCGCGAGTTGGTGGCGGGCGAGTGGATGGCGGAGCTGGCGCGGTAGGATGAGGGGAGGGAGCGGGGAGGAGCGCCCCCGTTTAACGTTCAACGCTGAATGTGTGATGTCGGGGGAGATGATCCGGCTCGATTGGGCGCGCGACGAAGTGTTCGCACCGTGAAAATCCAGCGCTCTCAGCACCCGTTATGCACTTATCCGTCAGCGGCAGGCAGCCCGCTTGCAGGCGCTGGCCCGACCACGTATCCGCTGGGCCGGAGGCACCTGCGGCACCCGTCCGCTTGACCGCGGGCGCTGACTTCCGTCGGTCGTTAGACAATCGGTCAAGGCGTTCGTCCCGCCAATGGGAGCTTCGGATAGTCGCAGTTGCGCCATCAGAACACTTCGTAGACTTCGACCAACGCTTCGCCCGTGGTGTTGCTCACGCCGGACACTTGGATCGTGTAGGTGCTGCCGGCGGGGAGCGTCACCAAGAGGGCGGCGTCGCGGCTCGCGGGGGTTAGCGGGAAGGCACCGATTTGGGCAAAGGTGGGTGCGAGGGTGGCGGCCCAATTGTCGTTGGAGGCGATGGTCACGCCCGCCGCATCAATGACCCGGAGAGTGGGATCGGCGAGCGCGCCTGAGACGCCGAAAATTGTGAGTGTCGGACCGACGGCGCGGATCAGCACCTGTTTGCTGCCGGCGCCGACCAGCGTGAATCCGGCGATGAGAATATCGTCGCCGGTGCCCACGCGATTGCGGGCGGAGAGGTTGACGAGACGCGCTGAGGTGCCGCCGGCGGTGTCATAGGCCTCGACTAAAATGACTCCGGCCCCCGTGCCTGAGGCTTGCACGGTAAAGTCACCCGTGAGCACTTGGCCCAAGGCCGCATCCTTGGAGCCGGGGGTAAAGGCGAACGCGCCCACCGATGCGAAGGTGCTGGCGAGCGAACCGGGCCAATCGTCGTTGGTCGCGGTCGGAGTCGTACTGCCGCGCGTGAAGAGCTCCAGTTTTGGGTCGGCCATACCGTTGAGTCCGAACGCGGACAACGCGGGACCGGCGGCCCGGATGAGCACGTGCTTGGAACCGCCGCTGACCACGGCGCCGAGAGTGAGGGCCTCTCCGGCCCTCAGCGTGGTACGCACGGACAGATTAGAAAGCCCGCTGCCGGAGATGAGGTCCAACCTCGTCGGCGCACTCACGACGGAGCCGCCGGCATTTGAAACCGTCACCGTGTAGTTGCCCATGATTGCGGGCGAGGTGGTGTTGGGGGACAGTGTAGACTTGGTGGCACCTTCAACCGGAACCCCGTCTTTGGACCACTGATACCAGAGAAACCCGGTCCCATTCGCGGAAACGGCGAGCGTGACGGCGGCCCCCAAGAGGACGGTTTGCGCTTTGGGCTGAGCCGCCACGAGCGGGGTGAGCGGCGCGGGGACGGCCTTCGTCAGCGCGACCGGCGGACTCGCGTGCCAGCTGCTCGCGAGCGTGTGATTCGGGTTGGTGAACGGAGTGTTGAGCACGAGACTAAGACCCGAGCCATCGGCCTCGGCGGGCCAAGGGGAGGAATCGCGATAGGTGAATTGTTTGATGATCGCGCCATTCGCGCCGCGGACAATGAGTTGTTCCGAACTGTTGGAGAGGTTTCCGGAAAAGGCGCCCGCCACCACGGGCTGCGCCCCGGGCTCTAGCCGAGCGGCGAATCCGGCGAGGTTCTCCGCGATGATAATCCGTCCGCCCGGGGGGAGAATGCGCAACGCCGGTGCCACGGTGCTAAAATCGAACGAGACCGCATCTTCGAGCTTCACGCCGCTGAGATCGACGGACTGCGTGCGGGAGATGTTCAGCAATTCGATAAATTCGAAGTCGTTGCCATCGTTGAGTCCGGCCGCCAGTTCGGTCGGCGTCGGGTCGGCGGGATGATAATGCAGCTCGCTGACCACGAGATTCGCCGCGCTCGCGGCCGTGGCCGCCGAGATGAACGTCGCCTCGGTGAGCGGCGACCAGGTGTCACCCTGTTTGATACGGGTGCGGATGGTGCGGGCGCCGGGAGTCGTCAGCGCGATGGTTGGCCCGGGCGCCGACGCGGTCTGACCGACGATGCGGAGATCGAAGCGCATGTCCGAGTAGTCGTTGCGGGGGTAGGCGTTCGTCGGATTCGGCGGGAAGGAGTAGAGCGCTTGGTGGACCTCGACGGCCAACGTGTTGACGCCCTCTTGCAGGAGCGTCCGGTCAAAGGGCACGGCGACGAACATCGTTTCGATGGGCACGTAGTTGTTACCTGGATCGAGGGGCCCCAGGGCCTCCTGTCCATGAGTGGCCGGGGTGGGTGCGAGGGGAAAGTTGATACGCGCGGCTTCCACGCCGTTCAGGTAAATCACGGCGCCATCGTCCGCCATGATTTCAAAAAAGGTGCTCGTGAGGCCGGTGGTGTCCGTGGCGTTGAACGTTGTGCGGAAGTAGGCGGCTCCGGGTGCGACTGTAGCCGATGGATAGTTGGGTGGGACGGGAGAGACATTCGTGGCGAGGCCAGTCGTCTCGCCGTAGCCGAGGGGGGCAGCGCCTGCGCTCCAGACGGCGTCGGCATAGGTCGAGGCCGTCCACGCCAGTCCGCCGGCATCGTTGGCGGGCGCGGCGGAGGGCAGCAGCCATTTCCACGGTTGTCCGTCTGCCAGAATCGTAGATGTGGATACGGTGCCGGTGGCGGCGGTGAGGGCGGACGGATCGAGCGAGCCACCGACCTGCCGCGGATCTGCGCCATCGATCGTGTAGTAGGTGGTGCCGCCGGCGGGGTTCGGATTGTTGATGCGGAATTGGAAGCCCAGCGGCACATTGCCACCGGCTTGCGGCCGACCGGTGACGGCTTCGACCAAGGCCGTAGGTTTGAGTCGCGGCGCGAGGGCCGTCGGGTTGGTGGCCTGAGGCGCGCCGTCCATCCACTCCAAGCGTTCGGCGAGCCATGATTTAAGGGCATCGACCTCGTGGCGCCAGGTCGTGCGATTGGCTTGACCGGTCTGGCCGCCGCCGAAGGTGTTGCTGCCGAGGATGGGATACTTCCGATAGTGTCGCGCGACCGGCACCTGAATGGCGAGGGTGGCGGTGTTCGTGGTGTTGACGATATCTGCGCGGCTGCCGTCCGTGAGCTGCGCATAAACGGCCTCGATGCGGTCGAACAAGGTCTCGGTTGAAAAGTGCGAACGCCGCAAGGCTGTCCAGCGATTCCAGTAGCGATCGTTGAACTCGGGGTCATCGTCCAGCCGTGTGTAATACGTGTAGTTCGAGCCCACCACCCACGACTTCAGGCCGAAGGTGGAGTTTGAATAGCCATAGTTGCTATTGCCCAGGCTGCGATCGGCATCCCAGAACGGGAGTGCGGTCAGCGGTCCGTTGCGGTCCTTGGCGAAGTAGTAGCTGAACGTGAAGGCATCGACCTCCTTGCACAGCTCGAGCCAGAGTGCTCGGTCGATGAAGCTGCGCTCATGAATCCATTTTGCATAATAGTTCGCACTGGCGGGTTGATTGAAGTCGGGCGCGGCGAGAGCGGTCGTCATGCGATTCAGCCAGTCGACGAGGGCGTTGGCCTGAGTGGCGGTGACCGGTTCGGGAGAGCTAATGTCGTAGTCGCGGCTCGATCCGGGGATGGCGGGGTTTGAGGCGGCGTTGATTTTGTAATCGTAGGGCGTCTTGTCGTTTTTAAAAATGAAGCCGCCGTTGATCAGCGCCGGGTCGCTCATGCTGTCGTTGAGTTTGGCGATATCGACCCGCTCCTTTCCGCGGTTCGGTTTTTCCATGAGCAGGTAAACTCCGCGGTAGTCGGCGTAGTCGAGGGTGCCGTTGCCCTGGTTGAAAAACACCTCGACGAAACGGCAGCGCACGCCGGAGCCCGGGCCGTTGGCATCGAGCATGGCCTGCTGCATGAGATAATTTCGCATGAGCGACTTGTCCAAGGTCAGGCTTTGTAAAATCCAATCGCTGTCGCTGGGCATACCCAGCAGCGGCGCGTTGCGATCCTCGTCTTCGTCTTCTTTCCAGAATTCCAGCGCGTACGGCCGCTCGGGCTGGCCGGAGGAACTTTGGCCGCGCACGTGGGTACCGCCGCGCAGGACTTGGTCCGGGGGGTGGGCGAAGCTGGCGCGATTCGTGCCGGGTTTCACATCATACACGGCGACTTGAGAAAACCGATACGGGCGCAGGCCGGCAGGATTGGTGAGGGCGTCGACGTTGCGCAGGAAACTGTCGAGCACGATGACCGGCAGGGTGCTGCTGAACGGCTGACCGGACGCGTTGTAATTGGTCGCGACGTTAATGAGGGTGGTGGCGTTGGTGTTTGCTGCGCTGGAGAGCCAGATGAACGCGCGGTTGCCGGTTTTTGACGGCACCCAGCCGGGCGCAAAGACGCGGGCCTTGACGCAGGCGCCGGTCGTGATTTCGAGCGGGGTGGTGTAGAGTGGCGAGGTCTCGGACGGCTCCGCGGTCGTCAACGTGTAGCGGATTTCGGCACCGGCTGGAGCGTCGGCCGGCAATTGCAGGCCCAGCGTGAGGGCGGACGTGATCACCGCGCTGGGCTGATCGGCGAGGGGCTCGACGCCCGACTTGAAGAAGACGGGCGAGGTCAGGCGGCGGTCGGCGGCGTGGCGACCGCTGTTGGTGGCGCCGGGCGACGGGACTTCGAAGTATCCCCGTGTCTGTGCCGATCCCAACCCGCCGAAGGATACATCCTCCTGCTGTGGGCCGTAGGTCAGGGAATGGGCGACCGTCGTGCCATCGGCCCGCAAGAGCGTGAGGGTGCCGCGCTCTTTTTGGAGGGTGAAATTGGTGTGCGGTCGGACATTGGTGAAACGATTCTTGCCGGAGGCGAAAATAATTAGATGCCCGTAGGCGGCAATGGTCAGGTTGGGCAGAGTGTAACGGGCGAGCGGCGGAGGTGTGCCGGCTGAGCTGGAGTAGTCGAGGTGCCACCCGGTCAGGTTGACCGGAGAAGCGGTGCCATTGTAGAGGTCGATCCAGTCCGGCTTGGCGAGATCCTCATCCTCCAGGCCGCTGGCGTTGTCCGCCATGATTTCCTCGATGACGACTCCACTCGTGGTGACCGGAGCGACCGGAGCGGTGACGGTGGTGATCGCGAGATCATCCATAAACACATCGTGATTGAGACCACCGGTGGCAGCGTTGAAAGCAAAGTTGCAGCCAACGGTTGGGATGAAGCCTGGTGTCGGCAGCGCGGTGAAAATCGCGAGACCATCGTAGGTGAGGTCCAGTCCGGTGGCCGCGTGCCAGTGCAGCGTCACGGTGCGGAAAGTCTGGTCGTAGGTGAAGTTTCTGCCGGGGAGATTAGTGGCGAGGAAATTGCCCGCGCTGTTGGCGTCGGCGAAAATCTCGATGCTGCGGGGATCGGTGGTGGCGTTCTCATAGGTGTCGAAGTTCACGACCAACCCATAAGCTGCGCTGTGTCCGCTCGCGCTGCCCAGACCACTCAGCGTCGGACCGAAGCTGATATTAAATCCATCCGCAGGGACCGCTGCGGCGGTTCGATCGAGGAGTAACTTGAACGTGACTGTGAATTCCGTCACCGCGGCAGTGGCATCGAGCACGGGAAGCACCAGCGCGGCCGTGGCGCTGCCCGTCGCCTTGTCTGCCAGCCGCAGAGCGATGGCGCCGACGGTGCCGACGCCGGTCTTCACGATGCCCACATTAATCGTGCCGGCCCCACTGGTGTCCCTCCGATTGGAAATCAGGGTGGCATTGGATGCCACGCCGTTGAGCAAGCCCCCGCTGAGCACGAGCGCGGTGTTGATCGCGCCATTCGGGGTGTCGGTGGCGAGCGAGTTGAAATTATGGGTGTAGGTGGCGGCGGAGAGCGCGGTCGGGAAGATCGCGGCAAACACGAGGGCTTTCCACGAGACAACAAAGCGAGGACGGGGCATGGCTTACGGGGTTGAGGTAACGGACGGGCTTTTACCCAAACGGACGAATCCCGCCGATTCAAGCCGTCTGCGGGTGGAACTGATCCAGTTGAACGGATCAAGAAACGCACGACGCCTTACTTTTTAAACTCGTGGCGCACGTGCCAGTGGCGGGTTTCGCCGGGGGAGAGGTTGAGCGCGAGGTAGGGCTCGACGGAGACGGTGTGGCCGTTGCCCCAGACGGGGCATTCTTCGGGCACGTAGCTCACGGCGAACGTTACGCGCGCGAGCTTTGGATGGTTGAGCGAGAGGGAGAGCGGCGTCTTCGGCGGGAGCGTGAGGAGCGCGAACTGGTTGTCGGGTTTCGGGCCGAAAGGGCGTTTGAAAGTGAGCGCACCCTCAGGGGTGATCGTGAAGACGCCGTTTTCCGGCACGGTGGTGCCGGCGGGGAGTGTCATTTTCGCACGCTGGTCGGTGAGTGCCCAGAAAGGGTGCGGGAACCATTGGAGCGCGAGCGGGGTGTCGCCGACGTTGGTGAGCTGTGTGAACGAGGTGACCGTGCGGCCGGCGAGTTCGATTTTACGCGTGAGTTCGTAGGAAACTCCGGCGGCGGTCTGACGCGTTTGAAAGATGATGTGATCGACGGCGGGCGTGACGGTCCACTGGCAGCGCTCGTGGAGCCGAACGGAATCGGGTGCGGGCGCTTTCGGGTCGGGGTTCGCGGTGATCGTGCCGGCGCCGATGGCGACACCGGTGTCGCCGCGCCACGTGAGGCGGGCGAGGTTGTCGCGGCGCGTGTGGCGGAAAGACTCGGGCAGGCCCTGGCCGTCATAGACCGCGGGTTCGGAGGGATACGACGGTCCGGTGACGAGTGGGCCGAGCGTGGCATCGGTGACTTGCCAGACGTAGCCGCCGTGGCAGTAGCGCCAGCCTTGCCGCCCGATGTCGGCGCGATCGGTGGGGTCGAGGAGGTCGAGGGTGAGTTCGCGATTGGAGAGGTGGAGCATGGGGGCGGAGGGGAAGAGGAGCTCGATCTTTCTCTTTCCTCTTTCGCTTAATCTTTCTCCCCGCGGAGACACGTTCCTGACGAAAGAGAACGATGAAGAGGAAAGAGAAAGAATCGGAATCGGTGGTTACTTCACGCGGCGGACGCGGACGGCCATCGATTCCTCGTTGAGTTTGAGGGCAAAGGCGCCGAGCGGGCGGGCTTCGATGATGATGGTGGCGCCGAGGATTTCGAACGGGATGGGTTCGATGCCTTCCCAGATTTGGCCCGTATCGAGCGCAAAACGGTTGGCGCCCTGCCAACTGGTGACTTTGGCGCGCATCGGTGGCTGAGCGCGCCAGTCGGCCGCGTCACCTTTGCCGAAACCGAAACGTTCCCAGAAGCGGGAGCGCTTGAGTGCATTCTCCTGGGGAGTGGTGCCGGGCGCAGCTTCCACCGGGGGTGGGGTGGCGGCGAGGGTGGCAGCTTGCACCTGATGGCGGATGAGGGCGGCATCGATGACGCCGACCTCATCGCGCGTCAGGCGGTCGAGGCCGGCGCGTTTCCATTCGGCGGGCGTAAGGATCGATTGGAGACCGGGGAAGATCGGCTCGGCAGCGAGGGAGGAAGCGGTCAGTGCGAGGAACAGTGCGAGAAAGGAGAGGGAAGTTTTCATGGCGGGCGAAAAAGCGCGCGTGATCGGTCGCTCAGCTGCGAACACGTTTGAGGGAGCGGCCGCCGTGGAGGGACGTGTAGAAAGGATCGCTCGGGAGAATGGAACCGCGACGGACGATTTCTCCAGTGAAGGCGGATTTGTAGAGGGCGGTGAGGAGTTCGAGCGTGCGGCGGGCGTCGTCGCCAGAGGTGAGCGGGCGGCGTCCGGCGTCCATATCGGAGACGAAGGCGGCGAGTTGCGCGGCGTGGGTGGAGCCGACGTCGGGTGGGAAACTTTGCCAAGCTTGAGAGAGGGAATTGGCTTCTTCTTGCGCGGAGGGCGAGAGGGTGAAGCGCCAGTTATCGCGGGTGTAGCTATAGAGGTGAGTGAGCTCGATGGTGGCTTTTTGATAGTCGAGGCGGATGTAGGTTTCCTGCCGTGGGCTCAGGGCGCTGTTGACGATGGAAGCGACGGCGCCGTTGGCGAAGGTGACGATGGCCACGGAGACGTCTTCGACTTCGATGGCGCGGTCGAGGGTCGCGGCGACGGCGCGGATCTCGGTCCAATCGCCGAGGAGATGGAGCAGATGATCCATGGCGTGGATACCGAGCGCCATGGTGGGACCGCCGAGGTCGCCAGACCATTTGCCGCGCCACGGGGTGGAGTAGTAAGAGGCATCGCGGAACCAAAGGGTGTTGCAGACGGCGACGAGGGGGCGGCCGAGTTGGCCGGCGTTGGCGAGGGAGCGGACGTGCGCGGTAGAGGACGCGAAGCGCATTTGGAAGACGCAGGCGGAGTAGCGGCCGGTGCGTTTTTCGGCGGCTTCGATCGCGTCGAGCTCGGCGAGGGAGCCGCAGAATGGTTTTTCGCAGAGGACCCACGCGCCGGCCTCCATGGCGGCAATGCTCATGTGGCGGTGGAGGGAGGGCGGGGCGGCGATGAAGACCAGATCGGGCTGCACCTCGCGCAGGGCAGTCGGGTAGTCGGTGAGCGCGGATGGAATGCGGTGGCGCTCGCAGAATGCTTTGACGCGGGAGGCGTCGAGGTCGACGGCGGCGACGAGTTGTACGCGGCCTTGGGTGGCCTCGACGGCGCGCACATGGGCGTCGCCGATACCGCCGGTGCCAACGAGGAGAGCGCGGTAGGTTTTGGCGGGAACGGGTGGCATGGTGGGCACGACGGGGAAAATGAAAATGGAGGGGCCGTGGAAGGCGGACTGCGGTGAGTCCTACTTGATCAAGCGGAGGATTTTTTCGCCGGTGAGGCGTTGAGCGGGCGGCAGGCTGTGAGGGGTGATGCCGCCGTAGGTTTTCGCAAGCTCGGCGAAACGGGCCCGGGTGGCGGTGACGAATTCCTCGGGGCTGCGGGTCTCGCCGAAGAGAGCCATCATCACGGGGAGCCAGCGGTGGCCGGAGCGAACGTGGTTCTGTTCGTCGTTGCGATCGAAGGCGAGGAGCGTGTCAGCCTCGAAATCGTTGAGCTCGCGGACGCGGTCCATAACGTGGGCTTTGGTGGGAAAACTGTTCGCCTCAAATTCCATGGTCATCATGGCGTAGCGCTCGGGCGGCGTCATCTGTACGAGGATGGTGTAGAGATCGAGTGAGTGCTCGAGGGTCAGGAGATCGACGCCGAGGCTCGGGAGTTGGCGGTAGCCGAACTGACTGTGGCGGGATTCATCCCAGAGGTGGCGGGCGAGATCGTGGTGGAGATCGAACGGCGCGTGCGGGGTGTCGTAGAAAACGGTCGCGAGGTAGTCGACGGCGTCGAGTTCCATCATGAGCCAGACGTAGACCATGATGCGGATGACGCGGGCATCGGTGGTGGGGTCGATGAGCCACGTGCGGACGATGGGGGTTTCCGCAGGGTCGTGGCTGAAGACGCTGGAGCACGTGGGAAACCGGCCGCGGTTCGGAGTCGGCGGGTGGGTGTAGGGG
>Ga0209550_10005651_pt1 | contig 11691 bp, 9 predicted proteins | sample LauGreSuBDMM15SN_2_FD_187567 | JGI IMG/M metagenome (GOLD analysis project Ga0209550, IMG submission 187567) | Freshwater lake microbial communities from Lake Michigan, USA - Su13.BD.MM15.SN (SPAdes) (version 5) | ecosystem: Environmental > Aquatic > Freshwater > Lake | place: Lake Michigan, USA... | reverse complement strand
AGTAAAACTAGTCATGAAAACAAGAGTAAAACTACTCATGAAAACAAGAGTAAAACTAGTCATGAAAACAAGAGTAATAGCAGTAGTACTAGTAATAGCAGTAGTACTAGTAATAGCAGTAGTACTAGTAATAGCAGTAGCAGTAGTAGTAGCAGTAGCAGTAGTAGCAATAGTAGTAATAGTAGTAAACAACTTGATACAACTTTTGTTTTAAATAATAAAATAATTATAGACGTAGCTGTATTATGTCAAGAATACACAGGAATAGACGTTACGTGTAAAGATAATATAATAAATTTAGATGAAATAGAAGTAACAAAGGAAATTTTTCAGTCTATTTTTTATCCATATTGTGATAATTTTGGTATTAATAAGGATTTTATCAATAACAATAAACAAATTTTACCATATATATCAATTCATCCAGATTTTAGATCATTCAATAAAAAAAGGTTTTTTTTACTAGAAGAACTAATTGCTAATATTGAAAGAGACTTAAATATTTCAAGAAATTGTTTTACAAAAGAATCCATTATAGAATTAACTGCTGAGATAAGTAGCATTAAAACATTATGCGATATTAATTGTTGTAGTGTTTTATCTTCACTATCTTGGTTAAATATCCTTGAGATTATAGATAACTATAAGTTAATAAAAACATGTTTATGTAATTATGAGTGTCAATGTCCAAAATATAAAGCAATTCCTGTATGTGTTGTAAATCTTATATTTAAAACACCTACTGCAGGTGTAAAAAGTACTATTGTTAGATTACATTACAAGATAACAAACTTACTTTAATTACATAAATAAATATTAATAATTTTATAGTTTAATAATAAAAATATATTTAAACTATAAATACATGAACAATATTGATTTAAATATAGAAAATTATAATTATGAGGAATTGCTTTCTTTATTTAAAATAGAAAATTGTGATGACAGAGACTATATAATAGATAAAATAGACAATAAATTAGAGCAAATTAAAAATAAATTTCCAAAAAATATTTACGATTTTTATTATAAAGGAAAAATGGTTTTAATTACTATTTATGATATTTTATCAAACAAAATTATCAAAGATAACACAGAAATTAATAGATGTTTAAATAAAATACATAAAATTCCAAATATTGAAAAATTCAATGAAACCGATTTGTATAATAAAATTATTACAAGTGAAAAGACAGATGATTTAAATACTCCTTACTATAATCTTGAAACAAGAGTCAATCCTAGTTTAAATAACAAAAATAACACAAATATTGTTTATAACACTGCCATTAATGAAGTATCTCCAGGAGATTTAAATTCTGTAAAACGTGTGACACAATTATTAAACTTGAATTTAAATAGTTGTTTCCGTAATAATTATTATCAAAGTAATCCTTGTGACTTTTTATATCTTTTACCAACCGAAATAAACAAGGTTGTTTCTATGAGACTTGTTTCTATTGAAATTCCAAACTCTTGGTATCTATTTTCTAAAGTGAAAAAAAATAATATATTTGAAATTATTATTCATTGTGAAAATAAGGAATATAAATATGACATTGAAATTGCAGAAGGAAATTATAATAATGAAACACTTCAACAATATTTAAACACTACTTATTTTTACGAATCAGGAATAGATAATTATTTAAAATATATGAAATTTACAATAGATCCACATACATTAAAAAGTAATTTTCAAATTATTGAAAGTGATGATTTTGAAAATAATCAACCCATTCTATTTTTTTCTTTATTTTTTTCACAAAATATCAATCAAAATATAATGAATACTTTTGGTTGGATTGTAGGATTTCGTTTGGGAAATTATTTAAAATTAGATCATATTACATCAGAAGGTCTTTTTGATGCAGGAGGAGATAGATACATTTATGTTTGTATCAATGACTTTCAATACAATAGTAATAATTCAAATATCGTTTGTTTTGATAAAAGTATTTTAAATGAAGATGTGATTGCTAAAATACCAATGATAAATGGTAAATTATCACTTATTATAAACGATAATAATAATGCGTTGGCAAAAATAAGGAGATATAATGGACCTATTAATTTATCACGGTTACAAATTAAAATCATAGATCATTTTGGAACAATTATAGATTTAAATAATATGGACTTTAGTATAACAATTGAGTTAGAAATTCTTTATGAAAATTTCAACTTTAAAAATGTTGTAGGTTAAAAGTTTTATCTAATAATTATTGATTAAATAAATATTTATTTTTTATAAATTCTTTTATCTTATTAAATGTGATTTTTTCATTTGTCATCATTTTTTTAATATCTTCAATAATTTCTTCATTATATTTTTGATTTAATTCTCTCTTAGGTCTTCCTAGTATACTATTATAAATCTCATATTCAGGAAGTAAACGAATCATAGTTGTTTTATAAATCATATTTACTACATCATTTGGATCTTTGATATTATTCAATTGTTTTTCGCTATCTGTCAACAAGTTATGTTCATCAACAAGCATTTTTAATATTTTAATTAATTCAATATATACTAATAAATCACTCAATTGATAGGTTTTGTAATATTTTTCTAATAAATCTTTATGTTTATCTATAAAAAAAATGTTTTCATTTAAAACATTCCATTGTTTTGAAAATAATGGAACTAGATAGTTGTTTACGATTCGTGTTTTTAAAGATTCTATTTTGTATATAAATGCAATACTTTTAATATCATTTTTTCCAGTTAAATTATTTTCGTTCATGTGATTTATTCCAGTTAAATTATGTTTACTATTACTTATCATTTGTATTAATATATAAAAGATTATTTTTTAAATAAAAAGTTGTTTCGTATTTCCACACAATCCAGTTTTACATTTTTTATTATTATTACAGTTACTATCATTACAACTACTATTACTGTCGTTATCATTATCAATATCAGTATCATTACTATAAATTTTATTATTATTGGAAAAAAGGTCTTCACATTGTTTTTTTTTCAAACACCAGTTATCTAAATTTATCTTATAAGGAAAATACATATTTGAAACTTTATTACTTGGATAGTATCCATAAGGATACAATACTTGTTTAAGTAAGTTACATTCATTTTCATCTATTTTATTTTTCTTATCTTGACTAGTAAAACTTATATTAGAATTAAATAAATTTTCGGTTGTTTGTATTTGACAACCATTCAAATCTTTATATTTATAATAAGACTTTGAAAATATAATAAATTCTTCATAATTTTTAAACCTTGTTATGTTCATATTTTTAGAATTATATTTTATTGCTTTTAAAGTTTCTACTCCTTGTTTGTTTCTAATATATTCATTATAATTAATATTATTTGAATTAGCAAATACACGATGTTTAGATGTCATAATATATCATAATATTAATAAATTATATTATGATATTAATAATTTGAATTATGATAAAATTTGAATTATGATAAAAATTTAATTTTGCCATGAGTCACTCTTTGATGCATTAGCATAAGACTCATGATCTACAAAATTTGATACAGATTCAAAGATACTTTGGTCTTCTGCATTATTTTTATCCACAGTATTAATAGTAAATTCACAATTATTATTTGATTGAACTAAATGTGATGGTAAAGATGATGGTAAGTCATCAGAATTGATTGAAGAATTATCACCACATTCGTATAAAAAAGTGCGTTCTTTTGGACATTTATCTTTAACTTTACAAGGTAAAACTTCTTCAACAATATTTCCAGTAACAAAACAAGGAAGAGATACTTGATAATTAAAATTAACAATTAAAGTTACATCTAATACAGGTGAATATATTTTTGCTTGTACTACAAATACAACTGGAACACCATTATTGTACTCAGTATGAGAACCATATTTTATAGGTTTAATATTACTTGTTTCTAATAAAAATGCAAAAACTTCATCTAAGGATTGACCCACTGTGTAATTTCCTAAATAAAATAAACCTTTAGCTAAAAATAATTCTCTACGAAGATTAATTAATGTAGTAAAACTTAACATGGAAGGAGATTTATTATTTTTTTTAACCCATGCTTTAATGAATTGATCATATAAGGAAAAAATAGATTTACAGTTAGGAGTTGTATCGTAAAATTTATTAAAAAATGTGACAGCGGTATTATTAGCATTAGAAGGATTAATACCAAAATTATATCCTGTACGATAATAAAATAAAACAATAAAGTCTTCGTAAGTAAGACATATACGGTTTAAATTAATAACAACATCACCAACATTTTTAGGATCGTCATTCTCAAAATTTGGTAAATTGGAAAAAAATGCAATTGGTACGACAGGTTCAGGACTAATTTGTTGATTTGGTACGTTGTTGTAAGGCAACTGATCAATGTTAAATACATTCTCAAACAAAGGAAGTGAAACGTTCATTATAAAATAAGATAATATAATAAATTTCTAAATAGAAAAATTGTATATCATAAATAAATAATGATTACCACATAACAAAATAATAATTTTAACTTATAACTAGATAGTATATTTTAAAACAAATAAATAATTATATATTATATATTATATATATAAAATGGAAATAAATATAAATCATCAAAATAATAAAAAAGAAGCTACAACTATTAAAAAAAATGAATATAAAACTAAGTTATATTTAGAAAATAAAAAAAAGTGTATTCAAATGGTAAAAAATTATAAGGTAAAGATTATAAATATACTAAATAATAAAGAATCTGAAATAAATAAACGCGTAGATAAAATTTATGTCATTAACTTATCCGAAGATATTATTAAAAGAAATTATATTATCACGATTATGAAGAAATATGGAATCAATTTTACTCTTGTAATTGTAGATCATCTTTCATATGAAACACTAGTAGAATTGGAAACAAAATTATCTATTTCACTGAATGAACTTGGATGTTGTATAAGTCATCTATGGTGTTTGTATCAAATCATATATAAGAAATATAAAAATGCAATCATTTTTGAAGATGATATTATTTTACATAAAGATTTTGAAAAAAAATTTATTAACATCTATGAAAAAAACCATAATATTGATTTTTTACTTTTAGGAGCTCATGACTATAATTTTTCAAAATTTAATTATAAAAATGTAAAAGATAATATTTACAAACCTACTATTAATAAAAAAAATTTTTACAATAATTTATATGGAGCACACGCGAATTATTATTCACTTAAAGGAGCAAAAAGAATGTTTCATATAAGAACCTCTGAAATTGATTTTTTTGACAAAGAATATATGTTAATGTTTAACTATTTTCCAGATTCTTTTGTATGTTATCCTAATTTAGCATTGGCAAATATTTCAGAAAGTACCTTAGGTCATGAAAGAAGTATATTAAGTTATTCTGAAAAAGACTATTATAATGAATGTTTTATAGATTTAAATTTTAATAATTATAATTTTATTTATGTTAATTTATTAAAAAATATTAATTATATTTATTCTTCTGATGACTATGAAACGTTAACAGAGCGATATTTAAACGAAAGTCTTGGAAAAGAAAAACTTCCTTTTGTTAAAAAAAGATTAGTCATGGATTTTTTTACCATTAATGATATTATGAATATTTTATATTATACTTCTAAAAATACAACTACAGTTTAATAATACCAAATAGTCTTTCCAAAAAATGAATGGGTGAGTAATTTTTATTGATTGAATTATTTTCATATAAATTATTTAATAAATATGCTTTGTAGTTATTTGTTTTAATAAAATCCAAAACTTTTGAAAATACTACATTTGTTGTATAAAATATAGTTCCTGCAACAAAAAAATAATCTTTATTAATTTTTGTTATATTTACATTTAATAAATCTTTATTAAAAATATCTTGATTCATATCTTTATAATAACTTCCAATACAGTTAGATTTTATATTGACTTTTGTTATTAATTTACTTAACGGACAAGATAATAAATAATTTGTGAGTTCTTCATATGATTCTTTACTTTTTGTATGTAATTTTATGATATGTTTAAATTTATGTGTTTTAAAAATGTCATCATACATTAATATGGTAGGAGTGATATCAGTTCCATACTCTTTACAAAAATAGATGGCATAAAAGTCAAAATGATCTTTAATTATTTTTTTTATATTTGAAAATTGATCCAATTTTTTAACATTCGTATTAAAACAGAATGAAATATTTATATCCTTCTGAATTTTTTTATATTGAATAAGTTTATTGATTAAATCCAAACCTCTTTCAAGATTACCTATGTAAACTAATAGTAACAAGTCATAATTATCATTTAAATAATCATATTTTTTATCAAGAGATATATTAACAAAATAATCAAAACTTACATTATAAATATAATTATTTACAAAATTTTGAATTGGTAAAATTGATTTATTATAATAGATATAGATATTGTTTAAATAACTATGAAAAGATACATTTGGAAAAAAATTGGTTATTTGTTTTGGATGGTAGATATAGCCATGTAATCCTATGGTATTGAAATGTTTTAATGCGATTAATTTATTTATAAATTCAATATTATTTAATTTACAAAAAAAAACAAGATCAATGTCAAAAGCATTTGGTTTTTGTTTTGTTTCATTAAATAATTCAGGAAGTTTTAAAAATTTTAAATAATATTTAATATCGCTTGCAGGTGTATATGAATAATAATTAAATTTTTTCAAAATATAACTCCTCCATTTATTATTACAGTTCCAAATTTTATGACATCCAAAACTATCTGGATTAAATATTGATTCGGATGAAAAATTATATGCAGTATCCCATTCAGATACATCACCAATACTGAATTGCTGTAAATTTTTTGAAAAGTAAACATCTTCCGGAGGAGTAACCAATTTATTAAGTTTCATATATTCTTTTGTAGAAGAACCTAATTCAAGTTGATTAATCGGACATTTACTAATAACTTCAATCATTTTTGATTTTGTTCTTAAACTCAATCCACCATTACCAACACAATTAGGAGTATCATTAGATGTTTTGAAGAAAGGAGCACCAATAAAGTCATAATTCATGAAATCTTGAATATTGTCTTTAAAAATTAACGAATCTTCTTGATAGATTAAAATTTTCTCACCGTGTATTAAATTCCAAAATTCTTTGGTCATTAAAAAATCTGAATATTCTTGTTGAGTCATATTAATGTGATTTAATTTAATAACTGTAATGTTTTCAGAAATTTTTTGAGAAATATTTTTACATAAATTGTAATTTAATTCGCCACATATTATAGTATAACTCCATTTTGAACCTAGTTTATGTATTGCGTTTCTTATTATAAATTCAATATGTGGTAATATTCTAAATTCAATTAGTACAGCTTCATACAAACTTTTTTTTTTAATTGTAAAACTTAATGGTATATGTTTCATAAAATAGTTTAATTTAAAACATAATCTTCTATAATTATTTATATTTGTATTTTCATAGCTTGTTAAATTATTTTCTTTTAAAAATTCTTTCAAAAAAAATATTTCAATTTGATTTGAATTTTTAGACATTTATTTATCTTAATAAATTAAATTATTTTAATTTATTAAACTTTTTCTTTTTACAATTTTTTATTTATTTTATTTATTTATATTCCATTCCGGAAAATATTTATCCAGATCTTCTTTTGTAATTCTACGTTTTTCTCTTATTTTATATAATTTTTCTAGATTTTTATCATATTTATCAGTAGGTCTTTTAGAGTATTTTGCTTTTTGTCTATATTCATTATTTAATTTAATTGTATTTAATGGAGATACATAATAATAAGCAAGAGATTTACGATAAACATCATTCGGACATACTATTTTATCTGGTACACCATGCCACGATACATCATTTGTTTTAAATATAATAGCCCGATTAAATTTAACATCTGTTTTCAAAATACATTCAGTTATGTCTTCATTCCATAACTCATTCGCTCCATTCCATTCACTTTTCCATTCTTTTGATAAGAATAAAATAATATTGATTCTTCTTTCTTTACCTGAATAGGGGTGTTTTTCATAGTCAAGATGTATATTCAATCTTCCATTGGTAGAATGGCTATGTAATCCTGCACCATGTAAATATTCATCATATTCTAATTCATTAATATTAGTTAATTTTTGAATTTTATCAATAAACATTTTGGTTGATAAAATATAAAAATAATTTTTTAGTTCTTCTGGTAAAATATTTATTTCATCAAACGCATATTTAACTTCAATCGGATTTTCATATTTATACCATTCTTCGTAATTATTCGGAAATAATTCACTTAATTTTTCTGCATATTCATCACTTAAAAAATTATCTATCACAATATTTTCAAATGGTTTTGCGTTTATAAATTCTGATTTTAAGTTCTCAACATTATTTATCCAGTCGCCAAAAAAATGATTATTATTGGATCTATTGATTTTTTCTAAATGTATTTGATCTATTTTAATATTTTTACTAATATTCGCAATATCTTCGTACAACATTAACTTATGTATTATTAAAATATTAAATCAATAAAATATTTATAAAAATACATTATTTTAACCATGAAGCAGTGTATTGATGTTTTACAAATGTATTTTTTGTATGCGGAACAGTTCCTCCACTTCCACAACAAAAAAAATCCGTAGGAAATATCGCAATTGTACTTTTAAATAAATTGTTTTCTTTTATAAATTTATTTACCATCTTAGTAAAAAATAAAGGGCCTGTTCCATTAATCACTTGAAAATGGTATTGTGGGGTATTTTTATTTAATTTTAAATTTTTCAAATTATCTAGACTTTTTTTATAACAATGTAAAAATAAAGATTGATTTGGTTTGGATCCTATAAACCATTGACATATTCCTATGTTATTATCTAGCCATTTATGTTTTTCAGAATCATTATTTACCACATTTGAATTCCATATTTTATCAAATTCGTGTCCTACAATTATATTTGTTTTCTCAGTAATATATTTATGACCTAAACAATTATATGCAATTATATCATTATGTTTATTAACCATTTTACAATTATTACATGGATTATCATAAAAATTACATGTTGAATTGATTATTTGTTTATTTTTTGGATATATATATAAATTATTATTATGATCACCATGAAATTGTATATGATTTAGTTGATTAATATGTTTAATTGGTTCACAGTCCATATCAAAATAATATCCACCACGTAAATACATTATTAAATATCTAAAAATATCTGCTAATGTAGCACCAATTGTAATACTTTTAATAAAATCTAAATTTTTTTTATCAAATATTTCAATAATTTTATAAATATCTTGATTATCATAAATGGTAATTGTATAGTCAACATACATATTTTTTATTTTATTTAAACATTGAATCCATACAGGGTTTGCTATATGTGTCTTATCTTTACATGTTAAATGTATTAATTTTGGTATATTATTTTTGTCACAATTTAAAATATTGATACCTTTATTAAAGTTATTTATTTTTTCCGTTTGTTTTTTATAAATTGTATTTTTAACATATTTTAAACTCTTTTCATAGGTATAATTTTTATCTGTAACTATTTTTTTATCAAAATGATTTTTAGCTAATTCTTCAAGTCTTTTCATTATATATTAAATTTATATAATAATAATTTAATATAATTAATTATATAAAATGTGTGGAATAGTTGGTTGTATTTCAAATGAAGCTACGGAAGAAATATTGTACAATGGAATTGAACAGTTAAAAAATAGGGGTTATGACTCCGTAGGAATTTGTAGTATTCAAAATAAAGAATTTATATTAGATAAATATGCATCTTGTTTAAACATTGATGCATATGTAAAATTACAAGAAAAATTATATAAACATCGCGATTCTACTATTGGAATAGCACATACACGTTGGGCTACTCATGGTGCAAAAACAGATGAAAATTCGCATCCACATGTAAGTATGTGTGGAAAATTTACACTTGTTCATAATGGAATTATTGAAAATTACAAAATATTAAAGGATCAACTAGTTTCTAATGGATATACTTTCAAGTCACATACTGATACTGAAGTAATTGTAAATTTATTATCTTTTTTATATACGAAAAATAATAATATAAACGACTGTATTAAAAATGTTATTCAACAGTTGGAAGGAACATGGGGACTAGCAATAATATGTATTGATGAACCTAACACTCTTTACTGTACTAGACATGGGAGCCCATTATTAGTTGGTTATGATGATCATTGTGCTATAGTTGTTTCTGAAAAAAGTGGTTTTTGTAATAAAATCCAAAACTATTTTGTATTAAATAACTATGATATTTGTAAAATAATGAAAACTGAAAAAAAAATAGAAATTAATACACATAAAGAATATAATATATTAAAGTTAATAAATACAAATAACGAATTGACACCTTATCCCTATCCACATTGGACAATAAAAGAAATTAATGAACAAGTAGAATCGTCATTAAGAGCAATTAGTATGGGAGGGCGACTATTAAACTCAAATCACGTGAAATTAGGAGGATTGGAACAACATAAAGATGAATTAAAATCTATTAATCATCTTATCTTGTTAGGTTGTGGAACTTCTTATTTCGCAGGAATGCATGGTTTGTATTTTATAAAAGAATTATGTAATTTTCATACTGTTCAACTATTTGATGGTGCGGAATTTAATGAAAACGATATTCCAAAAAATGGTAAAACCGCATTGTTACTAATATCTCAATCAGGGGAAACCAAAGATTTACATAGATGTATTGAAATCGGTAAATCTAATAATTTACTTTTGATCGGTTTAGTCAATGTAGTAGACTCCTTAATTGCGAGAGAAGTACATTGTGGGTGTTATTTGAATGCAGGTAGAGAAGTAGGAGTAGCATCTACAAAAGCATATTCATCCCAAGTTATTTTATTAGCAATGATTGCAGTATGGTTTTCACAAGAAAAAGAAATAAATGAAAATAAAAGAATAAATTATATCAATGATATTAGACAGTTACATTTGGACATTAAAAAAACATTAGAAATGAATGAAGAAAAATTAGATTTCATTGTTGAAAACATTTTTCAAAATAATGTAAATAATTGTTTTTTATTAGGAAAAGGAAAATCAGAATCAGTAGCTAGAGAAGGGTCATTAAAAATAAAAGAAATATCTTATATTCATAGTGAAGGATATTCTACAAGTAGTTTAAAACATGGCCCTTTTGCATTATTAGATGATCAATTTCCCGTAATCATAATAGCCCCAAATGACACGAATTATAGTAAAGGAGAAAATGCTTATGAAGAGATAAAGTCTAGGCATTCTCCAATTATTTTTATTACCAATAAAAAAAAAGGACAAAAAGATAAGACAAACGTATTATACGTAGAAGAAAATAATAAAACATTCGCGGATTTATTATGTGTGATTCCATTACAATTATTGGCTTATAAATTGTCTATAAAAAGAGGAATTAATCCAGATATGCCAAAAAATTTAGCCAAAGTAGTTACGGTGGAATAATAATTATCTATAATTATTTATATGAATAATTGTATTTTACACGAAGAGAAAGTTCCTGATGAAAGTGAAAATACACAAGAAAAAGAAGATCTAGATTACGAAGAGAAAGTTCCTGATGAAAGTGAAAATACAGAAGAAAAAGAAGATCTAGATTACGAAGAGAAAGTTCCTGATGAAAGTGAAAATACACAAGAAAAA
>Ga0209550_10005648_pt1 | contig 11692 bp, 6 predicted proteins | sample LauGreSuBDMM15SN_2_FD_187567 | JGI IMG/M metagenome (GOLD analysis project Ga0209550, IMG submission 187567) | Freshwater lake microbial communities from Lake Michigan, USA - Su13.BD.MM15.SN (SPAdes) (version 5) | ecosystem: Environmental > Aquatic > Freshwater > Lake | place: Lake Michigan, USA... | reverse complement strand
GAATTAAACTTCGCTTAGATTGTATTGCTTCAATACATCTTTTGGAACACCTTCCCAAATATTTGGAACGTTACCAACATAACCCAAATCATTTATACCAATTTCACTAGTATAAAAACCTGTTCCAACTAGGTCACGCATTCTAGAGAAGAATACCTCGCCTTGTTGCAACTCAGGTTTGGTTTTGCCTGGGTAAGCAATTTGCTCCAATACTTCTATCTGTTGTGCACTTGTACAATCAACAAAAGTTTTTTCGTAGGTGTTCAAGCAATGTAAATCGAGCCACTTTAATCCACCACGCATTGGAAGCTGGTGAGTAGGGATATCTTTTACAATAAATTCTATAAAATCAACCACTTTAGCTTCAGATGCACCGCCAGATACCTTATCCTTGGGGATAATTAGATCGGCTAGCACTACCATGGTACTTTTTTCGTGCGCATTAAAAAATGCAGGTTGAGCATATAATTGTTTCAATCTTTCCACTTCAAACTCTTCCAATCCTACTGCTGTATCAACATTGGAAACATCTACCTGTTTGGTACTAGTTTTGCAGGACTCCACCAACAATCCTACACCAAGAGTGGATATACTTAAGGCTTTTAATGACTGTCTTCTGTTCATAATTAAATATTTTGTTTTTTCCTTTGTTCAAGAATATATTCAGTTGTACGCATAGATAATGCAAGAATTGTCCAAGTAGCATTTTTATCTCCCTGTTGTACAAAAGGAGCAGCATCTACTACAAACAAATTTTTACAATCATGTGCTTGACACCATTTGTTAAGTGCAGAAGTTTTAGGATCGTCACCCATACGAATAGTACCTACTTCATGGATGATTTTTCCTGGAGCTTCCAAACCATAACTTGTATCTGCACCTGGAATCTTAGTAGTGATAACAGCGCCCATTTCATGCATAACAGACTGGAAAGTCTCTTGCATGTGCTTGGCCTGATTCACTTCTTCATTACTCCATGTATAGTTAAAACGTAGAACTGGAATACCGAATTTATCTACCACGCTTGGGTCAATTTCACAATAGTTTTCTTTGCGTGCAATAGCGGTACCACGACCAGCCATGCTAACCTGAGTACCATAGAAGCGACGATAGTCATCTTTCAGACTAGCTCCAAAGCCACCAGAATTCTTTGTTTTACCATCTCTGTCAGGCACTAAACCATTCATTTTAGGTGTACCTGCACCAAATCCGTAGTTAGGCATACGCATACCGCCACCATATTCGATGTGATAACCTCTAGAGAAATCTAAATTTTTATTGTCTAACCACCAAGGTGAATAGATATGAACGCTACCCACACCATCTTCGTTGTAACGCTTACGATCCATCAATTGAGGAAGGAAACCGCCCAAACTTGCACCTGTAGAATCATGAAGATATTTACCTACCACACCACTATTGTTGGCAAGACCACCAGGATGTTGTGCAGACTTAGAATTTAATAATATACGAGCAGATTCACCAGTGCTAGCACCAAGGATAACAATTTTAGCATTCAATTGATATTCTTGACCATCAGTTTTGTCTACATAAGAAACACCAGTAGCCTGGCCTTCTTTTCCAGTCAAAACTTGACGAACCATTGCATTGGTAATCACCTTTAAGTTACCTGTTTTAATAGCAGGAATAACAAGGCAAGACGATGCAGAGAAATCACCATAAACCTTACAGCTTCTTCCACACTGACCGCAGTAAAAACAAGCTCCACGGTCTTTGTTGCCTGGCAAGGCTTCCGTTAAAACAGAACCTCTACCTGGGATAACTTTTACACCCGCTTTAGCAGCACCATTTTTTATAAAAATCTCGTTAAGTCTAGGCTTTGGAGGAGTAAGGAAAATACCATCGGGTTCGTTTCTCAATCCTTCATTGGTGCCATATACTCCAATCATTTTATCTACCTTATCATAAAAAGGCTTTACCTCATCATAGGTAATAGGCCAGCGGTCGGTAAGTCCATCGGTAGGTTGAAAATCTTCTGGTCCCATACGCAAAGAAATTCTACCCCAGTGATTGGTTCTACCTCCTAACATTTGAGCTCTAAACCAACTAAATTCAGTTTTATCTTTTGTAGTGTAGGGTTGTCCTTCAATTTGCCATCCACCATAAGCAGCATCAAAATCTCCAAAAGCACGGGTGGTAGAAGCACCACGACGTGGAGATTCGTAAGGCCATTGCATTTGCTTTGATTGCTTTGCAGGATCAAAGAAAGGTCCAGCCTCTAGCATTAATACTTTAATTCCAGCATTGGCTAGTACATAACCAGCCATTCCGCCTCCTGCACCAGAGCCAACAACAATTACGTCGTATTGCTCTGCGGATTTTTTAATTTGGATTTTATCTCCCACAGTTGTTAAATTATAAAGTAAACAATAATATTTAGAACACTAAAATATAAAAAATCTTCTAATCTATGAATGATTTGACCATTCTTAAATTACAAAAATTGAAACAACTCACTAATATAAAAAGTTCAATATTTAGAAAAGAAAACATTTTTCCTTAACCAAATAGATCATTTAAATAAAAAAATAGAATTTATTTAGAAGGCTTTATTTCCTTGTATGAAGTTATGAATAAACAACGATAAATTCCATACTAGGAGAAATGGCCTTATTAGTAAATTCGTTAGGTTTCGAAAGGGTAAATTTGAACTAAAGCCAAATAAGATAGTTAAAAGAAAACCATTGCCACTAAAAAAATTTAGTGGCAATGGTTTTTATATCAATAGCGATTATTTTAAAATAGCCAATTGAGCATAAGTACTTCCGATCTTATAAGCATAAGCAACTGAAGTGCCAGGAACCACGCTAGTAATTGATAAAATACCGTAGTAAGTGCCAGAAGCGTCTACGATTTTAAAAATATTAACAGGTACACCAGCAATAGGATCAATCATTGCAGAAGAAGTACCAGCATCAAAAGCAGCTTGAATATCTACAGCATTACCTGCAGTATAAAGTGCAGTAGTAGATGGTACAAAAGAGATGGTAGTACTAGCTCTCAAAGCAGAACCTGGTTTGATTTGTAATGATGCAGCATCAATTGCCAAGATAGCCAATGTATCTGTTGCTTTAACAGTTGAATTGCTCATTAAATTTACACCACCAGTAGTTGCACCTAATACCATTGTTCCAGACTTAGTAAGTTGATACAATGGAGCATTAGCAAATACAGTCATTCTAACTGTATCAGAAAAGCTTCCTACTTTAGATACGAAAGCTAAATACATGGTATCTTTTCCAACCGCGTAGTCATCACCTGAAATGGGAACTTTTGTTCCATAAGCATAATCAGTAGAAGTCCATGGTAAAGCAATACCATTTTTCTTCATTACAGTAACATTTCCTGTGTAAGCAGCGGCTTTTGGAGCAACAGCTACATCAAAATATGCAGCACCTGAATTACGTCTAATGTTTACTGCACTTCCACCATACAAAGGACCTTTAACACTTGTAGCCAAACCCATTGAAATGGTAGTAAATGCGGACTCTGTTTTACCAGCGAAAGTAACAGTTACCTGATCATTTACATTTTTATAAAGTGCTTCAGCTCTGGTGTATGAAACAGTAACCTTTAAATCAGATCCAACGATTAACTTTTTTTGAGTTCCTGCAATTGGAAGGAGCTGAGTAGATGATCCTCCTGCAGGTAATTGCTGAGCTAATAATTCAGCAACCATTTCATCTCCAGCTTTTGCATTTGGAAGTGTAGCGGTGACTGAAAAACCATTATCTAATGTGGTCATACCAGTATTGGTTGTACTTGCAACCGTGGTAATATACGCAGACCCGTCCGCATTTTTCGGGATATTTACGTACTCTTGTTTGCTGCAACTTTGCAACAAAGCGACTATTGTTACGAGGGTTAACCCTATTTTATTTTTCATTTTGTTCTGTATAAATTAGTTAATAATGTCGTTTACAAAAGTTTTACTGACCTTTTTGTCTTGGGTTATAGTTGAAATTCTGTAAACAATTTGCATTAACTGCAATTTCATTTTGTGAAATTGGAGCCAACAAATTCATTGGACCAAATTTGAAATTGAATTTAGCTGGCTGATGGCCGATAAAATTTTCAATTCCAAAAGCACCAGAACCGTCGATTAGACATTTGCGACTACGACGCTGATCCCAAAGCATTTTTTGTTCAAAGATCAATTCATAAGCTCTTTCACTAAAGATAGTTAGATTGTTGATTTGACCGACAGTGTAAGCAGGTAATTTAGCTCTAGATCTAATAGCATTGATACCTTTCAATACGTCTGCATCTGGAACAGATACACCGTTTTGAGTCAAAGCCCAGTTTACTTCTGTTAACATTAACAAAATATCAGAATAACGATAAACTGTATAATTCAAAGTGGTTCCAAGATTACTTTTTACACCTGCCTCATCATAGAATTTAAATACATGAGGTTGGCTAAAACGAACCAACGGAGTAGTTGGATCGAATCTAGCCAAAGTTAAATCGCTAGTATAAAAATACTGACGCTCTTGAATGCGTAAATCAGCAGAACCAAAAGAATTTACATAAGTAGGCTCAGGAATGATTGTACCAAATTCAGTAAATTCAGCACATCTAGCAGCTGAAGGAGTAAAAGAACCTATTAAACCATTCATATTAGATATACCTAATTCAAATTGTACTTGGAAGATAGCTTCTAATTTATTGTCATTGGCTGGATTGCGCATTTCAGCGTAAGTAGAGTACATGGTGTATTTACCATACAAATAATCTAAGTTGGTTTTAGCTTTTGCTAAAAAACTAGCCGCATTAGCAGAAACAACCGGATAGGTCTGTTGAGACCAACCACCTGTTGTACACCAAGCCTTGTCTGGAGCAGTAGCTACCTCTTGATAAGGATAACCAGCACAAGTAAGATATACATCTGCTAAAATTGCTCTAGCTGCATTTTTACTCATTTGGCCATTGGCATAAGTATCAGCCAATGTACTATTTACTGCAAACTCAAGATCAGGAATAATCAATTCATCATAGGCTTTTTTAAGAGAAGTACGTGGTCTTTGAGATTCAGCAAATGATCTCAAAGTAGTATCTAATACTACATCACCAAAGTAACGAACTAAGTTGAAGTAATACAATGCACGAAGAGCACGTACTTCAGCCATTTTCGCAGACCTTACACTAGCCGTGTATTCTGTAATACCATTTATTTTTTGAATGGCATTGTTACAATCTTTAACTCCTGTGTAATTATTGTTCCAATAGTTATCAAAATTTGAAATGAAACTTCCAGAAATTTGATTGGTTTGGTAGATAGTTAACTGAGGATGGGAACCACCAGACCATGCCTTACCTGTCCAATATTCCAATACACCAGCCAATTGGTTACCGTAATCACCACCACCACCAGTATACACACCGTTTAAAGCTCTATATCCAGATACTACCAGGGCATTTCCTTCTTCAGCAGTTGTAAAATTGTAGGCTGAAGTTAGGTTAGCGGTAGGTTTTTCTTCTAGGAATTTGGTGCAACTAACGAGCACCGATACCATCACCAAACAAGGCAATATGTATTGTATAACTCCTTTATTTGTTTTCGTTATATTAAATTTCATGTTGTAATTTTTTAAATTTATTAATTGCTAAAATTATAAACTTACGTTCAATCCAAAGGCATAAATAGATGGCGTTGGATATTGATATTTATCAGAGTTTGGTGCCAATGAAAGATTTTTATCAAGTGAACTTCCTTCTGGATCATATCCCTCAGCCTTAGTTCTAAGGAAGAAGTTTTGTGCACTTAAATAAATTCTAACTTTTTGCAAACCTATTCTTTTTGTAAATTTATCAGATAAGCTATATCCAAGAACTGCATTTTGACCTCTGATATAAGAAGCATCAGTGATAATATAAGAATCAGAAAAAGATTGGTAATTGTAGATAGCACCACCATTACCTGGACGGAATTGACCAACTCTAGTATTTTGGTTATTTGGACGCCAAGCATTTAAACTAGTATTTAAACCACCTGATACCAATTGACGATCTTCAGCTGATTCCTTGATAAATCCTTTGTTAACATTTTGTACAATTTGAATATCTAAATTAAAGTCAAAATCCTTGTAGTTGATTGTGTTATGCAAACCATAAATTTGGTCAGGAAAGCATCTTCCGGTGATTGCACCATCAGTTAACAAATCAATTCTACCGTCTCCATTTGTATCTTTAAATTTCAAATCACCAGGTATTCTTCCGTATCTCATAGCAGCAGAAGCTTCTTGAGTACTCCAAGTACCTAAACGATCCAATCCAAAGAATGATCCAACTGGCTGTCCAACCTTAAGAATTGTACTTGCGTTACCAGCACCAAATTGTTGGTAAATAGGAGCTCCTGTAGGTCCTAATTGAATAATCTTGTTTCTATTGATTGTAACAATCAAATCAGAAGTCCATCTGAAATTCTTTGTTGCAACATTTACAGTATTTATAGTTAATTCCCATCCTTTGTTTTCAACTTTACCATAGTTTCTTAAAACACTACCGGTAGTAACTGACAATGGAAGTGGAACGTTCAACAACATGTCGCTAGTTAATTTATTATAGTAGTCAACACCAATGTTTACATTACCTTTTAGTAAACCAATTTCAAGACCTAAATCGTATTGAGTAGTAGTTTCCCATTTCAAATCTGGGTTAGCAACTGAAGCTGGTACAAGTCCTGTTTGAACTGCACCATATTGCAAAACACTGGTAGTACTAATAAATTGCTGAGTTTGGTAGTTACCAATTTCTTGGTTACCAGTTTTACCCCAGCTACCACGAAGTTTCAAATTAGAAAAAGTAGATGCATTTTTCATGAAATTTTCTTCGCTAATTTTCCAACCAGCACCCACTGAAGGGAAGAAACCATATTTGTTGTTTGCTCCAAAACGAGAAGATCCGTCCTGACGAGCAGTAACCGTCAACAAATATTTGTCTTTGAATGAATAATTCGCCCTAGTGAAATAGGAGTTCAAAGAGTTTCCACCATCACTACTTGAAACCCCTGGTCTTGCTGCAGCACCTGCTCCAAGGTTAGAGTATCCATAGAAGTTAGAAAGGAATATGCTATTAGAAGCACCAAAATTTTGGAACTGATTCTTTTGCCAAGAAAGACCCAAAATAGCACTAATTGAATGATTACCAATTTGTTTGTTGTAGTTAAAATAGTTCTCATTTTGCCAAAAGTATGCTTGAGTTCCAGATGTTGAAGCACTACCCGTACCACCATATAGTTTACCACTATAACCATTGTTCTTATAATTGTTGTAATCTATAGAGAAATCACCTTTAAAGCTTAAATCTTTAGTGATTTGTGCAGTTGCATTAAAACTACCTGTTACCTGACCTACATTATTTTGTGAGTAGATCTGATCTCTTCTGAACATAACGTTCCACCATTGCTCACCAGTTTTAAAGTCAAAGTTAGATGCCCAACGACCAGCATATGCTGCAGGAGCATCCGTAGGATATTTAACTGGCAATATTGACCAAACCTCTGTGGCAGAACGAGTGATACCATCATCACCAGTTTGTCTGCTCTTGTTGAATCCTATAGTAGTAGCTATTTTAAGCCATTTTGTTGCAGTGATATCACCTGTAATTTTAGCAGTGATACGTTTGAAAGAAGATTGTAGCATCAAACCCTTCTCATCATTGGCTCCCAATGATACAGAAAATTTAGCATTTTCGTTACCACCACGGATAGAGATATAATGTGATTGAGAAGTAGATCCAGGGAACATTAAGGTCTCCCAGTTAGTATCATACATCGGCTTGTAGTATTGACCATCAGCACCTAATAAAGGAACTGAATAACTACCAGCAGGAACTGCTTTAAATAAATGCAGCATTGAAGAGAAAGTATTGGTAGCCTGATTACCTTCACCACCTTGAGCAGTAGCACGGAAATCATTACCTGGAATTACATTACCGAATTTTTTAGCATTCAGCATGGTTTGTAAATACAAGTAAGAAAGTTGCTCAGCATTTAAGGCATATACATGTCTTTGCAAAACGTTTCTAGCTATGTTGCTACCTAAAGTGATTTGAGTTTTTCCACCCACACCACGCTTAGAAGTAATAAGGATAACACCATTTGCACCACGAGCACCATAGATCGCTGTTGCAGAGGCATCTTTTAATACATCAATTGATTGAATATCATTTGGATTTAAAGTAGATAAAGGGTTGGCAACACCAACTACTCCATCTAATACATATAACGGATCGTTACCTGCAGTGATAGAGTTGGTACCACGAATACGGATCAAAGGATTTTGACCTGGTATACCACCACCATTAGAAATTACTTGTACACCCGCAATCTTATTTTGAAGGGCTTGTCCAAGGTTAACTGTTGTTCTTTCTAATAATCTCTTAGAAGAAATGGTAGAAACAGATCCAGTAACATCCTTTTTCTTGGCTGTACCATATCCGATAACTACTACATCATTCAAACCAGAAACATCGTCCTCAAGAGAGACGTTGATTTCAGTTTGACTTCCAACTTTCACAGTTTTGGTTTTAAAACCAACACTTGAAATTTCTAGAGAAGCAGTATTGCTTGGAACAGTTATTGAGTAACGACCTTCGTTATCCGTTGTTGTTCCCACTTGAGATCCAGCAATTAATACAGAAACATTCTGTACAGCTTCGCCTTTCTGATTGGTGATTTTTCCACGCACTTGAATGGGAGGATTAGAAATTCCATTCGCATTAACCTGCGTGCAGGTAAAGAATAGCATAAGCATTGCTAACTTAATAATACGCATCATTGAAATCGTTAATAGGCTCCTTGAATTTCCAGGAGGCTTGCTAAGATGTTTAAATTGCATAAATTTAATTTGTTTTGGTTAAATAATTAAATAGTCAATCAGTAGGATTTTGTAAATAGATATAAGCAATCATTTAGTCAATCTTCAGAAAAAACCGTTACATAAAGATATCTAGTTTTATGATATAGCCAAATATTTCTTAAAATTTTTTATTAACATCTGTTGGTGAGTTTTTTATAACTGAAAATCTATTGAGTGATTTTATTAATTGAGGGGGTTGTTTTTAATGCTATAATATATTATAATTCATTGATTTACATTATTTTATAGCATTAAATACCTGAAATATTCCCTCTTCTTTTCTACAAATAAAAATGACATATTTAATCCATCGGAATGTGAATATTCCGTTTAAAGAATTAATTATGTTAAATAGAGATAACCAATTCTCACAAAATTGACTAAAATAAGCTACCTAGTTAAAATCATTGTTTTAATTTTAGTGAAAACAAGTTGATTTCTAGATTGCCTAATGACCTTTAATAACCCATCAAAATCTATATAAATTAGTAATTATGATAAAAATAATCCATCTTAAAAAAGTTTTTTCAATCATCCTCTCCGCCTCTATTTTAGCAGCTTGCAACAATGCAAGCTCAAACACAAATAAAGCGGATGTACTCGCTGTAAATATGGATACCACCCTTCAGCCTGGTGAAGATATTTTTCAATACGCCAATGGTGGATGGATTAAAAACAATCCCATTCCTGCAGAGGAAAGTCAATGGGGTATTGGCAACCTAGTACTTGAAGAAAACACCAAACGATTGAGAGAAATTAGTGAAAGCGCAGCCAAAGAGAAGGCTGCAAAAGGAACCGCCTCGCAAAAAATTGGTGACTTTTGGCAAGCCGCCATGGATACTTTGAAAATAGAAAAGGATGGATCGACCCCGCTCAATTCTTATTTAACTAAAATTGAAGCCGTCAATGATACCAAGTCTCTTTTATCACTCCTTGCTGAATTAGACCAAATTGGTGTAGAAGGACCTATTCAATTTTTTGTATCACAAGATGCAAAGAATAGTGATCTAAATGCACTTCAACTTTGGCAAACAGGTATTGGATTGCCTGAAAGAGAATACTATTTTAAAAATGATTCTTCTACCCTACTCATTAGAACAGCTTATGTAAAAAATATTATTCAAACACTTTTAATGATTGGTGATGATAGTACTAAAGCAAATAAAGCAGCAACCGATATTTTATCAATAGAAACAAGTCTTGCAAAGGCGCACAGAAAAATGGAAGACCTCAGAGATCCTTATGCAAATTATAATAAAATGAAATTTGCAAATCTCAACAATCTTTGTCCAGCAGTTAATTGGGATAACTATTTAATTGAAAATGGTATTGGTAAGTCTGATTCAGTCATCGTAGGACAACCAGCCTATTATCAAGCACTCAACAAATTATTAAACCCTTCAAATTTAGATACCTGGAAATCATTGATGCGGTATCGACTGACCAAAAGATTTTCGGAAGTGTTACCAGATAAATTTGGACAGCTTGCATTTGAATTTAGCAAATTATTTTCTGGCGCAAAACAACGTAAACCAAGATGGAAAAGAGTGATACGTGCTGAAGAAAATGCAATGGGTGAGTTATTGGGTCAATTGTATGTCAAAGAATTTTTTAATAAGAAAGCAAAACAGCGTTACGAAAAAATGGTGGAGGATGTAAAACTTGCTTACAGTGAAAGAATTAAAAATCTTAACTGGATGGGCGACACTACCAAACAAAAAGCCTTGATAAAATTAGCCGCCGTTAAAATGAAAGTGGGCTATCCAGATAAGTGGAAAGATTTTTCTTCTATGGAAATTGTAAAAGATAGCTATTTTCAAAACGTTGTGAATTCTAGTAAATGGTGGCACCAATATCAAATGAATAAACTAGGAAAACCAGTTGATAGAGATGAATGGGATATGACGCCTCAAACATACAATGCCTACTATAATCCAAGCAACAACGAAATAGTTTTACCTGCAGGAATATTTACCGTACCAGGCTATAAAGATGAAGAGCTAGATGATGCTACCGTTTACGGTTATGCTGGTGCAAGTACCATTGGTCATGAAATAACGCATGGATTTGATGATGAAGGCAGACAGTACGATGAGAAAGGAAATTTAAAAAGTTGGTGGACAAAAAATGATGAGAAAGAATTTAATAAACGTGCTGCAGTAATGATCAATCAATTCAATTCTTTTGAACCATTACCAGGCAGCCATATCAATGGAAAAGCTACCCTTGGTGAAAATATTGCTGACTTGGGTGGAATACTAATTGCTTTGGATGCATTTAAAAAAACAGAACAATTTAAAAACAATAAAAACATCGCTGGCTTGAGTCCAATGAAACGTTATTTTTTAGGGTATGCCTTAGGATGGATGGGCTATCCAACAGAACAATCTTTGAAAAATCAATTGATGACGGATGTTCACTCGCCTGCAAAATATAGAGTGAATGGGCCATTTGTAAATGTGAAAGAATTTTATAGTGCCTTTGATATTAAAGTAAATGATAAAATTTATTTACCTGATAGTTTAAGAGTAAATATTTGGTAGGGAGGATTTTTTGATCAAATTCTTAATCTATTAATCGATTAAGAATTTGATTAAAATGAATCGATGAAAAGCTACAGGATAATCAGTGAAATGATTAATAATATCTTCTTGATTTTTTGTAAAATAAAGTTAACTATACAGATCTGTAATTTCCTTTGGAATAGTATCCTTTTACTTTTTTGCCTTGATGCAAAAAAGTAACAAAAAAAATCAATCCTGCGAATAAAAAGGCTGAAATTTGAAATATCAGCCTAAAATCAAGGAACT
>Ga0209550_10005647_pt1 | contig 11694 bp, 12 predicted proteins | sample LauGreSuBDMM15SN_2_FD_187567 | JGI IMG/M metagenome (GOLD analysis project Ga0209550, IMG submission 187567) | Freshwater lake microbial communities from Lake Michigan, USA - Su13.BD.MM15.SN (SPAdes) (version 5) | ecosystem: Environmental > Aquatic > Freshwater > Lake | place: Lake Michigan... | reverse complement strand
TCTTAAAGGCACACTTTTTCAAAGGAATTAGTGTAAAGTTTTCTTAAATATCAAACCAGCTTTAATACGTATTCTATTTTTAGATAAAAAAGGAGTTTAAATACTTTGGTGGACGTGGGTTCAAATCCCACCAGCTCCAAATGCATCTGTAGCCAAGTGGCCGAAGGCATCGGACTCATAATCCGCTTCTCGTAGAGACGTCGCTGGTTCGAACCCAGTCGGGTGCAATTAATACAATATAGGTAAAATTATTATTTGATTATTAAGAAGCTGAATTTTGAAATTTTTATTTATAAACCAATAATAGGCTAAGAGGGATTCGAACCCTCGACACCCAGAATCGGAATCTGGTGCTCTGTCCACTGAGCTATAAGCCTAGTCATTTAAGCTGATAATCTCAACTTGTTTGAAGCTTTCTTTAAAATTATCAATATTGTTTATTTTTCTGTAAGAAAGCCAATAATTCATAACATCACCGGCAGTTTTTAGTATTTCCATTTTTTGATTATGTTCTAACCAAAGCTTAGAATCTAATTCTAATTCGAGATGCTTCCAAGCTTCAGTTCTAGGCCAAAAAAAGTAAGGGGTTAGAGAATATTGTTGGTTTAAATTTACCTGATCAATAGCTAACCCTAAACAATTTTTAAACCATGCAACCTTTAACTTCAAATGAACTTGTTTTTCAATCATTATTTAAAATAAAAGGTGAATAACGTAAATTTATTAAGTGTTATTGAAAAATTTTTGCTTTAACAAGAATGTTATATACAGTCTCTGTAGGCTTTGCACCTTGTTCTAGTCTTGTCTTAATACGTTGAAATTTTAAATGTGTTTCATCTGTCATCGGATTATAAAAACCCAGCTCTTCAATAGAGCCACCATCACGTTTAGTTCTGCTCTCCATTGCTACAATTCTATAACATGGTTGCCCTTTACGACCGTATTTTTTAAGTCTCAGTTTGATCATAGTAAACGAAAATTAAACTGTTAATTTATTTCTGCCTCTTTTCCGTCTTGCATTAATAACACGACGACCTGTTTTTGAAGCCATTCTTTGGCGAAAGCCGGATGTTCGAACTTTTTTTAAATTTGTCCCTCTAAGTGTTCGTTTTGTCATAAATAGTTCTTAATGTTTATGCTTACCAACTCGACTTTTTTAAACCAGGAATTAGGCCATCATTTCCCATTTCTCGCAAAACATGTCTAGATAACCCAAAATCTCTATAGAAACCTCGACTACGGCCTGTAACCCAACAACGATTTCGTTGACGTGAAGGCGAAGCATTTCTAGGAATTTTCTCAAATCTTTTATAAAGAACTACTCTTTCTTTAAATGATTGAACCTCTTTAAGTTCGTCCTTAATTAAGTTTCGTTTTGCCCCATATTTAATTGCCAAACGCTCACGTTTTTTGTCGCGTTGGATCATACTCTGTTTAGCCATTTATTACTACTAAATGTTAAATTGCTTATACTTAATCTTAAAAAGAAAATAAATCAATTATTTATTGTAAAATATAAGTAAATTCTTTGCTACTGTCAACAAAAATAATTTATTAGTATGTGATAATTAATATAATGAAATTAATTTATTTGTTATAAATATAAATAAATTTAACAGTAAATAGTTTATTTTCAGTGTCATGAACCAAAAAAACGATAACTTTATTGACAAAACATTTACTGTTTTAGCAGATATTCTATTAAAGGTTCTTCCCGCAAGTAAGGATGAAAAACAGGCATTTTCTTATTACCGTTATGGTATGTCAGCCCAATCAAGCGGTGATTACGCTGAAGCATTAGAAAATTACTATGAAGCATTAAAGCTTGAGGAAGATCCTTACGATCGAAGTTACATATTATACAACATAGGTCTAATTTACAGTAACAATGGCGATTATTCGAAAGCGCTTGAATACTATCATCAAGCTCTTGAATTAAATTCGCGCTTACCTCAAGCTCTTAATAATATCGCTGTTATATATCATTATCAAGGTACAAAAGCTTCAGAAAAAAAAGAATTTGAATTAGCACAAAATAGTTTTGAGAAAGCCAGTAGTTACTGGAAAAAAGCTATTAGGTTAGCTCCGAATAATTATATTGAAGCTCAAAACTGGTTAAAAATTACAGGAAAATTAGCTGAAAATGAAAATTATTAATATTTTAATATAATAGTTTTTAGCTACTCCTTTCTTTTTGGTACTATAATTATATTATAGAATGACAAGATAAGTTACATTTTGATCTATTTTTACAAGTCTAGCAAATTTTGTTATTTTCTTTTCAAGGTAGAGCAAAATTCACTTTTTATTAAAAATAAATAAATAATAGTTAACATGACTATCGCAATCGGACAAAATCAAGATCGTAGCCCATTCGATCTTGTTGATGACTGGCTGAAGCGTGACCGTTTCGTTTTCGTTGGTTGGTCGGGACTTCTTCTTTTCCCTTGTGCTTTCTTAGCAGTAGGTGGTTGGCTAACAGGTATTACCTTTGTAACATCTTGGTACACTCATGGTCTAGCGAGTTCTTTCTTAGAGGGTTGCAACTTCCTTACTGCAGCTGTTTCTACTCCAGCTAACAGTATGGGTCACTCACTACTACTTATCTGGGGACCTGAAGCGCAAGGTGATATCGTTCGTTGGTTCCAAATTGGTGGACTTTGGGCATTCATTGCACTACACGGTTCATTCGGCGTAATTGGTTTCTGTTTAAGACAGTTTGAAATTGCTCGTTTAGTAGGTATTCGTCCTTACAACGCTATCGCGTTCTCAGGTCCAATCGCTGTATTCATTACAGTTTTCTTAGTTTACCCTCTAGGTCAAGCAAGTTGGTTCTTTGCTCCAAGCTTTGGTGTTGCAGCAATTTTCCGTTTCCTTTTATTCTTACAAGGTTTCCACAACTGGACTCTTAACCCATTCCACATGATGGGTGTTGCTGGTATTCTTGGTGGTGCTCTATTATGTGCTATTCATGGTGCAACTGTAGAGAATACTCTATTTGAAGATGGTGACGCGGCTAACACATTCCGTGCTTTCACTCCAACACAATCTGAAGAAACTTACTCGATGGTAACAGCAAACCGTTTCTGGTCACAGATTTTCGGTGTTGCCTTCTCTAACAAGCGTTGGTTACACTTTTTCATGCTATTTGTACCAGTAGCTGGTATGTGGACAAGTTCAATTGGTATTGTTGGTTTAGCACTAAACCTACGTTCATATGACTTTGTTTCACAAGAGCTTCGAGCTGCAGAAGATCCAGAGTTTGAAACATTCTACACTAAGAATAACCTTTTAAATGAAGGTATTCGTGCTTGGATGGCTGCACAAGATCAACCTCACGAAAATTTCATCTTCCCTGAGGAGGTACTACCACGTGGAAACGCCCTTTAATACAGTAATCGCAGGCCGTGATATCGAATCTACAGGATTCGCATGGTGGTCGGGTAATGCCCGTTTAATTAATGTTTCAGGAAAACTTCTGGGTGCGCACGTTGCACACGCAGGTCTTATGGTTTTCTGGTGTGGTGCAATGACACTTTTCGAAGTAGCTCACTACATTCCTGAGAAGCCTCTTTATGAGCAAGGTTGTATTCTTATCCCTCACCTTACAACTCTAGGTTGGGGTGTTGGCCCTGGCGGTGAAGTTACAAGTGTATACCCATTCTTCGTAGTAGGTGTACTTCACTTAATTTCATCAGCAGTTTTAGGCTTTGGTGGTGTTTATCACTCACTGATTGGACCTGATACTTTAGAAGAAAGCTACCCTTTCTTTGGTTATGACTGGCGTGATAAAAATAAGATGACGACAATTCTAGGAATTCATCTAATTCTGCTTGGAATTGGTTGTTTCCTTCTTGTAGCAAAAGCTTGTTTTGTTGGCGGTCTTTATGACACTTGGGCTCCAGGTGGCGGAGATGTTCGTATAGTATCTGCACCTACATTAAACCCATTAATTATTTTTGGTTACGTTCTTAAGTCACCATTTGGTGGCGACGGATGGATTATCAGTGTAAACAATTTAGAAGATCTAGTCGGTGGTCACATCTGGTTAGGTTTCCTATGTGTAGTTGGTGGTATCTGGCACATACTTACTAAACCTTTCGCTTGGGCAAGACGTACATTCGTTTGGTCTGGTGAAGCATATCTTTCTTACAGCCTTGCTGCTCTAAGTGGTATGGGTTTAACAGCTGCTGTTTTTGTTTGGTACAACAACACAGCTTATCCAAGTGAGTTCTTTGGTCCAACAGGTCCAGAAGCATCTCAGTCTCAAGCGTTCACTTTCTTAGTGCGTGACCAACGTCTAGGTGCTAACGTAGCATCAGCACAAGGTCCAACAGGTCTAGGTAAGTATCTTATGAGATCTCCATCTGGAGAAATCATTTTCGGTGGTGAAACAATGCGTTTCTGGGATATGCGAGCTCCATGGGTTGAGCCTCTTCGTGGTCCTAACGGACTAGATCTAAACAAGATCCGTAACGATATTCAACCATGGCAAGAAAGACGTGCTGCAGAGTACATGACTCATGCTCCACTAGGTGCTTTAAACTCAGTAGGTGGTGTAGCAACTGAAATTAACTCGGTTAACTACGTATCTCCACGTTCTTGGTTATGCTGTTCTCACTTCTTCTTAGGTTTCTTTTTATGGGTTGGTCACCTTTGGCATGCTGGTCGTGCAAGAGCTGCAGCTGCAGGATTTGAGAAGGGTATTAACCGTGAAAATGAGCCAGTACTATCTATGCGTCCTTTAGACTAATAGAATAAGCTAAACAGGTTTATAACTCTTAAAAAAGAGCTCATCACTTACAAGTGATTAGTTCTTTTTTATTGAATTAAAGATAATACAGAAACAGTTAACAGGTTTTTAAAATTTATTTATCTTTTTTTATTTTAGATATTGCAATTAAGGTTTAACATTTGTAATCTATAAGTTATAGAAAATGTAAGGCGATATGGCCAAGTGGTAAGGCAGTGGATTGCAAATTCTCTATCCCCAGTTCGAATCTGGGTGTCGCCTTAAAATTAGTTAAAAGCCTGGGGGGTATGGTGGAATGGTAGACACAACAGACTTAAAATCTGTTGACTTAAACAGTCGTGTGGGTTCAAGTCCCACTACCCCCAAGTATTTCATGATAAGGTTTGAATATTATGAACTGATTAGGCTATTAATTTAAAAATTAAAAAATAAATACTAAAAGGGATTAAATAAGTTGTTAAATAACAATCTCAGAAGGTTATAATAAAAAATAATGCAAAATAAATTTTTACAAAAAATTTAATACATGAGCGAATTTATTAAGCCTTATAATAACGATCCTTTCGTAGGAAACTTATCTACACCAGTAACGACTTCTACAGCTACTAAACTGTATCTTGGGAATTTGCCAATTTACCGAAAGGGTTTATCGCCTCTTTTACGTGGTCTTGAAATTGGTATGGCACACGGATATTTTCTTATAGGCCCATTTTATATTTTAGGCCCATTACGTAACTCAGAAAATGCACTGTTAGTTGGCTTTCTGTCTGCTTTAGGGCTAATCTTAATTCTTACATTAGGATTAACGACTTATGGATTAGCGCAGTTCCAGGACGGTGGCAAATTAGAAGGTTTAGAATCTTCAAAGGGTTGGAGACAATTTGCTGGTGGATTTACTATTGGCGCTTTTGGTGGTGATTTCGTTGCTTACGTTTTATTAGCAAACATTGCATTCTTTGCTTAAATATTTTGCTAAATAAAAGGAACGAGAAGAATTTTTAAAATTTCTTCCCTTTCCTTTTTAATTCAACTATTTAAACTTAGTACAGTAGTCAAAACAAAAAAAATTGTTATTAATACCGCACTAAAATTATAAATGAACTGTTGACCTGAACTAGGGCTTGAGAATAAACCTAGTACGGCATTTTTGTTTGTACCAATTATTGAACTTTTTGGATCTATTAATAAAACTATTAAAATAATTAGAAACGAAATTAGGAACCAACCACCTTCAATGAAGTTCATTACTCAGTTGGTATTAAATTTATTCTCCTTGAATTTTAAGAAGTCCAAACCCAACAGTTAATCCTGTTAAAGTTAGAGCCCACATAACCCCTGCTGTTGTAAATATCTCTTTTGCCATAACTAATTTAATTAATTTTATTTTAAAAGGCGCTCTAATATTTTTAGAAACCGTTTCTACCCCACACAACTAGTGCTAAGGAGAAACTAAACATAACCATTAAAGACGACCATCCTAGGCTTAAAATATCCATCGTTGTTGTATAAAATGTTTTCTTTAGATTATACAATTATAATATGTCTTTTTCTAGTTTGTAGGGTATTTCATTAATTTTTCGCATCTAAATAAAAAGGAGAAGATGGGATTCGAACCCACGGTACATTTAAAACGTACATCAGATTAGCAATCTGAAACTTTAAACCACTCAGCCACCTCTCCTAAAGCGCTATTTGTTATTACTATAGCATTAACAAATAAAAGAATAAATAGACTACTTATAACAATAATGTAAATTTTTAAGTATCAGAGCTAAAATAACCCACTTAAATATAATGTTTATTTTTTTATTGAGGCTAAAAACTAAATTTACGACTCGTTACAGTTTTTTTTCAAAAACATAATTAAACTGATATTAAAATACAGCGCATCGCTCTTGAACCTCTTTTAAACACGCCCTGAAGGACTTGAACCCTCGACATCAGGTTTTGGAAACCTACGTTCTACCAACTGAACTAAGAGCGCGTCAATATTCTATGTGCTAAATTGTAATTTAATTCTCCTTATTAAGTCAAATACTAATAACAGCAGTACTTTTAAAAATTTTACATTTATAATGAATTTTTTCATATCCTAAATACGTTTTTGTTAAAAAAAAATTCCTTCTAAAAAACGAATTGTGCTGGTAATTTTTTAAAATTTAAATCCTTAGTTTATATTTCAAAATCGAAATATGTTAAAATTAAAATTATCAAAGATAATGATAATTTCGTCATAAACGCAAAAAATGTTTGAACGTTTTACGGAAAAAGCTATCAAAGTTATTATGCTGGCCCAAGAGGAAGCAAGACGCCTAGGTCATAACTTTGTTGGAACTGAGCAAATTCTTTTAGGACTAATTGGTGAAGGTACAGGTATTGGACCTAAAGTACTTAAGTCAATGGGAGTTAACTTAAAGGATGCACGTGTAGAAGTTGAAAAAATTATCGGCCGTGGATCTGGTTTCACTGCTGTTGAAATCCCTTTTACACCAAGAGCAAAAAGAGTTCTGGAACTTTCGTTAGAAGAAGCAAGACAGCTTGGCCATAACTATATTGGCACAGAACATTTGCTTTTAGGGTTAATGCGAGAAGGAGAAGGAGTTGCTGCACGAGTTCTTGAAAATTTAAGTGTAGATTTCTCAAAGGTTAGAAGCCAAATCATTCGTTCTCTAGGAGAAAATGCTGAGGTTGTTACTGGATCAAGTGCACCTAAGAGTAAGACACCAACCCTGTCGGAATTTGGTACAGATTTAACTCAAAAAGCAATCGAGGGTCGCTTAGATCCTGTTGTTGGACGTGCTAAAGAGATTGAACGTGTAATTCAAATTCTTGGCCGAAGAACAAAAAATAATCCAGTACTAATTGGTGAGCCTGGTGTTGGTAAAACAGCTATTGCTGAAGGTTTAGCACAACGAATTGCCAATAACGACATCCCAGATACACTTGAGAACAAGCTTGTTATTGCTTTAGATATTGGACTTTTAATCGCCGGAACAAAATATCGAGGTGAGTTTGAGGAACGTCTAAAGAAAATTATGGACGAGGTTCGAACAGCAAACAATATTATTCTTGTTATTGATGAGGTTCATACGCTAATTGGTGCAGGTGCTGCTGAAGGCGCAATTGATGCAGCTAATATTTTAAAGCCAGCACTTTCTCGTGGTGAGCTTCAATGTATCGGGGCAACAACATTAGAAGAATACAGGAAGCATATTGAAAAAGACGCTGCCCTTGAAAGACGTTTCCAACCAGTGATGGTTGGTGAACCATCAGTTGAGGAGACAATTGAAATTCTTTACGGATTACGTGAAAGATATGAAAAGCATCATCGTTTAATAATTTCCGATGAGGCCTTAGTAGCAGCAGCGAAATTTGCGGATCAGTATATTGCTGATCGTTTCCTACCTGATAAAGCCATTGATTTAATTGACGAAGCTGGTTCAAGAGTTCGCTTAATGAATTCTCAGTTACCTCCAGCGGCGAAAGAATTAGATCAAGAATTAAGAGAACTTTTAAAATCAAAAGATAAAGCCGTACGTAATCAGGACTTTGAAAAAGCTGGTCAGTTACGTGAGCGTGAAATGGAAATTAAAGCTCAAATTAGTGCTTTTGCTCTTATGAATAAGAAAGAAGGCCAACAGGATCCAAACAAAACGATTGTTACGGAAGAAGATATTGCACAAATTGTAGCTGCTTGGACAAGTATTCCAGTTAATAAGTTAACGAAAAGTGAATCGGAGAAGCTTCTTCAAATGGAAGAAACTTTACATAATCGTATTATTGGTCAAGATGAAGCGGTAGTTGCTGTATCGAGAGCAATTCGTAGAGCTCGTGTTGGTCTGAAAAGCCCTAATCGTCCAATCGCAAGTTTTATCTTCTCTGGCCCTACAGGAGTTGGTAAAACTGAACTTACAAAAGCTCTGGCAACTTACTTCTTTGGATCAGAAGATGCGATGGTTAGACTAGACATGTCTGAATATATGGAAAGACATACGGTTTCCAAACTTATTGGTTCTCCTCCAGGTTACGTCGGTTATAATGAAGGTGGGCAGTTAACAGAAGCTGTTCGTCGCAGACCTTACACTGTTGTACTATTTGATGAAATTGAAAAAGCACATCCGGATGTCTTCAATCTAATGCTTCAGATTTTCGAAGATGGTCGTTTAACAGATTCAAAAGGTCGTACAATTGACTTTAAAAATACTCTTCTAATTCTAACGTCTAACGTAGGATCAAAAGTAATTGAGAAAGGTGGTGGAGGTCTTGGTTTTGAACTTTCGGAAGATCAATCAAGTTCGCACTACAACCGCATTAAATCTCTTGTAAATGAGGAACTTAAGCAATATTTCCGTCCGGAATTTTTAAACCGACTTGATGAAATCATTGTTTTCCGACAATTAACAAAGGATGAGGTTGGAGAAATAGCCGAAATTATGCTAAAAGAGGTTTTCGAAAGAATTGCTGTTAAAGGAATTCAACTTGAAATAACTGATAGATTTAGAACTCGACTAATTGATGAAGGTTATAATCCAACTTATGGAGCCAGACCTTTACGCCGAGCTGTTATGAGATTGTTAGAAGATAGTTTAGCAGAAGAGCTACTTTCTGAAAAAATTAAAGCAGGAGATACAGCTGTGGTGGATGTTGGTGCCGATAATAAAGTGAAAGTCCTTCTTGGGGAAAAATTCGAAGTTTTACAAGAATCTTAACTTCATTAATATTTTCTCATACCATAAAAGAGTCACTAAGAAAAATTTCCTAGTGACTCTTTTTTTAATTTAAGATACTGCTTGAAGACGAGCTTTAGCTTTACGAAGCTTAATAGTGGCTTCGATTTTTTCTTTTTTAGTTGATGCTTCATCAACCAATAAAGTAGTCTTTTCAAGTTCTTCTTGGGCAGTTTTTGCGTTGATCGAACTTGCTTCTTCAGCTCCATTACAAAGAATTGTAACTTTATTTTCTTCTACCTCAGCGAATCCTTCCATTATAACAAGTGAAGTCCAGCCTTTTTCTGACTTTAACTTCATTACTCCAATATCTAGAGCGGTTAGAAGTGGGGCGTGATCTGTTAGAATACCAATCTGACCAGTACTACTAGGAAGAACTAATTCCTCAACCATCGCATCCCAAACAACTTTGTCTGGTGTAATTACACGAACATTTAAACTCATAGTTTTTTAAGCTTAATTACTAATTAACCCTTTAGTTTTTTAGCTTTTTGAATAGCCTCATTAATATCACCTACTAAGTAGAAAGACTGTTCTGGTAAATCATCATACTTACCATCTAGAATATCGTTAAATCCAGTAATAGCGTCAGCTAATGATACATATTTACCTGGAGAACCTGTGAATACTTCAGCAACAAAGAATGGCTGTGATAAGAAACGCTCAACCTTACGAGCACGCGCAACAGTCTGACGATCTTCTTCAGAAAGTTCATCTAGACCTAAGATTGCGATAATATCTTGAAGCTCTTTGTAACGTTGAAGTGTTTCCTTAATACGTTGTGCAGTATCATAGTGAAGATTACCAACGATTTCTGGCTGCAGCATAGTTGAAGTTGAATCCAGAGGATCTACTGCAGGGTAAATACCTTTAGATGCTAGACCACGAGAAAGTACAGTTGTCGCATCAAGGTGAGCGAAAGTTGTAGCAGGAGCTGGATCTGTTAAATCATCAGCAGGCACGTATACAGCTTGAATAGAAGTAATAGAACCTTCATTTGTTGATGTGATACGCTCTTGTAAAACACCCATTTCTGTAGCTAGTGTGGGTTGGTAACCTACTGCAGAAGGCATACGTCCAAGAAGTGCAGATACTTCTGCACCGGCTTGTACAAAACGGAAAATGTTATCAATAAATAAAAGTACGTCTTGCTTGTTTACATCACGGAAGTACTCAGCCATTGTTAAAGCGGTTAGACCAACACGCATTCTTGCGCCTGGAGGTTCATTCATCTGACCATAAACTAAAGCTACCTTAGATTCATCTAGGTTCTTTTCGTTAATAACACCAGACTCCTTCATCTCGCAGTAAAGGTCATTACCTTCTCTAGTACGCTCACCTACACCACCAAAAACAGAAACACCACCATGTGCTTTTGCAATGTTGTTGATAAGTTCCATAATAAGTACTGTTTTACCTACACCGGCACCACCAAATAGGCCAATCTTTCCACCACGTCTGTAGGGTGCTAAGATATCTACTACTTTAATACCTGTTTCAAAAATAGATGGTTTAGTCTCAAGTTCATTGAATGCTGGAGACTTTCTGTGGATTGGTAATCCTGAAGGAGCATTACAAGAACCTAATTCGTCTACAGGCTCACCAAGAACGTTAAAAATCCGTCCTAGTGTTTTTGTACCTACTGGAACTGTAATTGGTTTACCAGTATCAACAACGCTAGCGCCTCTCTTTAGACCGTCTGTAGAAGTCATTGAAACGGCACGAACCTTGTTATTACCTAGAAGTTGTTGCACTTCGCACGTAATACTTGTTCCGTCTGCTGAAATAACTAGTGCGTTGTATACTTTTGGAAGCTCACCATTAGGGAACTCAATATCTAGTACAGGTCCAATGATTTGTGAAATAAAACCTGTTTTTGATGCAGTATTTACCATGATAAAATTTTTAAGACTAATTGAAGTTAGTGAATAAACAAGATTTCAAAAAACTGAAAAAATTTATCAGTTTTTTTTAATAGATACTTTATATTATTCAGTATTTTATATAAAGGTATCTATTTAATGTAAAATTTAAATTATCTAAAGCCTACAGATGCTTGCCAAACAAAAGCTAGTAGTAAAAACATAACTGGGATTGCAGGCATAATATCCACGATTGGACGAAAAGCTGCGTAGGGTTCAGGTAAAGCGGATAATAAAAAACTCATATCCATTATAAAGTTAACCTCTCTAGTATAAAAAAAAACTCTAAGTA
>Ga0209550_10005646_pt1 | contig 11699 bp, 8 predicted proteins | sample LauGreSuBDMM15SN_2_FD_187567 | JGI IMG/M metagenome (GOLD analysis project Ga0209550, IMG submission 187567) | Freshwater lake microbial communities from Lake Michigan, USA - Su13.BD.MM15.SN (SPAdes) (version 5) | ecosystem: Environmental > Aquatic > Freshwater > Lake | place: Lake Michigan, USA... | reverse complement strand
GGTTTTTTCAACGGTCGATCGTAGGGAACAGTTACTTTTTTGTAAAGGTACATCCACAAAAAGGAAACCAAGAAAAAGAGTACAAACACATACCAAAAATCAATCAAGAAGCTTAAAAACAAAGTAGTTTTGTTGGTTTCGTGTTCCACTACATTTAAGGCCATAATCGTGGTTCGGGCATAGGTGTATTGGTAGTAGATAAAATCAATAAAATTGGTGGAGTAAGCTAGTAAATTGGTGGCAAAATACACATAAAACAAGCCCTTTTGGTAGCGTTGCGTCGTGTTGTTGTACAGTGGCAAAACAGAGCCGAGAATAAACAACAAATTGACATACAAAATGGCAGTGGTGTCAAAGGCAAGCCCGTAATAGGAAAGCGCAAAAAAATCAGAAATAGAATCTACTTTGAGTAGATTGGCATTAAACAAGTAAAAGAGTATACGGGCTATAAAATAAAACACATAAGCCAAGGCAATGCGATAGCCTAAAACCTTGTATTCGTTGAGGCGCAAATGTTTTTTCATAAGCAATTTCTGTGGGGCCAAAATTACCAATTAAAATAGAACAAGCCGAACTTGTTGGCGTTAATTTAGGACAACTGTCATAAATTGTATTGGCGTTGTAGGATATTTTAATTAATTTTCAGATCTCAAAAAGTACATTATGATCACACCTACCCGCTTGTTTGACTTTCCCTATTATCAATTGGCTAATTATCCGATAGCTGATGCTTTTGTAACCAAATACAATGGAGTTTGGGAAAAAACATCAACACAAGAATTTATCGATAAAGCCAATGGAATCTCGCGGGCATTACTTCGCATGGGAGTTCAAAAAAACGATAAAATTGCCCTTATCTCTTCCAACAACCGAACCGAATGGAACATTATGGATACAGGCATCCTACAAACGGGTGCCCAGAACGTTCCAATCTATCCCACCATTTCTGAAGAAGACTACGCCTATATTCTAAACCACTCCGAATCGATTTATTGTTTTGTTTCTGATCAGGAAGTCTATGACAAAGTGATGCGAATTCAAGCGCAAACGCCTTTGCTTAAGCAGGTATTTTCCTTTAATGAAATTGAAGGATGTTCAAACTGGAAAAGTTTACTCGAATTGGGTGCCGATATAGCCAATCAAGATGTGGTAGAAGATCGAAAAAACAGCGTAAAACCGGCAGATTTAGCCACCATTATTTATACCTCAGGCACCACAGGACAACCCAAAGGCGTGATGTTGTCGCACGATAATATTGTTTCTAATTTATTAAACAGCGCACCCCGTATTCCGTTTGAAGCCGGCAATTCTAGAGCGTTGAGTTTTTTGCCTGTCTGTCATATTTTTGAGCGGTTTATCTTATACCTCTACCAATGTTTTGGCGTTTCGGTCTATTTTGGAGAGTCGATTGAAAAAGTGGGCGACAACATAAAGGAAGTAAAACCCAACGTGATGAGTGCCGTTCCGCGCTTAATAGAAAAAGTCTACGATAAGATTTATGCCAAAGGAACCGAGCTAAGCGGGCTAAAAAAGGTGCTTTTCTTTTGGGGCATCAACTTGGGCTTGCGCTACCAACCCTATGGAGCAAATGGCGCTTGGTACGAATGGCAACTCAAATTGGCGCGCAAACTCATTTTTAGCAAGTGGAAAGAAGGTTTGGGTGGAGAACTCGATTTGATTGTTTCGGGTAGTGCTGCCTTACAACCGCGATTGGCCCGCATTTTTGCTGCGGCCGAAATTCCAATTATGGAGGGATATGGTCTTACTGAAACCTCTCCGGTGATTACGGTTAATGATACAAGAAACGGCTTATTTCGTGTGGGCACAGTAGGTAAACCTATTCAAAACGTAGAAGTTAAAATTGCTGAGGACGGTGAAATTTTATGCAAAGGATCAAATGTCATGATGGGCTACTACAAGGATGCCGAAAAAACCGCCGAGGCAATCCAAAATGGCTATTTTCATACCGGTGACATTGGCGAATTTGATGCCGATGGCTTCCTGAAAATTACCGACCGCAAGAAAGAAATGTTTAAAACCTCGGGCGGAAAATACATTGCGCCTCAACTCATTGAAAACGCCATGAAGCAATCGCGTTTTATAGAGCAAATTATGGTGATTGGCGATGGCGAAAAAATGCCAGCTGCCTTTATTCAACCCAATTTTGAATTTGTCCGTGAATGGGCCAAATTGCATCAAATTACACTTGGAACTACCGCAGAAGAACTCATTCAAAACACACAAGTTGTTGATCGAATCCAAGAAGAAATTACCGCATTAAACGAAAAATTCGGAAGCTGGGAACGCATTAAGCGCTTTGAATTGACCGCTGAAGTATGGTCAATTAAGGAAGGACACCTCACGCCTACCTTAAAATTAAGGCGTAAAATAATTTTGGAGAAGTACAAAAACCTCTACCAAAAAATATACAGCTAACGAAATATATAGCTAATCAAACTGTCCAACTGGGCAGTTTTTTTTGTGCTAAACTTTAACATATTTAGTATGCATGCATAGTATTTATTGTTTTACATTTGATTTTCAAAACACCTCAAATGAACCAACAAACCATCGATTATACCCTGCGCACCACTTGGCAAGCTGTGGCTCGTTTGTATAATGAACAAGCGGCAAATTACGAAGGATCGATGGCCATTGGTTTTACCTTGTTGAGTATCGACAAAGACAAAGGAACGCCGGCTACCGAAATTAGCGCCCGCATGGGTATGGAAGCCACCAGTTTAACCCGCACGTTAAAAACCCTGACCGAAAAAGGCTTGATCATTAAACGCAAAAACCCAGCCGATGGCCGTGGTGTTTTATGTTACCTCACCGAATTGGGAAAAGAAAAACGAGAATTGTCTAAAAATACTGTCATCCAATTTAATGAAGTAATCAAATCAACTATTTCAGTTGAAAAATTGAATCATTTTTTTGAAGTGACCGAAACCATCAACCAATTAATTACTGATAAAAAAATATTTTAATCTCCACAAGACGATGAAACGAAACATCAACAAAGTCGCTGTAATAGGTTCGGGCATTATGGGATCGGGTATTGCCTGTCATTTTGCCAACATTGGAGTCGAAGTACTGCTCTTGGACGTGCTACCACAGGAATCCACTGCCGCAGAAATTAAAAAAGGGCTAACGCTTGAAAGCCCAATTGTCCGCAACCGAATTGCCACCGACAATCTTGCTAAAGCTTTAAAATCAAAACCCTCACCCATTTATTCGGCTGCTTTTGCTTCGCGCATCAAAACCGGAAATACAACCGATGATTTACCCAAACTGGCCGAAGTTGATTGGATTATTGAAGTAGTTGTGGAGCGATTGGACATCAAAAAATCGGTTTTTGAAGCCATCGAAAAATACCGAAAACCAGGTACGCTTATCACCTCTAACACTTCTGGGATTCCTATTTCATTCATGAGCGAAGGCCGATCAGCCGATTTCCAACAGCACTTTTGTGGCACGCACTTTTTTAATCCGGCGCGCTATCTCAACTTATTTGAAATTATTCCGGGAACGCAAACTTCCCCCGAAGTACTCGATTTTTTATGCGATTACGGCCAACGCTATTTGGGAAAAACGGCTGTTTTGGCCAAAGACACACCCGCCTTTATCGGCAACCGCATTGGTATTTATGGTATTCAAAGTTTGTTTCATTTGGTGAACGAATTGGGACTCACTGTAGAAGAAGTAGATAAACTAACTGGCCCGGTAATTGGAAGACCCAAGTCGGCAACCTTTCGCACTGTCGATGTGGTGGGCCTAGATACGTTGGTGCATGTGGCCAATGGCATTTACGAAAATTGCCCGAATGACGAGGCACACGATTTGTTCAAATTGCCTGATTTTATTCAACATATGGTTGATCAAAAGTGGTTGGGCAGCAAAACCGGACAAGGCTTTTACAAAAAAACTGATGAGGGCATTCAGGCACTCGACTTGAAAACCTTAACCTATAAGCCCAGCAAAAAAGCCAATTTTGCCACCTTAGAATTAACCAAAACCATTCCCCATGTAATCGATCGTTTTGCCGTATTGCTGAAAGGAACCGACAAAGCGGGTGAATTTTATCGCAAGAGTTTTGCCGGATTGTTTGCCTATGTAGCGCAACGCATCCCCGAAATAACCGACCAGTATTACCAAATAGACGAAGCCATGAAAGCCGGTTTTGGCTGGGAACATGGTCCTTTTGAAATTTGGGACGCCATCGGTTTTGAAGCCGGTATTCAACTGATCGAAGCCCAAGGCTATGCCATAGCCCCTTGGATTTTAGATTGGAAACAAAATGGTATTTCCCAGTTTTACCAAATTAATAATGGGAAAAACTGCTCTTATAATTCCACGTCAAACACCTACACTCCCATTCCGGGACAAGAAGGATTTTTGTTGTTGTCTACCATTCGCGAAACCCAAACCATCTGGAAAAACAGTGGCGCCAGTATTCAGGATCTGGGTGATGGCATCCTGAATTTGGAATTTCACTCCAAGATGAACACCATCGGCGGCGATGTCTTACAAGGAATTAACAAAGCCATTGATTTGGCCGAAAAAGAATATGAAGGGTTGGTCATTGGCAACCAAGCGGCCAATTTTTCGGTGGGAGCCAACATTGGCATGATCTTCATGATGGCTGTGGAGCAAGAATACGAAGAACTGAATGCCGCCATTCGACTCTTTCAAAACACCATGATGCGCGTGCGCTATTCGAGCATTCCGGTGGTGGTTGCCCCGCACGGCTTTGCGTTTGGTGGCGCCTGCGAAATGAGTATGCACGCCGACAAAGTAGTGGCTGCGGCCGAGACCTACATTGGCTTAGTAGAATTTGGTGTGGGCGTAATTCCAGGTGGTGGCGGAACCAAAGAATTGACCTTACGTGCTTCTGATTTGTACCGAAAAAACGACGTCGAATTGAACACCTTACAAGATTATTTTCTGACTATTGCCATGGCCAAAGTAGCCACCTCGGCCTACGAAGCCTTTGACACCGGCATATTGCAAAAAGGAAAAGACATCGTGGTGGTGAACAAGCAATTGCAATTGGCAGAAGCCAAAAAACAAGCCCTGCTTTTGGCCGAACGCGGCTATACACAACCGATTCAACGGAACGATATAAAAGTATTGGGTAAACAAGCCTTGGGGATGTTTTATGTGGGGACCGACCAAATGAAACAAGGAAATTACATCTCGGAACACGACAAGAAAATGGCCAATAAATTGGCCTATGTAATGGCCGGTGGAGATTTGTCAGAACCTACTTTGGTGAGCGAACGTTACCTTCTCGATTTAGAACGCGAAGCCTTTTTGAGTTTGTGTACCGAGCGCAAAACTTTAGAACGGATTCAGCATATGTTGACAACGGGGAAACCCCTAAGAAATTGACGATTGTTGATTTTTGATTTTTGATTTTTTAATTATAAAATAGATTAGTACTAAATCCATAATAGTAGACACTATGAAAACAGCCTACATAGTAAAAGCGTACCGAACGGCAGTGGGAAAAGCGCCCAAAGGGGTGTTTCGATTCAAGCGACCCGATGAGTTGGCCGCCGAAACCATTGAAGCCTTGTTGCGCGAATTGCCAGATTTTGACAAAACCCGTATTGACGACGTGATGGTAGGAAATGCCATGCCCGAAGCCGAACAAGGCCTAAACATGGCCCGACTAATTTCGCTCATGGGACTCAAAATTGATGACGTGCCAGGCGTGACAGTCAACCGGTATTGTGCCTCCGGACTAGAAACCATTGGAATGGCTACGGCCAAAATTCAAGCGGGCATGGCGCAGTGCATCATTGCCGGTGGTGCCGAAAGCATGAGTTTTATACCGATGGGGGGCTACAAACCCACTCCCGATTACGAGCTGGTTTCGCAAGGACACGAAAGTTACTATTGGGGCATGGGACTCACCGCCGAAGCAGTAGCCAATGAATACCACATTAGCCGCGAAGACCAAGACCAATTTGCATTTGATTCGCACCGCAAAGCCTTGAAGGCACAAGAAGAAGGAAAATTTACCAACCAACTAGTGCCTATTTCAATTACCCAAACTTATTTGGACGAAAACGGCAAAAAAGCCACCAAAACCTATACCGTTTCTGCCGACGAAGGCCCAAGAGCCGATACCAGTTTGGAAGCATTGGGCAAATTAAAACCGGTTTTTGCCGAAAACGGATCAGTTACCGCAGGGAATTCATCGCAAATGAGTGATGGCGCTGCTTTTGTGTTGGTGATGAGCGAAGAACTAGTGAAAGAACTCCATTTGCAACCCATTGCCCGTTTGGTGAATATTGCTTCTGCCGGTGTAGCACCTCGCGTCATGGGCATTGGTCCAATTAAAGCGATTCCCAAAGTACTCCAGCAAGCAGGTTTGCGCTTGCAAGACATCGACTTGATAGAACTCAACGAAGCTTTTGCCTCGCAATCGCTGGCTGTGATTCGCAGTTTGGGCTTGAATCCAGACATTGTAAACGTGAACGGCGGTGCCATTGCCTTGGGCCATCCGTTGGGTTGTACCGGCGCTAAACTGTCTGTGCAATTGTTTGACGAAATGAAACGCCGCGGCAATAAATACGGCCTAGTGAGTATGTGCGTGGGAACTGGACAAGGAAGCGCAGGGGTGTTTGAGGTGTTTTGATTTGTTTCAAGTTTATTCCGCTTCGCTCCATCAGTTGGCTGTCGCCGTTTCAAGTTTCAGGTTTCAGTTAATATAGTTTACTGAACAATAACAATTTACACAAAAAAGATTTTAAACTAAAGTTTGTTTTTTTGTAACATGAAACCTGAAACCTGAAACTAAAAACTCAGTACTTAATAAAACATAAGTTCTATATTAAACTACATACCTAAGAAAAAATGGACATTACCCGCGGGGGGCAGTTTTTAGTAAAAGAAACAGAAAGCAGTAGTGTTTTCACGCCCGAAGATTTTACAGCCGAGCAAAAATTAATGCGCGATACCGTAACCGAATTTGTCGACAAAGAAATTTGGCCCCACAAATTGCGCTTTGAACAACGCGATTTTGCACTTACCGAATCCTGCATGCGCAAAGCTGCCGAACTGGGTTTTTTGAGCATTGCTGTGCCCGAAGCTTATGGTGGATTGGGCATGGGCTTTGTGGACACCTGTTTGGTCTGCGATTACATTTCGGGAGCAACGGGCTCGTTTTCGACGGCCTTTGGTGCCCATACCGGCATTGGCACGATGCCTATTTTGTTGTACGGCACCGAAGAACAAAAACAAAAATACGTACCTAAACTCGCTTCGGGCGAATGGTTTGGCGCCTATTGCCTCACCGAACCCGATGCCGGTAGCGATGCCAACTCGGGTAAAACCAAAGCTGTTTTGAATGCCGAGGGCACGCATTACCTGATTACCGGTCAAAAAATGTGGATTTCGAATGCGGGATTTTGTTCGTTGTTCATCGTCTTTGCACGCATCGAAAACGACAAAAACATCACCGGTTTTATTGTAGAAAACGATCCGTCCAATGGCATTTCGATGAACGAAGAAGAACACAAACTGGGCATTCGCTCCTCTTCTACCCGTCAGGTGTTTTTTAGCGAAACCAAAGTGTCAGTAGAAAATATGTTATCGGAGCGTGGCAGCGGATTTAAAATCGCGATGAATGCACTCAATGTGGGACGCATCAAACTAGCTGCGGCCTGCCTCGATGCCCAACGCCGACTAAGCAGCAAATCCATTCAATATGCCAACGAACGCATCCAATTTGGTACTGCGATTGCGCAATTTGGCGCCATTCGTTACAAATTGGCCGAAATGGCGACCAATTGTTATATAGGCGAAAGTGCGGTGTATCGCACGGCCAAAAGCATCGAAGACCGAATTGCCTTGCGCATGGAAGCAGGAGAATCTCACCAAGTGGCTGAACTGAAAGGAGTAGAAGAATTTGCGATTGAATGTTCGATCTTGAAAGTAGCTGTATCCGAGCACGTACAACAATGCGCTGACGAGGGTATACAAGTATTGGGTGGCATGGGATTCTCAGAAGATGCACCTATGGAAAGTGCCTGGCGCGATGCCCGAATTGCCCGCATTTACGAAGGTACCAACGAGATCAACCGAATGCTCAGTGTGGGCATGCTCATTAAAAAAGCAATGAAAGGCCAAATTGATTTGTTGGGACCAGCCATGCAGGTGCGCGACGAATTGCTTGGCATTCCCTCGTTTGACGTGCCCGATTACAGTGCGTTATTTGCCGAAGAAAAAGTATTGATGCAAAACCTTAAAAAGGCCTTCCTTTTGGTTGCTGGAGGCGCAGTACAAAAATTTGGTCCCGAGCTCGAAACCCAACAACAATTGGTCTTGGCCGCCGCTGATATTTTGATTGAAATTTATATGGCCGAATCGGGGCTGTTGCGTACCGAAAAATTGGTCAACACGTTGGGTGCCGACAATTGCCAAGCACAAATTGCCATGACGCAACTGTATATTTACCAAGCAGTTGATAAGATTTACGCCAAAGGAAAAGAAGGCATCGTCTCGTTTGAAACCGGCGACGAACAACGCATGATGCTCATGGGCTTGCGCCGTTTTACCAAATATACCAACCCGCCCAATGTTGTGGGCTTGCGCGAAATCATTGCCACCCAATTGGTGGAAGAAAATGGGTATTGTTTTTAATTGATTATCCCGTTTTATAAATCCATTTTATCCCTACTTTAGTACCACAAAATTCAATTCCTATGAAAAAGATTAGTCTACTTGTTTTGATTGTGTTTGGCGTTTTTTTGGCTTGTAATGGCACCAAAAACTCGAGTGAATCAAAAAGTTTATCGGTGGTTTTTGAGCCCAAAAGCAACAGCAGCGTGAGTGGTACAGCAACCTTTACTGAAAAAAAAGGAGTAGTTACGATGGTAGCCAAAATGGCGGGACTTAAGCCGGGATTACACGCCATTCACATCCATGAAAAATCTGATTGTTCGGCTGCCGATGGAAGTTCGGCGGGAGGGCATTGGAACCCTACCTTCAAAAAACATGGCAAATGGGGAATCGAGGAATACCACAAAGGCGATATTGGCAACTTTACCGCCGATGAAGCTGGAAATGCGACGGTCACTTTTGCTACCAACGAATGGTGTATGGGCTGTGAAGACACCGCCAAGGACATTTTAGGAAAAGGGTTGATTGTGCACCAAGGTTCGGATGATTTTACTACCCAACCCACTGGAAATGCTGGAGGTAGAATTGCTTGTTCGGGTTTGATTAAATAGGGAATCAGATGATAAATCCGTCAGCACCCGGTTGGATTGATAAGTATTTTTTGGACGAAAAATCGGCTCAAAAACTAGCCGTAAATGCTCCTGAATTTTATATCGCCCTGCGCCATTCAGGTTTTATCTATGGGCATATTGTATCCATATCAACCGCTGAACAACTTCCGTTAAAAAACTGGCTGACCGACGAAATTTCAAAATTAGCGTTACTTCATGCCTTGTATGGTGTATATCAATTGAGTTTTCCTGAGAACCATTCATCCCAATTTATCGCGAAAGCAGTTGCCTATTATGACCAGATGCATCCGCAGGGTTTTAGTTGGCTACAAAAAGTAATTCCCACTAGTTCAACCAGCAGTCACCTGGAAAAAATAATAGATGAACGGGTGCAAACCAACGAAAATGTGATCAGTAAAAACTTTTCACACATTGTAACCAATGCCTTGTTATTTGTAGATGTTTTGGCGTTTCGTCACTATTTGACCGCAGGCGAGATTCCCGAAAAATACGTGAAGAAAATGGAGGAAACACTGGTGAGTCTCATGAGTTTGGCGCTGAAAACCAAATCTAATAAATCACCACACGATGATCTACTCATCAAACTATTTGAGGCTTCGGTGCGCTATACCAAACTCGATAAACATGCCTCCTCTAGCTTAGACGCCTTAGCATTTGACTATTTTACCGATCCGTTGGCGAAATATTATTTACTGGATATGGCGGGTTTGGCTTTGTGGAGTGACAGCCAACTGGACAACGAAGAACGGTTTTTCTTGTTTCAAGTGGCGCAGCAATTGCAAATTCCAGATGGTTTTGTAGAAAACTGCATGCTCGATACCACTCAATTTATAGCGCGCTACAAAAACGAAATTCCCTACTTTAATTATGCCAATCCGGTGAAGCATTTTTATGATCACTCCACCCAATTGGTGACTACGCTCATACAGCGCAACAAAAAACGCTTGGCCAAAGAAATCTCCGAAAGCAAAGAATTGATGGTGTTATTGGCGCATTCCACGCAACGAGACTTAGACAAAGACGAAAAAAAGAAGGTCAAGAAACAACTGCTTGACATTTGTAAAACAGTTCCTTCTTTGACCATCTTTATGATACCGGGCGGCAGTTTATTGTTGCCGCTTTTGGTGAAATTTATTCCACAATTGCTGCCTTCGTCGTTTAATGAAAACTTAGAAGACGTTTAGAATTTTAATTGGTATACTTCGTCCAAATCTACATCCGAACTGAAAGTTACGTTCAAATCAGTAACATAACCCGAGTTTAATCCGTAGGCCCAACCGTGTAAATACAACTCTTGTTTGTTGCGCCAAGCCGATTGCACAATGGAGGTTTTGGCCAAATCAAACACCTGTTCTTTCACGTTTATTTCTACAAAAGCATTGAAGCGATCTTCCTCGTTTTCAATCGCATCCAAAAAAGTGTTATGCAAGCGATAAATATCTTTGATGTGACGAATCCAATTGTCAATAATACCAATCGAATCATTGCCCATCGCTGCTTTAATTCCTCCGCAGCCATAATGTCCGCAAACTATCACGTGCTTTACTTTGAGCACATTTACCGCATAATCTAAGACACTTAGCATGTTCATGTCCGAATGAATCACCATGTTGGCGATATTGCGATGTACAAATACTTCACCCGGTTTGGCGCCAATAATTTCGTTGGCCGGAACCCGACTGTCCGAACAACCTATCCAAAGCAAGGGCGGATTTTGCCCTTTTGATAAATCACTAAAATAATCCGGATTTAAAGCCAATTGGGATTCAACCCAGGTTTTATTGTTCTCGAGTATTTTCTTGTAAAAATCGGTCATGTGCTGGTTTTGTTTAACTGCCATAAAACTACTGATTTTATTTGTATGAATTAAAATGCCCGTGAACTTAAAAAGGAATTTAAAATTCTAGTTATTGCGCAAAAAAAGTAACTTCTCCGTTTGACAAATTATGCATCCCGCCTAAAATTCCAACCTCTCCCGACGCAATTAACTCGTCTAATATGGGACTGCGTTCTCGAATGGAAGCTACTGTATGTGCTACATTGAGTTCGGCTACTTTTTCTACAAATGCTGCATTCGATGAACTGCGGTTGTCAATTTCTGTCCGTTCGTTTTGAATTGCCGGTTGGATTTTGTGTAATAAGCCGGTTAAATTTCCCAGTTCTACCTGATCGCAGGCACCTTTTATGGCGCCACATTTGCTGTGGCCTAAAACCACAATTATTTTTGATCCGGCTACTTTGCAGGCAAATTCCATACTGCCCAATATATCTTCGTTGATAATATTTCCGGCAATTCGAATGCTAAAAATATCGCCCAAGCCTTGATCAAAAATCAGTTCGGCCGAAGTTCGGGAATCAATACAACTCAAGATTACGGCAAAGGGATGTTGGCCATCAGAGGTTTCATTGGCCTGTTCCAATAGGTTGCGATTTGCT
>Ga0209550_10005645_pt1 | contig 11701 bp, 11 predicted proteins | sample LauGreSuBDMM15SN_2_FD_187567 | JGI IMG/M metagenome (GOLD analysis project Ga0209550, IMG submission 187567) | Freshwater lake microbial communities from Lake Michigan, USA - Su13.BD.MM15.SN (SPAdes) (version 5) | ecosystem: Environmental > Aquatic > Freshwater > Lake | place: Lake Michigan... | reverse complement strand
TATCCATTTTCTGTGGTAGAAAATCTTGGGCTTGTATCACATTTCACGGCATTAAGCGGTTGGATACTATTAATTTTGTATTCTCTTCTATACTTTTCAGGTCTTTCTCCTGTTTCCATATAATAATTAAATACTTTTTGGATATTTTTACATCCGTTCTTATCACGATTGATACATCCCTTCCTATTATTTTCCATTTGATATGTTAGGATAGAATGTATTTTTCGTTCTTTTTGTTTTGGGTCTTTCTTAAATTTCAAGTATAAATTCTCATTTTTTCTAATAAAATGGGCGTTCTAAATGAGAAAAGGTGTAGAATATTTTAATCAGAATCAGAAGAATTACTTTCGGTTTTTTGAGTTTGTTTATTTTTTATCGTTCCATTTACTTTTTTGGGGGCAAGTGACTTTAATGTTGAAATCCTTTTGTCCATATTTTTTAAAGTGAAATGTTTTTTGGATTTAGTGTAAATTAACGCAGGTATTTCTTTTATTTCTCCGTTAACTTTATCATATATAACATCTTTCACTCTAGATATTTTTTTTTTGTCAATACAATCTTTTAAAAATGCTGTTAAAATAATACTCTCTTCTTCATCGAGACTATTTTTTTTACTGTATGATTCAACAAATTCTATTACCTTTTTTGTTTTAATCGTTTTATTTAATTTACACCATTGATCATTATTATTAGTATTTTTTTCACACTCTAAAAAAGTTTCTAGGTTAGATAAATCATTCGACGATTTTGTTTCTTTTAACATAGCCCCGTTTAATAACATTGTTTTATATTTTATATTTTTTAATTCTTGACATTCATTAGTATGAATGGCTAATTCCTCTTCCATTATATAATAATATAATAATTTAAGTTTAACTTAGTTTTTTTAAATATATATTTATTGAAGAGATTTTATATAGGTTTAAAAATTATATATTATAATAAAGTATGTCAGAAGAACCAAAAACAGTTAATATTACTGGAACGAATAATAAATATCAAATCAAAAAGTTAATTAATAATACTATAGAAAAAGATATTAAAAAACGGGTTCAAAGTGAAAAATGGAACTTTACAGAAGAACAGTTTGGTACAAAATATCAATTGCAAATGATAGTTAATATTTTAAATAATAATTTTAATTTTGTAGATGAAGTATCAAAAATAGCCATTCAAGAAATAAATAAAAAAATATATGGTTATAAACAACAAGATACTCTAAAAAAAAAATATAATAAAGAAAAATTCTTAACATACGAGTCAATTATAGAAAAAATGGTTGCTTGTGAATTAAAATGTAGATATTGTAAAAACAATATGAATGTAATTTATGACATTTCAAGAGAAATGAGGCAATGGTCTGTTGATAGAGTTGATAACGATTTGGGTCATAACATAGACAATTATCATTTGGCGTGTCTAGAGTGTAATTTAAAAAGGCGAAGAAGGAGTGATGACAAATTTCTTTTTACAAAACAACTGAATATTATAAAACAAGATAACTAGTTATCTTCTATAAAATAATAAATTATATAATAAATATGGAGAGAAAATGGACAACAGGACAACCTTACGAAAGGTCTAGAAGATTAAAACACGTTCAAGAACTCGAAAACAAAGAGTTCGGTAAAGAAATGGAAAATGCAGCTTATACTTCAGCATTAAATCACGACGAAAATACGTGGGATATATTAAACCAACAAATATCTGAATTTAAAGTTTCTAATAAGAGGGAAGAATTGGATAATAAAATTTCTGGTAGGGGTTTGGTACAACAAATAGGTTATAACCCTTTTTTAGGAGATTCTAGTTATGTAAATGATATATACATTAGAGACCAATTTTTAAAACCAATAAATACTACTCAAGGAAGTCACCGAAAAAATAAAACGAACAATGAATAATTTAATAAGGAATAATGTAATAATTTGTAAATATAAATTTAATTGTAAAGGATTTAAATACGTTTGAAAAATAATTATAATGAACATTAATACTGTTTATAGTACTCAAAACGAATTATTATTAAATAACTTAATTCAGTTTTATAAAAATGAACAGTATTTGAGCCGAATGCTAAAAATTATTACAGGAGAATCAAAGATATCACTGCGAATTGTTGATTGGTTTGCAACAAACTACGCAAAAAAAAATTACACTCTATATCCTATAACAGATTCAACTGGTAACACTATCCGGTTTAAGGTTTACTTTGATTATAAATTAAAATTAAAAGCATATAGTAAAAAAAGATTCGACCCTTTTTGTAGGTGGGATAGAATTACGGTTCCGTATAAAAATGGTACAAGTATTGAAACAACTATTGGACAGTTAAATTTTTTTAAATGGGCAATTGAAAATAAAGTGATTGAATATATTGAAGAAAATTATGATACAATAGAAAAAGATATGAATAACCGCAATAGCACCTCAAAAAGAAAAGATACCCTTATTGATAATTCAAAAACACGGAAAAAGAGAGAAGAATTGTCCATTTCTGCAACAAAAAGTATCAAAAAGGAAGAAGTTGAAATTGTTGTTCAATTTAATTGATTATATTTTAAAAATTTAACAAAAACATAATTTACAAGTGTAAAATATTTTAATTAGCATTATATTTAAAATATTTTAATTATTTAAAAATTATATTAGATATTTATCAATGGGTAATTCTCAATCAACACAAAAAATAAATTATGAAGATATGCAATATATAATTAATAATTCAGAAACATATTTTTTGATAAATACATTAAATGAAAATGAACAAGGTTGTTTATTACCTAATACAGTGAATATTTTAAAAGAAGTCGAAATCATTAATAATTTTATAAAAAATGGTAATAAACAAATTACAATAATAATTTATGGGCGTAATTGCAATGATGAAAAAATGTATACAAAATATAATCAATTAACATCTTTGGGGTTTTATAATATATATATTTATACAGGAGGGTTGTTTGAATGGTTGATGTTGCAGGATATATATGGGGAAAAAGATTTTCCTACAACAAAAAAAGAACTAGACATTTTAAAATACAAACCAAATAAGATAATAAATGTTAAACTACTAGAATACTAGCTATATTATATTATTTTTGTTTACAAAATTATTCGCTAATTCGTCAGCCCGTTTATTTAGATTTCTAAAAATATGTTGATAATAAATTTTTTCAAAATTTTGCTCTAATTCTTTCGCTTTTTCATAAAGAGGTTTCAAATTATCTGAACTGCATTTATACGTCCCGTTCATTTGATTAATAACTATTTGACTATCTCCCTGAACTAATAATGTGGTTATATTTAAGTCAATCGCTTTTTGTAATCCAAGTATTAGTCCAGAATATTCACTGTAATTATTTGTTACATTATTTCCTACAAATATACTAGTATTACATATTTCATCATATCCTTTATATATAACTGCACCTGCACCTCCTAACCCTGGGTTACCTTTACTACAACCATCGAAATTTAGTCTATATTCAAATTCGGGGTAAATTTTTGCATATTGTATATTTTGTATGGGTTTTACGGAGGGTATGTATTTAAAATCTATTTTTCGAGGTTTCATTTTATCTATTAGTTTTGGTAACATAATTCATAACAATATTTTATATTTATATCATAATACAACTAAATAAATGACTCTAAATGTTTGACATCTTTTTCTGTTTTTTTGTGTAATTTTAATGATTCTTTTTTTGAAAAATCAGTAACAAACAATTTATCTTTTCTCATTGTAAAAACTCTATTATTAAAGAGATCAATCGCTTCTTCTAGAGCTGTTGTATAATCTATATTGCTGCGATACATACGATATATTATACATCGATGAATATCATAAGATGCTAATAGATCCGCCTCTCTTACAATATGATATGCTAGCTGGTACTCACCTAGTTCTGGATACCCATTGGCTTTAACTTTGGAGTATGACATTGTTTCTATTATTTTTCCACATATAGATAAATCAGAAGGCTTCATATAGTCGGATAAATAATTTGTATACCTTAAAATGCCTTGTTTCTCATCCATATATTTTTTGTCACACATATCGTGACCTATTGCGGACATATATATTATTTCTCTCTGATTCTCTAAATATGGTTTTGTTTTCAATTCAGATTCGTATATTTTTTTTGCGTAATCAAAAACTTCTATACTATGTTTTAATGCGTGGGATTCATCAATTTTATATACACTACTAGTTTCCATAACATATTTAAATCCTATATTTATTAAATTAAACAGGGATAATGCATTTTGTAATAATTTCATTATTATATTCAGTGTTTATAAAAATTAAATCCAAACTTAATGAAACGGTAAAAATGTCTTCTCTGAATAAGTGGCTTTAATAGTTTTTCTTTTCTTTTGTCTTTTACTACGCTTATTGGTTTTCATTTTCTTACCGCCCTTTTTTGGTACTTTTATATTAAATTCAGAAACACCTTTTATCATTGGATACCTATATTTTAGTGGTTTTTCAGGGGGGTCTTTTTTGATTTTAGATGGAAGTAAGGAAATACCACGTAATATCATTTCATATAATCCTGGAATTTTTTGTTCGTCTAAATAAGGTGAGTATAACTCCGTAAATTTATCCCTTCTATTGTTTCTAACTATATTTCTTACAAAAGATGCACTCATAGCATTAACAGGAACTGTTGACATTTCTAATTTATCTAATTGTTCTGGGTAATATGATTTTTGTTTATATTCGCTCATTTCTTCTCTAGGTAAAACAATCCCGTCAATAGAGTATATATTATCCCATTTAAAAAAATAATCGGTTATAGAGTCTAGCATACTTTTTCTATCATCGCCAATAATTAAAACCAAGTTTACTTGCGGTATATGTTTTTTGAAAGCAATAATAGGGACAATTGGTGTAAATGGCGTGGCGCCCTTTTGGTCTGGTACACATATAGTAAAAATTTGTATATTTTGAATTCTGTCTTTCGTTCCTGGGTCAGGTGTTTGATGTATCATAATTTGTTTTAGTGTATTAATCATTGTTTTTGATATATCGGTTACGTCACCTAAAACAGCTATTTTTTCAGGACAAGAAATAGGGTTTTCATTATCATCATTGGTTTTTGATAGAATAATAAATACTTCATTTACGTTTTTAGTTATAGCTTCTTCAATTAAACGACTTATTAGGTATAAATGTCCTGGAGTGGGAGGATTCATTCTGGCTAAAGTAAAAATAATTGTATTTTCATTTGTATAATTTATACTCATCTAAAATATATATTTATTTTTATAAATTTATTATACAAAATTTAATTGTGTATAAACAATTCGATTTGAGTAATCCATTCTTCTAATTGTGTTTTGTTTTCGTAAATATCAGTGTTACCATTTAACACTAATTGATCATTACAAACGCAATTCATACTTGTTTTGTCTAACATTTCATTGTGATAAATACCACAATTTTGTAAATAATCCAAAGGAATATTAGACTCGCCATTTCTAGAACGCATTGCAATCCTAGAATGACATATCTCCGCATCAGTTTTCACATAAATAACCTTATGGACAGGAAATTCTTCTGAAAAGGTATCAAACCAACTCAGATAAATTTGATAATTTACATACTCTATTTTTTTACTATCAAATAGCATCTTTGCAAAAACCATTTTATCTGTATATAAACTTCTCTCAGTTATAATTATTGTCTTGGGTCCTTCTTTTGTTGAAATATTTTTTAACGTATCACGTAATAATTTTAACCTAGATACATAAGCCATCATTTGAAAAGGGAACGAATATTTGTCTTGGTCTCTGTAAAATTTTTCTAAAATAGTTACGCCATTTTCATCCTTAATTTTTTCCCATTCATCAACAGGTTCTTTTAAGAATACCACATTCATATTCTCATTATAAATTTTACGCAAATTTTCTAATAAAGTAGATTTACCAGAACCGATATTTCCTTCAATAGAAACAATAATAATGTTATTCAAATGGTTCATTGTAGTTTTGTTATATTAGTATATTATTCATTTTTTATATTATTTCATTTCAATTTAAAAAAAAAATGAATAAGAAATTAAATTATATAAATATTACATATATATTACTACCAAAATGGATTTAAAACAAAGAAAGCTTAATCGTTCAGAATGGAATGCTATAGAGATCTCTGTTTCAGAGTCAGAGAAAAGTGTATTAAATATGATTACCAAAGGTTATTTTGATGTTAATATTAGGGTAAATAATAATAATTCTATCTTTACGTTTTTAAAGATAGAATATTCAGAAAAAATGGAAGATTATTTATATAATAAATATTTGAGTCCACGTACTAGTGAGATCGAGAAAGATCTAAGGTCGATACTTCCAAATTATAAAAAAATGAAGATTGAAGGAGACACAAAGTTAAATTCTTCTGATAAAGTTAGGTTAGAGAGATTCGACGAAAACTCCTTGAAGAAAAATGACATTTACGAGTTTCTCTTGTTGACACACATGGAACAAATAATTCTTCATAAAAAAAAGGCAAACACAAAATTATTTCATTTTCATTATTATACATTGTATAAATTAATTAGAAACAATATTATCAAGTTGAACCGTCACATTCAGTCGCTAACAAATATTGTATTGAATGCATTCGTTGATAATATCAGCCAGCTAACTATTATTGAAAATGGCGTTGAATTCATTGAGAAAAACGAGTGTCTCTTAAAATATGCAGATTTAAGTTTATATCAACACCAGAAAGAAATATTTACTGCGTGCAAATCGCCAAACCCAAAGATTGTCTTGTATATGGCACCTACTGGTACAGGGAAAACATTAACACCTATTGCGTTGTCTGAAAGTAAAAAGATAATATTTCTATGTGCAGCAAGACACGTAGGAGTTGCTTTAGCCAGAGCAGCTATTTCAGTTAAAAAGAAGATTGCGTTTGCGTTTGGTTGTTCGAGTGCTGCTGATATTCGATTGCATTATTTTGCTGCTAAAGAATATAGCACAAATAAAAGAACTGGCGGCATAGGCAAAGTAGACAATAGTGTTGGAGAGAAGGTAGAAATAATGATATGTGATATAAAGTCTTATTTGCCTGCAATGTATTATATGCTTGCCTTCTTTAAGGCCGAAGATATTATAATGTATTGGGATGAACCAACTATAACATTGGATTATGACGACCACGAGTTTCACTCAACTATTCGAAAGAATTGGAAGAAAAATTGCATTCCAAATGTGGTTTTATCTTCTGCAACGTTACCGAAACAAAATGAACTTACAGAAACTATACCCGATTTCTTTAGTAAGTTTCCTGGGGCTGAAATATATAATATTATTAGTCACGATTGCAAAAAGTCTATTCCAATCATTAATAAAGACGGTCTTGTTGTCCTACCCCATTACTTGCACAGTGATTATACAAATATATTGAGTGTAGCAAGTCATTGCAACAATTATTTAACGCTTTTAAGGTATTTTGATCTAAAAGAAGTAATTGACTTTATAATTTACGTGAATTCAAACCAATATGGTAACTCAAAGACTTTATTGGAGAGACATTTTGATTCATTAGATGAGATTAATATGACAAATATCAAAATATATTATCTTCATCTTTTACAAAATATTATTGCGAATAAATGGGAAGAAATATACAAACATTTCGAGAGAATTCGTCAACCCAGAATATTAGAAAATTCTGGTGTAGATGTAAAGGGAAATAAAATTACAAAGGTAAGAAGCATAGGTCCAGGTGTATTACAAACAAATAATAGCGGTAATCTTTCTGGAGCGCCTTTAAAAAGACTTGCAAGTGAACAAGTGCAAATGGTTCCTTTACCTCAAAAACTCTCAGGAACATCAGGCGTTTATGTTACAACTAAAGATGCATATACGCTCACGGACGGGCCCACCATATTTATTTCAAATGATGTTGAAAAGATTGCCAAGTTTTGTATTCAACAAGCCAATATTCCTTCTGTTGTAATGGAAGAAATAATGAAGAAGATTGACTATAATAATGTCATTAATGAAAAATTATATGAATTAGAATCGGAAATTGATATTATTCAGGATAAAAAGATGAAAAGTGATGTATCTGCATTTCACGGTGGTCAAAAAATAAATGGTAGAAACAAATCAAAGAAGGATTCGAAAACAAGTAAAGATCTTTCACCAGAACTAGAGAATAAAGGCGAAATACCAAAGCTGGTTCAAAAGATTAATTCGTTACGAGCAATGATCCGGACAGCAAATCTGAACGATACTTTTGTCCCAAATCGTAAAATGCATATAGATAAATGGGCACAGGGGGTTGAAACTCATAATGGGTTTACTAGTAATGTAGATGAAGAAATCGTTTCTGATATAATGGCACTGAATGGAATTGATAATATGTGGAAAATTTTGTTGATGATGGGAATTGGAGTATTTATTAATCACGAAAATATTACTTACACTGAAATTATGAAAAAACTGGCCGACGAACAAAAACTGTATATGATTATTGCTACAAGCGACTACATTTATGGTACAAATTATCAATTTTGCCACGGATTCTTGAGTAAAGACCTTAATTTAACACAAGAAAAAATCATTCAGGCAATGGGGAGAATTGGTAGAAATAATATTCAACAAACGTATACGGTTCGTTTTCGAGATGATGACCAAATTTTAAAATTATTTACGGCTGAGACAGAAAAACCAGAAATTATCAATATGAATCGTCTCTTTAATACTCGTAAGGTTGTTTGGAAAGACAATGAGTATATAGAGCAAGAAGATGATATAGAAAGTGACGGCGGTCTAGATAAAAGTTCAGATGATAGTGAAGACGATGATGCCAATGAAGACCAAGAACTATAAAATATATAATGTACAGTATTACAGCTATTCAATAGAAATCGCAGTGAAAGTATTTAATTTTTGAAATAAATATAAAAGATAATCTTATATTTATTTTTTATTCTATCAATGTGTATGTAGTTTACTCCCAATTTCTTTGAAATAAAACCCATTATACGCTATATTTTTTTCTAATGATTTAGCAAGTGTTTTATCACTCATATTTAGTTTCTTAATACAGTCATATTTGCAAGAAAATTCACGAACTAAATTGTTTTGCAAATCATATTGTCCTACACCATTTTTGTATAAAAGCGGTTCTCCATTTTTCTCTTCAAAATTCTCTCTTAATGTTACATCACAGTCATTATATAATTTGTAATAATACCCATTTGTTATTGTATAATTTTTTACGGGGGTGTCTAACGCTGAACTGGATTCGTATCCGTTAAAATGCGCAGCGGTTTTTCTATCTAAATATACATTTACTATTTCTGTTTGTTCATTATTTATTTTAGAAACGTAACCTAAATTTTGAGTTTTTGTTTGTTTGGTTGGAGTGATATTATAAACAATATTTGGGTCTAAATTTCTATCGACTAACATCCATCTATAACCATAATAAGCGATATTTTCTACAACTGCCTTATTTATACTTGGACGCTTAAATTTTGGGTCTTCCTTCATTAATTCAGAAACACTTTCATAAACTTTTACGATTTCTAATGTTTCAGGATCAATTTTTTGTAATCTTGGTCCCACATTTATTAAAGGTTCACTAAACCCTGTTGTCAGTTTTACTTTTTGCGTATTAACAATATTAATTAGTTCTTGATTTGATTTCTCAAGAGTATCTATTTTGCATGATAAATTTTTTACTGTCTTGATTAAATCTTGTAATAACAAATTATCATTGTTTGTATTTTTCATTTCCAACATTAATTTTAACTGTTCATTTTCTAACTGTAATTTATTTGTGTCATTTCCGTTAAAATATTTTATATTATTATTTATGATATTTAATAATATTTGATAAGAGAGATTTTTTCCAATCAAAAATAACTCCAATTCAGATTCGTGTCCTTTAAGATTAATTACTTTACTTTGTCGGATACTTTCGTGGTTATGAACAAATGATTCAAAATCTTTACTATTTTGAACACTGAAACAATCTAATAACAAACATTCTTCATAATTATTTTTATGCTCGTTGTATCTATTTTTAATTCCTTTCCTACTCTCTCCTATTTTAATTATATATTGCTTATTTTCATAAGTTTTAACTTTTATAATATAAATAATTGGGCCAATTGTTGCGTATTCTTTCAATAATATTTTCTCTCTTTCTAGCACCTTTTGTTTTTCTAATTTTTGTTCATATTCTATTTTCTTCTTGTCTTCTAATAGTTGCATTTCTGTTTTTTGTTGTTCTAATTGTAACTTGAGTTCATTACTTTCTTCTATTAAAACCTCTTGTAGAATTTCTTCTAATTTGATAAAATATTCGTGTATTTCATTTGCCTTTTTTGTCTCTGCTTTCAAACAGATTTTTTTAAATGTGTTAATATTTAACATAATTATTTCTTTGTTATGGCCACCTCTAATATTTGTATTTTTTTGCTCACCCGGTAGGGAAAGCAATATCTTATAGTCTTTATTAATGAAAAAATTTTTATTTAATAATTCTTTAGCTTTGTGTTTAGAACTAAATTCTAGCCATTTCCATACGTTATCCAAGTCAATAACAAAATCGTTCTTATAATCATACTTTACACCCTTGAAGATTTAAAATGGGACAAATCTCACTAAAAATCAAAAAGGTTTGCCCTTCGCAGAGCGTGTAAATTTTGGTTTTGGTAATTCGTCTAAACTACCTGATGATTTATTGCTTCTAGATAAATAATTTGGTCTTTCTTTATTATTTATTGCGTTATAAGCAATCTTGTATATATTTGTTGCTCCATTAACATCTCTATTCCAATAACCGCATCCGTTCTTACAACAAATCAGTCCGTGGATTAAGACATTACCGCTTTTATATGGTTTTGGATTTTCTCTAACCATCGTTTTTTTACAAATACCTATTTCACATTTGGAACACCTGCAAGAAGTTCTAAATTCATCAACCAAAAAAGTTTGAAATCCTGCTTTTCTAAACAAAGTTCTCATTCCTTTTCCTTTGGTTGCTTCTTTGTATTTCATTTGTTTTTTCTGTTCGTAATCTCCAAAACAAACTATTATATCTTTTTCATTACCAAATATGCGTTTGAAATTATTTAACATTTTCTGTTCGCTTTTCTTTGTATTTCTATAACTTTGTAAGCGTAATTTTCTAAAAATGTATTTTTCATAAAATGTAAATAACATAGAGTTTATTTCACTCTTATTTTGGATATATTGTTTGAATTTTGTGATGTTAAGTGATTTTCTGTTTAATTTTGATAATTCAGTTTCCCATTCTATAATTGTTTTTCCCTGTATTTTTTCCTTTTTCAATCCCAATTGAATTTTTGAATACTTCTTTTTCTTTGTTTCTTTTCTTCGTTGGTCTTGTGAATATCTAAACTTATTTGCATCCTTATTATCATTATCTACACAATATATTAAATCACATTTTCCAGGGTCTATTGCTACAATCTTTTTGTTTTGTAAATTAGAATAATCATTTAGTTCATCAATATAGGTTTCAATTGATAAACCCTTTTTCATCATCGGTAATTTTTTACCAACTAAATCTTTACGCAATAATAATAAAGAACAACTTACACCATCTGTTTCTATCATATGATGAAAACTATAATATTTTTTTTTGAAAAACTTGCGTTCAGTTCTAAAAAAAAACTCCCATATTTTATCTTCCTTGCGT